>JACCEE011764571.1_pt1 | contig 34092 bp, 31 predicted proteins | sample 7449931 | NCBI WGS metagenome assembly JACCEE01 (sample SAMN15323457, study PRJNA562643) | freshwater metagenome | isolation source: river surface water | place: USA:Blue River Watershed | collected 2017-08-19 | reverse complement strand
CCGACAAGGTTGGCGCCGATACCGAAACCAGCACCAGTGCGAGCAGAAACAGCAAGGCTGGGAACATAAGTATCCAAGATGCTGAAAGTTGCGGCGGCGGTAAGCGCAATCAAAGCAACTTCATCAAAGGCCAAAGAACGCTTGGGGATGGCGTAGGCAGCAATAGCAACCATAATACCTTCAACCAAATACTTGATGGTTCTCTTAACCAATTCTCCTAAATCAAAAGCACCGACAGACATATTAATGTATATTATAAATAATATGAAGAAAAAAAGGATATCCCATAAAATGAATAAATCAATATAATGAAATGCGTATAAATGCTTAAAAACACATATAGTAATTAGTTATATTCACATTCCAAACATTTTACATTACAAATAAATGTCAGTATTTAGAGCAAATAATGACGGCACCCCTTCTGGCGTGTCGCTCCAAAAACGCCCCGACGGTTCCGCGAATCCTCACTATGTTGATTTGCTTGAAGAAGATAAGCCAATCGCCGGCCAAAAATTTGCGTGTCTTTCTTTTGTGTCGCCAGAAGACATCCTAAAACAGAAAAACCACTTCTTTTTTGAGAAGTTTGTGCAGCAATGGGAACTCGGAAAATCAATGGAGAAATTTGTTCAATTTCTAAATTTTGTTTCATACAAGTATCACATTGATTTTGAGAAGTTGACGGAGGATTTCCAGGAATTTACCAAGGAAGAAAAGGCACAAATTCAGAAGAGCAGCATCTATGATGATTACAAGACTTTCCTGGACAAGAATGAAACGGAGTTGGAGGAGGAATTCGGCGAGAAGCACAATTTTCAGACCTCTATCCGCGGGCTTAAAGTGCGGGGCGTGTATGCAACCCAAAAGGAAGCCGAATTGCGGTGTCAGATGTTGCGGGAGGTGGACCCAAATCACGACGTGTTTGTTGGGCCGGTTGGGCTGTGGGTGCCGTTCCATCCCGAGGCATACAAGACTGGGCGCGTGGAGTACATGGAGGAAACCCTGAACCAGTTGATGTCCGAAAAGAAGAAGAACGAGGAACACGCCAAGGTGGAGTTTGAGAAGCGCGTAAAGGAATCAAAGATGAAGGCAATTGAAGAGAATAAACGCATTGCGGAGAAGTCTGGAAATAAACTTACACAAATGGTGACGGAGGACGGCAAGTTGGTTGGATTGACGGAGGAGGGCGTGCCCGAGTCTTCTGAATTCACCCTGGATGACGTGCGGAAGGAGTTGTTTGAAGGCGGCATTGACCCCAAGGACTACAAGAGCACATAAACAATGATACAATAACAAAATACAATAACAAAATACAAGTCGGTGTAATTATATCATAAAAAATATGTGTGTAAAATATATTACACCACACATATTTAAAGAAAATGACATTAAATAAACGGTTAGCCAATACATTTGCCACGCTTTTATACAACGCCTGTGAAAAAGGCGATTTAGAAACAATCAAATATTTTGTAGAAAGATATTCTTCCCCCAAGTATTCTTATCAAGTGATACTCCCGCTTTCTACTTCGGCAAAATTTGCGGCGATGAACGGGCATCTGGATTGTTTAAAATATTTAGTGTCGGTCGGCGGCGACATTCGCAAAAACGAAGAGCACATTACATTAGACTTTATGATGAAACGCGTAAAAGACAAAAAATACACCGAAATAGAAGAGTTTATTAATCAATGGATATTGGAAGCAAATACTGCGGCATTGGATATATCATCATGAAATCTTGAACCGAACCGGATTATTTTCGGAACAAAGGGTCGCATTCTTTTCCATTACACGTAACGTTATTGCTATACAACTGAACAAACCCGCATGTTGCGCACGTAAATACCTTGAACCGATTGTTCAAAATATTTACACCCAAAAATGTCTTTATTTTAGTTCCAAGCGTGAGTGTTTTCACGATAAACGTATCTTTGTTGCACTTTGTGCATGTCAGCGTATGCGGATGTTGATTCCCTCCCTTTTCATAACTTATTTTGGGGCGTGAAATCAACGTTCTCCCGCCTTTCAATGTGTGTTGTCGGCGATTTGATTTGATTCGTCTTGTTTTTGTGGTTGTTTTTGTGGTTGTGTTTGTGGTTGTGTTTGTTTTTGTGTGTAATGTTGGCATATTTTGATATACTATATTACGATAAAATACTAATGAAATCTAAATAAACACAAAAATAATATGATTTATAATACGAGACGATACATACGAAACAATATAATACGATACAATAATGACAGCAACAACAGCAACCGCAACAGTAACCGCAACAGCAACAACATCAACAACAACAACACAAATCCAAATCCATGAAGACATCCACCGAAAATTGCAATATTTCATTGACATTCGCAAAATCCCCAACATCATATTTCACGGAACATACGGATGCGGTAAGAACACCATTTTAAACCGCTTCATACACTCCATTTATCAAGGCGACAAAGACGCCATTAAAAACTATGTTATGAGAGTGAATTGTGCGCACCGGAAAGGCATCATATTCATTCGTGAAGAACTGAAATTCTTCGCAAAGGCCAACATTGATTTAAAAGACGGCGAAATATTCAAAACCATCATATTAACCAACGCAGATAAACTTACAATTGACGCTCAATCGGCATTGCGACGATGTATTGAATTATTTAGCCACTCCACGCGATTTTTCATATTGGTAGAAGATAAATACAAGTTGTTAAAACCAATTCTCTCTCGGTTTTGTGAAATATATGTCCCCGAACCGGCAATTAATGGAACTGTTGTAAATTTACACACCTACAACATCAATCAAGTGTATCAAGCCGTGGATAAAATGGAAAAACAACACTTGGATGCGCTGAACAAAGAATTCACGATGTCGCCGCATCCTACAAGTAGCCACGAAGATGTGAAATCCTTGTTTTTAAAGGCAACGGCGTTGTATGAAAAGGGGTACAGCGCACTGGACTTGATAAACTACATTGAACGGTCGCCGGATATTGAAGAGGGGCGTAAATACGAATACTTGATTGCCTTTGACAAAGTGCGCCGAGAGTTTAGAAACGAGAAGTTGTTACTTACTTTTATTCTCAACTTTTTGTTATTTCGTTGTGATTTGAATTTAGAAAATATTTCATTTATGTAAAATATGGACGATTACTCCGTTACCACGCTTCACGAATCAAAGAATGAATGGTGTGCTCGTTTAGTGAATATTCTTACTCCTCACATCATGGAAGGGTTTCGTTCCATATTTGAAGAGGCTTACAAATTGTGTAAAAACAACAATGAAACCGATAAGTACTTGATGACCTTTCAGAACTTTTTGTCTCGGGTGCCGAAATGGAACCCGACAATTGTGCAAAACGAAACCAACCGCATAAAGGAGCGCAGTCACTGCGGCTATTTAGAAGACTTGATAACGTGTGTTCATATTGTGCAGTTGAAGACAATGACCGCTGCCAGAGCAGGAAACAAGCAAAAAAAAGTGAATATCCCGATTCCACAATTGACCGAGTTTATTCACAAAGTGTATATCAATTCTGCGCGCAAATTGTATTCAAATGTGTATATTTTTGAGCGCGGAATCCCGCCCTTGGTTGTCCAGAAAAACAACCGGGAATTTGAAATTATTGTGCGCGAATGTATATTTAATACAATTCGTGAAAACATTCCGATGGAGGACTTGTTGAAGTTGTATATGGACGACTCCATTGAAGATGCGATAGAAGTCAGTGAAAAGGAGGAGGTTATCCACAAAGAAGTCATTGCCAGCGAAAGCACGATGGCGGAGTCATCTAGACGGCGACGTTCCGGTGTTGGAAATAAGCCAAGTGGTATTAGCGGTAGCAGCACCGGCATAAGCGGCATGAATAAAAACACAGGGCTTTACAATGACCTTTCAGACCAAATTGCTTCTTCTGAAACACCATCTTCCTCTAACCAACAAAAGCAAGGGGTTTCATTTGGAGAGAACCAAGTAAAATCATTTGAGCCGGAATATGAAGCCAAACCACGGCGATTTGGAGATGACGACGACGACGATGAAGGGAGAATAAACATTGGCGACAGCGTAAATTTGGATATATTGGATGTACATTCATTGAACCAGTCCCAACATTTAGATGCGCCCCCGTTGTTAGATGACATTGAAATTTTATAAGACACCATTCGTAAATCGTAAATCGTAAATATAATATATAATATATAAATTATAAATTATAAATTATAAATAAAGTATAAATATGGGTAATCTGGGACCTGAAATTGATTTGGATAAAAAACTGGACACAAATGATATAAATTTATTTTGGATTAGTTTTGGAACAGTATTATTGTGGTTATTATTATTAGTATTATTGGTTGTAATGTTGTTTTTTTTAATTCCATTTATTTTTAACCCTGCGACATTGAAGCCGGATTTAGGTGCGATGGCAGCAAAAGCGGCAGAAGAAGCAGCAGCAAAAGCGGCATCAGCATCCGCATTAGGAGCAGGATTAGGAGCAGCAAATGCGGCATCAGCATCAGCATCAGCATTAGGACCAGGATTAGGAGCAGGATTAGAAGCAGGATTTAATCCAGCATCCGCATTAGGAGCAGCATCAGCATTAGGAGCAGCATCCGCATTGAATCCAGCATCCGCATTAGGAGCAAATATGCCACCAATATCAACCGGAATACCAGCAGCACCAGTATTACCTACACCAAAACTACCATCAGCACCCGCATTTAAACCACCCTCGGTACCAACGGTACCAAACCTATTACCAGAAAACAGAATTTAATACCTTTGATGCGTTAAACCGTTAAAATGTTTCTTTTAGGATATAATAAATGACATCATCCACCTCATCCACCAGCAATCTTTTTATTGTCGGCTTGGCAGTCGCAATCGTATATTTTTTATTTAAATTCCTTGAAATGCGGTTTATCAATCCAGATGAATCCAAACCACTGAAATTAATGGTGCGGGATACACTAATGGTATACATATCATCCGTTATTGGCGTGTTTGTGCTTACCCAATTCAGTGTCGCCGACGCAATCGGAGAAGTGGTAGACGCTACTCCAAAGTTCGTGCACGCGCCGGCATTCATAGATAATCCCGGATTTTAATCCGACGCCTTATATGCTGACATGCTTATGCCAATGTCTCCAATATATCCACATTCATAAACAGCAACTTCATTTTATTATTTCTCGCAGTTTTAGACAATGTGTTGTATTTTTTGACGGTTATTTTATAGTCATCAAACAATGCTTTATTCACTTGTGTTGCCGGCACACAATTGTGGACTGTTCTGGCAATCATCTTATACAATTTAAAATCCAAATATCTCTCTTCGCCGTTGGATTTATACAAAATATTGCGCCCTTTATCATCCTTTATCCACGATACAACCAACTCCGCAATCTCATTTCTGGCAACAATCTTCGCCTCCTTTTTTATGTCGTATATGAAATAGTCATATAAAGAACACCCTAAGCGACACAAATCAAAACTGTAATTTGGCTCTACAATTGGTTTTTTAGGGTTGTAATAAGGCTCAATATTGTATTGCGAGGTGGCATCACCATTTGGACTAAAACTATCGCTACAAAACACTTGCCCCTTGAAGATGTAAATGGAACGGCCAAAGTCAATGATTTTGAAAATGCGACCAAATGTAGGGACTTTATAATACTGGTTGTCGTAGTGATAAAAGATGTATTCCTCTTCTGTTTCTACAAACATTACATTGTTTGTATGTAAATCGTTGTGAGTGAAGGAAAACAATTTTTGGTAAATAACCAGCGTCATTATAATTTGAAACAATGCTGATTTCCATTCATCGTCTTTTAATTCGTCATCTGCGACCATCAAACTATCAAGCGTGTTTTTACACTGTTCAAGAAGGATGGCTTGGACCGGGAAGTTTTTTATTTTAGCAATAACCTTTTCTTCATCGTCATCGTCGTCGTCATCGTCATCGTCGTCTTCATTATCATTATCATTATCATCATTATCATTATCATTATCATCATTATCATTATCATCATTATCGTGTTCTTTTTCATTGATTTTATTATCATTATCATTATCATCATCCGAATCACAATCCATTGACGAATTGTTGTCGTCGCTTACCCACGAACCGGTGTCATTGCTGGTATTATCATTATCAATCTCCGCAATATCACTCTTTCTGCTGTCGCGCGACGTGTTGGACGAACAAGAAGAACAGCTGTCATCATCATTATCATCCAATGCCGCCGGAATACAATTTGCTGCGTCATTATCACTTTCAATCATAATAACATCGTGTTCGTCTAATAGAGAGATGGATTCAAGATGATTCTGGTTCTGGTTCTGATTCTGGTTCTGATTCTGGTTCTGGCTCAGATGAGTATCGGCACTGTCAGAAACACTCACACCCACAACGCATTCCTCAATCAAATCATCCAATTCAAGCACCGCATCATCTGTTTGAATACACAACTGTTTCCGATTGCGCCGGGTGTCGCTCATCATAGTATTTATATCAAAAGGACAATCCAAGGAAAAGAGGCGGTCAATGTTATTTACAAAATACGAATTTTCAGACAAATATTCAATGTCGTCATACACATTCATCACAAATTCGCTTTGATGACATAAATATGTGCCGTAGTAATCCAGGCCGTGAACAATCCCGCATTGATGCAAACACTGACTGGTTAAAAATGAAAAAAACGCGTCAACATACGCCATGTTGTTGTTGTCTAGCACCTTGGGATGGCACTGGCTTGGCGTAGAATTATATGACGGCAGATTCATCAACACCGGGTCTTTCACGTCATACTTGCCGGTCATGTATTTTAACGGGTCAAGTAAAGGCGAATATTTAACAAACACCGGCATATTGATGATGTTTCCGCTGTCATCACTCACGGTGCATTCTAAATGATTGGGGGAGGTGTCTTCCAGGGATGCGGATAACGCTGTATCAGTTTCCAATCCCAATCCCAATCCCAATCCCAATATGGAATGTATGAAATAGTGTTGATTTAATTGGATGGAATTGTAGTTGTGTTCGTTTATATCAAAAAATCGTTGATAGATTGGCACATAATTCTGCACGTTAGACAATTTAGTGTAATTGTTTTCCAAGGTAGTCGTCGGCATTGCCTTTGTTTTACGATAATGCATTGATATAGATGAAGATGCCATCTTCTAAAATTTTGTTAAATATTAATGGAATGGTATGAATGGTAAATAGAAGTTATATTGTAATTTTGAACGGGTTTAGCACTAAATATGCGTTTGTTTAATGTTGTAAAAGTAATTTATTTTATATATAACTAAATTTTGGATTCGTTTGTATAATATTATATAAAACCGTACAACATGAATCTTGAATTAACCAAATTTGATATGCGGTCTATTAGTTTTAGACCGGACGAAAATAAAGGGCCCGTTATTGTGTTAATCGGAAGACGTGATACCGGTAAAAGTTTTTTGGTTCAAGACTTGATGTTTTATCATCAAGATATTCCGATTGGAACTGTGATTTCAGGAACAGAAGCCGGAAACGGTTTTTTTGCTGCGCACGTTCCTAAACTTTTTATTCACGATGCTTATAATTCTGCTATTATTGAAAATATTCTTAAACGACAAAAAGCAGTTTTAAAGCAAGTAAAAAAAGAAATGGAAACCTTTAAAAAAACGTCAATAGACCCCCGGACATTTGTTGTATTAGACGATTGTTTATATGACAGTAAATGGACAAAAGACATTATGATGCGCTTATTATTCATGAACGGGAGACATTGGAAGATAATGTTAGTAATAACGATGCAGTATCCGCTGGGTATACCCCCCAATCTTAGAACAAACATTGATTACGTCTTCATATTGCGTGAGCCATATATTGCCAACCGAAAAAGAATTTATGACAATTATGCCGGTATGTTTCCCACATTTGAAAGTTTCACACAGGTAATGGACCAATGTACTGAAAATTATGAATGCCTGGTGATTAACAACAATGCAAAGTCAAATAAATTACAAGACCAAATTTTTTGGTATAAAGCACAGCAACACGGTCCATTCAAATTGGGTTCAAAAGAGTTTTGGGAAATGTCCAAGGACTTAAATTCCGATGACGAAGAAGATGCGTCATATGACCCAAACAATGTGAAAAAGAAAGGCGCCGGGCCTAAAATTAATGTAAAAAAATCTAGATGGTAGTATGGTAGTAGGTGGGGTATGTATTACTAGTGACCACCATGTAAAAATGTAAAAATGATTTAAAAAAACGTGATTGTAATGATATATATAAAATTAAAATGAAGATTGTAAATTTTCTATTTCTTACTCTTGCTCTTTCTGCGGCGACTGCTTTTGCCGATATTAAAGCAGATATCTATTCTAGTTCAACATGCAGTGGAACGCCACAAGAAACAATGGTTTATACGTTAAATACTTGCAAGGATTTTTCCCAAGGTGGACAAACTGCTTCTATGAAACCCACTGTCTGCAATTCTACTTGGGCAGAAGTGAATACATACATGGGAACCTCTACATGCACAGGAAATCCAATCTCAACTCAGACAGGTGTTCCGGGAACTTGTTTCAGTGATGGTAGTGGTTCATATGTCAATATCAACTGTAACTATTTACCCAGCCAAACTGTAAAATCCGGAGCATCTGAACTTGTATTTGGTTTGGGAACTCTTTTTGTTATCATTGTTGGAAGTTTATTCTGAATATCTTGTTAAAAAAAAATGATGACACTAATTCCACTGTGTCTTTTTTTTGTTTTTTTGTAACACAAAAACACAAAAACTCAATCCTTCGTCCTTCGTTCTTCGTTTACGAACTAAACTCGTGACTAAACTCGTGTTTCTTCACGCTATCAGGAACATTGTTCGGGTATTTGCCATATACACTAACGCAAGATGCGGCGTCAATTGACAATATATGATTCGGGTTCGGGTTCGCCAATTGATTTTTCAATTCACCCCAATCACCATTGTGATTCATCAATGATACGATAGTGATACTGAAAATGTGTTTCGTATAGTAATACGAGAAATGGCGGTTGATACTGATTCGCAAAACATCCTTACCTTCAAACAGTTCCTTTATTGTTTGCCTGGATGGTTCGCCATTCATATACCAATCCAGAACCTTTTTTATAACGACGTTGTAATGTAAATCTTCATTTTCAGGAATATTGGTGTTATATTCATTCTTAATATGAACGTCAAAGAAGAAGCGATACTCATAGCAACAAGACGACGCATCCGCATATTCATGAATAAAGTCGGCTATATTGTTGCGTTCGGCCAGTATGTACATCGCATCTTCCACATCCGGGGTTGCTTCTTGACGCTGAAATACCATTTCGGTGGTGTAGTTTTGCTGTGTCTTGATTTGATTAGAGCCGCTGAATAAATCGTATTCCATTTGAATGCTTATTTGCGTATCATAACTAAGATAAAAATGAAATCAATTTTTTGTCATCTCATTGGAATTTTGAATTTTGAATTTTAGACCTATTGTTATTGTTATTGTAATTTGACTTTTGTAAATAGAGGAAACAACCAAATACATATAAGTAAGAATGAAACCCCAACCACTGCGACATTATATGGTATTTTCATATCATTGATAAAGATGTCAAATGCGTGACATACCCAAAAGATGAACGATAAAGAGAACGAGGGTTGTAATTGTAATAAATTCATGTTGATTTCGCGAGGTTTGTCGGTCGGTCAATATGAATTCTATTTTATGAATTATAATAAAATCAATTTTATTGTTTTATGTTTTATAGTTTTATAGTTTTACACTTTGATGCTTTCTTCACGCGGTTTCACTGTCTCGGTTGCCGATGGGATTTGAGACGGCGAACTTGTATAATAATAATTCGTGGTGTAATAATAACTGCGAGGCACGTCGCCATAACTGCTGCCTACCAACGTTCCCGACGCAACATCGCTCTTATATTTTACGGGGGAAGGCCCCGGATTCATATAATTGGGCTGTTCTAATTGCGACACAACTTTGGCCGGCTCGTCTTCCGGGTCTATCCAACTGCCGTAATATTTTCTATATTCTGCGCCATTTTTCGCATTTGGATTTGCGGGGTTTTGGCTGGCATACACACCGCCATTTGTCGGGTTGTTATTGCCGTACCCATATGCGGATTGTGCGCCAGTGCCGGGTGCCCACGACGACGGTTCATTACGAGACACCGTAACCAAGTCCCCGGTATTGTATTTTTGCCCGTTGAACGGCATCGCGGTACCATCCGGCAAAAACTGCCCCCATGACGCAACCTTGCGACAATCCGTATCAAACTTACAAGCGTTGGTATTTCCGCCAGAATTGTCGCACGTCCACGGGCATTTATACATCAACAATATATCATTCCCGCTGACGTCTTTTACAATGTTGCCGGATGCGTCTTTTTTATATACTTTTTGGCAATAAGTGCTACCAGTAGATTTTGGCGGAACACATTTATTCACATATTCGTCATTCCCGTATTGCCATTTTGCGCCGTCATACCACGTATCCGGGTGGGTGCTGATAAACGAATCCCAAATTGCCTTGGCTTGTTTCACTTTTTCCAGCGCATTTTGGACATCAACGGCGCTGGTGGGGCTCGCCTTGGCAAAATAGTTGTATCGTTGAATGGCGTCTATGTAGTTTTTATATGCGGTGAGCGATAAGTTGCGCTGTTCAACCACGTTGTCTCGGGTAATGTAGGATACGTTGGGAACATTCACGCTGCTGGGGTTGGGTCCGGTCGCGGGCGTTACAACTGGCGGAAACAACGCAGGTCCCCGGTCAATGACTTGGGAATTGGAGGCGTGGGTGCTGATGGTGATGGGCAGCGCGTCTTGGGCAGTGCGTGGATTTACCATGCTGGATGTGGAAAATATGACCGTGGTGTTTTCCGCAATGGAGGCACCAGAACCAAGGGTAATATTCAAAATGGAGTTAGACCCGGTTCCTGTGACACTGGCGGTGTTAATTATGGTGGGCGTAAATATTATGGTGGGGGGGCCAGATGTTGGCGATAACCCGGGAATTGGCATACGAATGATGTATCCTTCGCTAAGGTGGGTTGATATCGTAAATCGGGCATTTATATTTGAAACCGAACCAAGCGTATAATTTGTTAAAGTAATGGTGGGGTTTGTAATGGAATTGGATTGTTGTGTTTGTTGGGTTTGTTGTGTTTGTTGGCTTGAAGAACTGGTTCCTGTTCCTGAACCTGTTGCAGTTCCCGTTGCAGTTCCTGTTCCTGAACCTGTTGTAGTCCCTGTTCCTGAACCTGTTGTAGTAGTGGTGCCACTTGACGAAGGCGCCGTCGTATTCGCACTTGCGTCCAGCCCTTCAATCATTCCGCCATTTTTGGTCCTAAAATAATTCCATCCAATTACCACAAATAAAATTATACATAAAAATATTATGATTGCCTTTGGCATTGTGATATATTTATTATATATATCATAATAAAATATTGAAAAATAATTATGTTGTTGTTGTTATGATTGTTTTGATTGGTGTTGTTGTTGTCTAATAAGTCGTCAAACTGTGTGTGTATGGATTTTGTCTAAATGCGTTCAGCAAGTCGGGGTTTATTCTCTCGGTGTTGATGCTGTTGTCATAACTTTGAGGCATGGTCATTTTGCCGTGGAGTTCAACGCTGGGGATGACAGAAGGTCCAGCGCTGGGCACCCACCACCGATTGTTGTTTCGGTCGCTATCCAAACGATTCACTTGTACATTGGTGTTAGAGTTCAACAAAGACATGGAGCCCGGGTTCATGCGGCTTTTATATGTCTTATTCACGTTGTTTCGTTGTGCGTACGCGGCGTCATACACCTGGTTACCAAAGTGCGTGGAAGACCCGCCAACGCCGCCCATGTAATCCACCGACGTGGTTTGTCTCTCCGTTTCTACTTGGTCGTTTGGCGCAATCAAATATCCGGATGCGCCTTGTCTTTCTACATTCATATGGTCGTAGCCGGCCAATCCCACCGTGGTTTCCTTGATTGTGGTGGGCAGTTTATCCGCCGGATTGAAAATCATCGCCGCCGGAACGGTGGTCTTTGCGTTCTCATACAAGCGCAAATTGCCGACCGCATTTTCTTTGCGGGATGGACGAAGCACGTCCAACAACGGCGCAACCACCGCCCGCAACGCGCCGTGAATGCCACCCATTTCGGGGACCCGCACCGTATTGCGGTTATTGTTGGTAAATGTATAACTGTCGCGGCCAAAGTCGGCTTCTGTGGGCGTGACCTTGTTGGCGGCATACGGGTTAATCATCGGGTTGGTATCCAATTCCACACGCCGGCTTTCTTCATAATTTTCGGGGGCATACATCGCCGACCCGTCGGCGTTCATTGTGGCGCCGTAATATTCGGCAGACGTAGTTGAACGATTGCCGTCTTTTTCCACTTCAATCGCACGCAGGGTTTGTCCTTTTTCTAAACCCGTCGTGGTAAGCCAGCGGTCCGACGAATTCACGAAAAATTTGTCAGGCAAGTGCTTTTCAACCCGGCCAAATGTTTCCACCGTTCCCGCCGCCTTGTTGAAGAAACCCGCCGGGCCTTGATGGTCTTGGAGAGAATACGACAATTTGGGATTGGTCTTAACACGCAATTCATCCACGCCGCGGTCCACCCACTTGTCGCGGGCATCCATTCCGGAATTAAACCCCAGGCTTCCGTCCGTGGTATACCCTTTGTCTAAACCCGGCGCAACCCGGATTTCTTCCCACGGCTTAACATTTGCCATGTTCATAGAGGGGTTCATGCGAGATTGATAAAAGTCGCTGTGGTTCTGCATTCCGTTGGGGACGTGCAAGTTTTCGTGAGGCGCAAACAGCGGCGCCAGTTCGCCTTTTGTAATAAACTGCGAACCGCTGCCGCCCTTGTTGTCCAACAATATTTCATTCACATTAGAGCCGGCAGAGCGACCCCGAATTTTGGCGCCAAAAAACGGAACCATATTATTATGCTTAAAGTTGTCTGGTTCAATGACGTCGCCCGCTAATGACAAAAATGGCGAAGAGCCGTATGAATCGCCAAACTGGGTCTGTAATTCGGAATTGCCCATAGCAATGCCGCCACCGCCCTGAAACCCGGCACCGGCTACTCCGCCCACCACGCCGTTTTCCATTTTTGAAAAATCCACATTTTTGGCAAAATATCGGTCAGTCGCAGCATTTGGATTCAAATATTTATTTACATTGGAATCTGTTCCAGAAATAACGGAAGGATAGTTGCTAACCGGGATTCTAGTATTTGGCAAATAATTTGTTGCCTTTCCCATATTTTCAAATGTTTCTTGGTTTATTTTCGGAGCATTATTTGTTTTTTTTTGATTGGAAGCAACATACATTGTTCCCAATGCTATAATTGGTAATGCGATTTCCATAATACACTATTACACTATATAAATATTATTATATACTATTATACTACTATTTACTACTATTAGTATATAATTTATTCCTATTTATTCACACACATACCCGCCTATCCATATACCCGCCTATCCATCCTACATTCATTCATTTTCCACGTTCGGATGAAAACAGGGCATTTCCGCTGAATTGCCGAAAATCGCCGACGCCATTTGGCGCACCTGCGCCGCCGCCATAAATTGTTTCCATAGTTGTTTCCGGTATGCTTGGAACAAAATGATCTTTTTCTAAAATACGAGTGCTTAAATTGTTTTGAAACGGCATAAAAACATTGGCTTGTGGGTCAAAATGCAACATTTTCCAATTGTCTTGTTCTAAATCACGGAGTTCAAATGCGGGGTGCGTTGCCCGGGTTTGGTCTATGAATGGCGCACAATTCGGGTATTCAATGCGGCTGTTCTCTCTGCTGGCATTGGTAGCGCCGTAGGCTTTGTAGTTGTTGTGTGCCGCGTCGCGGTTTAATTTACGGGACAGCCCAAACAATTCGGCTTCTATATCCACGGTGTTTGTCATAATGTTGCCACCCCATTTTTGAGCCCGCATATACGGGTCCATCATATAACACGGCTTATCGCCGGGGCCGGGAACATTCAGCACATACCGACCCGCGCCGGTTGCTTGCTGTAATTCTTTCTTAATTCGGTCTGGGTCGTCGCGAAATCGTGTAAATGACATTTTATATTTTATGGTATAAAAATGAAATCAAGTATAATATATAAAAATATTGTTTTATGTATTCTTATACACTGTCAAGACAAGAAAATAGAATACAAACAATAGAAACAATACAAAATACACAAGAAATACAAAATACACAAGAAATACACAGACAAGAACACGATGATAATTACCGAAGAATACGGAAAACCCGAGAGAAAAACGATATGCTTAAATATGATTGTAAAAAACGAGGCACACGTTATTGAAAAAACACTGGCAAACATATGCGAGTATGTGCCATTAGACTACTGGGTTATATCCGACACCGGTTCCACCGACAACACCGTGGAATTGATTGAAACATTTTTCCGGGTGAGAAACATCCCGGGGTTTATTGATAATGCCGAATGGCGCGATTTTGGCTACAACCGCACCCGGGCATTGGAAAAGGCGCACAATATCACCGACTACGTCTTTATATTTGATGCGGATGACTGCATACACGGGAAGTTTGTGTTGCCGCCCCATCTCTCTGCCGACGCTTACCAACTTAAATTCGGACAAGGATTTGTGTATGTTCGCACCTTACTGGTAAATAACCGGAAGCGCTGGGTGTATCGCGGCGTATTACACGAATACATAACGTGTTTGGACCCCGAAGGCGAATTTGTGGAGATTGGCGGTGATTACTTTGTGGATTCTGGACGCAGCGGTGCGCGTAACAATGACCCATTGAAATACATTAAAGACGCAACCATACTGGAAAACGCGTACACCGCTGAAATGGAGTCGCCAACCGGCGATAAAGGACTGGCAATGCGGTATTCATTTTATTGTGCCCAAAGTTATATGGACGCAGGCGATGAACACACCGACAAAGCCATAGAATGGTACAAACGCGTTCTCTCGCAAAACAATTGGTATCAAGAAAAATATTACAGTGCGCTGTGTATCGGCAACATGTACAACAGCCGTAAAAACGACCGCATGGAAGCCATTAAATACTGGATAAAAACGGCGGAATATGACGAAGAACGCATTGAAGGGATTGCGTCGGCAATGGAACTGCTGCGAAACATGGACTACCACATCATGGTGAATGCGCTGTATCACAAATACAAGAATTACAATAAAGCGCCGGCGGGTAAATTGTTTCTCTCGGAAGACCGCTACAAGGACGTGATTGAATACGCAAATTCCATATCCGCATTTTACATCTCCGACAAAAAAAGCGGGTATGAATGCTGTAAATCCATATTGAAAAACGCCGTGATGCCGCCGCATTTATTGCTGAACACGCTTTCAAACCTGGGGTTTTATCGGGATTATATACTCCAAGATGACATTATGAACGCAATGGCGTTGTTTGAAAGCGTGGATAATGTCTTGGTGTATGAAAAGGACGACGATATTCCGCAGTCACATTACGAAATATGGGAAATTTTATTTAACCGGTGTCGCCCATTTATTACAAAGAAACTGCGGTTGGTTCCGGTTCAAGAACAATCGCAACAACAATCGCAAGAACAATCGCAAAAATCGTGGCAAGTACATAATCCCAGCGACCGAAAACCCAAACTGCTTGTATCCACCAGACACTGCCCGCGGGTTGTCCTGACTTTCACAACGTGTAAGCGCCTTGATTTGTTTCGTCAAACGGTGTGGTCCATTGTCAATACCTGGGTTGATTTGGACGCGATAGATTACTGGTATTGTGTGGATGATAATTCAAGCGACGAGGACCGCGCCGCAATGCAGGCCGAATTTCCGTGGATTGATTTTAAATGGAAAACCGTGGATGAAAAGGGGCACCGTGCCAGTATGAATATGATATGGGATAAATTGAATGAAATAAAACCCAAATATTGGATTCATATGGAAGATGATTTTCTGTTTTATTGGCGCGGGTCATATGTGAATGAACCAATTGCGATGCTTCAAATGACCATCACGCACGCGCACAATGTAAAGCAGGTGTTGTATAATCGGAATTACAGCGAGACCATTCGTGATTATAAAATTAAGGGACATACGCTGATACCGATGGTTGCGGGTTATTGCCTACACGACCATCGCGCGAATTCCGAAGGACTGCCGTACAACAACTGCCATTATTGGCCGCATTACAGTTTTAGGCCAGGGGTCATTGACGTTGAAGCGCTGCTGGCATTAGGAAATTACGACAGCCCAAACCAATTCTTTGAAATGGATTATGCGAACAAATGGACGGCAGCGGGATACACTACGGGGTTTTTTAATCGCATTACAAACCGCCATATTGGCCGTCTTACATCAGAACGCCACAATAAAACATTGCCGAACGCATATGAATTAAATACCGAACATCAGTTTTGATTCTAAATTATTGTATCTTTACACATTATATACCTATCCGACGGACGAACGACCAAGTACCGGTAAAATAAAATAAGAATAAATCAAAAGAATAAATCAAAAGAATAAACCATGTCAGAAACGGGGTCATCGCTTGTAGAACACGATAGATATATACGGAGTTTAAGTAAATTAAAAGACCAAACTGAACGACAAATTATTCAAAAAATGGTTGAAACCCGAAATTCAATGACACACAACAAATATTTAAAAATAGTGTACAATGACTACAAAACATATTTTGACCGATTGGTGGAAGAAAAACACGCACAAATCAAAACCCTGGAAGCCATATACGCGCACTTGAATGATATAATGCTTGAAAACTTGAAAAAACATACAAATAAACTGGGCAACGACAACATTCAAAAGGATAAAAAAGAAATATTAAGAGAAATTCGGCGAATAAAACACGACTTGAATATATTTATGAAGATAGACGCGGGCAAAAGGTATGATATAAAAAAAGGGGGCGGGGGTGATAATCAAGACCTACCATCTAGTTCTAGTTCTAGTAGTAGTGATAGTGATAGTGATAGTGACGATATTCCGGTTGATAGTGATAGCGAAACTGAAACAGGTAATAGTAGTAGCGAAACAAGTAACAGTAGCGAAACAAGTAGCAGTAGCAGTAGCAGTAGTAGCGAAACAAGTAGTAGCGAAAGCGACGACGACGATTAGAATCCAATTTTTTTTACAGCAGCAGCAGCAGCAACAGCAGTACTATTTTTTACACCCATTATTTCCATATATATAAAAGACCACGGGTTTCTCGCAAATTGTAGCCGTTGTTTTTTAACCGCACAATATTTCTTCCACTTTCTTTGAAATATGCGAATCCAAAATGTTTTCAAAATACACACCGATTCGCCGCCATCTAACACGACAATGTCCGCAATTTCTAATTGAAGCCGGGCAATTTTTTTATAATTGCGAATGACGGGATGGGGGCGTACGCGATAAATAATTGTGGGAACCATATACGTAACCGGAGGCCAGGTTGAAATGCGGTGGCGTCTTAAAACCTGAAAACTAAACCGATTTCTAAATTCGCTTTGCATAACATTATAGGATTGGATGAAATCCGTGGGAGTTTCTGGCACATATTCTTGCTCTTGATTTGTTGCCGCCTCAAAATAGTTGTTATATGAATACGATACAATACAAAGAAAGTTGGTTTCTATGTTCGGGGTGCTGTTTATGTCTTTACCGTGGTAATATGGATGATGAATTTCACAAAAGGTCAATGAATATTTAGAATGTGTATAAAACATTTATATGGAATTATGAGTTATGTAGTATGTTATAAATTATACGTCGTTTCTCTATTCAATTTTTATTTATTTTTACCATCATCTAATCTCTCCTAATCTCCCCCACCCCCAATCTCTCCTACCCTCCACCTTAAATCCCCGAAGAACGATAAAACAAAACAAATATATTATCTATCTTCTTTATATACCACATCTCCTCAAATAACAAATCTATAATAAAAATGGCAGTTTCATTATCTAAATCTCTCGTCCCTCAAAAGATAGAAGGTGTTTTTCATAACAAGTTTGTATTATACATTGTTCTGTTTATCGCCTTGATTAACATTGTTTCCTATTTAGCATACCGTGATTTTGACATGGTTGCGTTTTTTGTATTAATCGGTCTTTTGACGTCGTTTTTTAGCAAGAATATGATTGTCATCCTACTTGTAGCCATTGTAATGTCCAGCGTTTTTAAAGGCGTCAAACTTGCTGGAAATATTCGTCGCGAAGGTATGGAAAACAAGGAAGAAGGCGCAGAGGCTGAGGCTGGTGCTAATGCTGATGCTGAGGCTGAGGCTAACGCGGATGCTAACGCTAACGCTAACGCTGAAACCAAGGCCAATGACGAAGGCTCACAGGCGTCGTCCAATGGCGTGAAGGCAAAGGAGCCAACCAAGGAAAAGAAGGACGGCGCCGCAACTAAGCAGGGTATGCAGAATTTGAGCCCTGCCAAATATTCCCACGACGACAATGACAGCGACGATGTGCGCGATGTGAATCGTGTGGATTATTCCAGCACGCTAAGTGCCGCGTATTCCAACCTCCAAAATTTGCTGGGGGATGACGGAATGAAGAATTTGACCGACCAAACCAAGAGTTTAATGAGCGAACAAAAGAAGTTGATGGACAGCATGAAGTCCATTGAGCCGCTTGTAAATACCGCACAAGGGTTTATGAACCAATTGTCTGGAAACGGCGGGCTTGCTTCTATCACCAAGATGCTTGGCGGTCTTGGCGGCGCAAAGGATTCATCTGCCGCATAAATAAATTATATCTTTTTACAATATATATATTCATAGCCCTTACACAACACAACACAACACAAAAACAACACAAAATGGCCAGAAGATGTCCCCAAGGAACTATATGTTTTGAAAATATGACATTAATTGTATTGACACTGGTGCTGGTGGGCATTGGAATATATGTATTTTCTAATCATTTTACTGGAAATGGAAAATCACGCGGGAATGCGTTGGTCCAAATCAATTCACAGCCCTCCATTCTCATTCCGTCGCAAGAACCGCCGTCCATGCTTGATTTCGGCGCCGGCGGTCCCCCCTTTCGCGAGGATGTATTACAAAATCCGCACGCGCCGCCTTTACGAGACAATACCACCGGCAATACCCACCCGGTTGCGTTATACAATGTGGCCACCCGCCCGGTTGGAATGCGGGTAAATGTCCCTACCCAATCCGTGGATGCGACATTTAGACAAGTGGGTATTTTAACGCGGGTAAATGGCGGCAACGGAAGCCACGAAATGATACTTCCATTGATGGGCCGCCCGCTATTTACAAACCGCGATAAATGGAACTTTTACACAATGAGCGACCGTCAAAATTCGGTTAAATTACCGGTCCTTGTGAAAGGCCGCTCCGGTATGAATGAATATGGGTGCGACAATGTATACAACGGCGACACCGTTTTCGTAGAGGGATACAATGAAGCGTTCAAGGTTACGGCGTATGATAGCGCAACCGTTCGGTATTTGCCGTTTTAACACCCCCATCCAAAACTAAAACCAAACAAAACCAATAAAAATTATAGTCGTCATCATATAATAATGACTATAATTTTAGTAGAGCAAATCAACTGCGCCATATTTCGGCACGGTGTGTTAGACATCAAATGAACACGCATGAATACAAACCATTCAAACTCGTAAAAAATGAAGATGGAATGTATTCGGCGAGAGATTGTGAATTTGTTATTTTCTGTTATTTCTTGTTTTTTTGTGAGAAGTCTTTTTGTTGCGACGGGTGTGTTTTGCTCCGCCTTTTACGTCAGTTGTCGCGTTTGTTGATGAAGTTGTGGGTTTTTGTTCTTGGTTTTTCTCTTCATTATTCACTTGATTTTTCATTTCCTCTAATATTTTTTTATCGTTTTTGTTTTTCTCGGCATCTTCTTCTTGTTTAGCCTTGGCAGCAATCTCTTCAAATTTTGCAACCAAATCTTCAATCTCTCCCTGCGTGTTTTTATCGGCATCCTCTCCAACTGTTATTGTGATTTTCATATTCTTTTTATCATTAGGAAAAAACTCACTGCTTTGCTCTCCTATACCCAATTCATTTTCAATGCTTATAACCTTGGAAATATGCGCGGTTAATCCGGATTCCTTTATACTTTTAAATGACAATTGAATGCCGTATGGGTCATATCCAGCGGTGTATTTAAAATCTTTCACGGCGTCAATAAATTCAGAATCCTGCTTTCTTTCTTTGACGATTTTTAATAATTTTTCTAAATTTTCCATCGTTTTTTCTTTTTTATCGTTGTCTGTCACGGCCATCTCTTTACGAATCTCTTCAAACAACGTCTTTAATGTATCAACAATCGTGATTTCTTCGCCATCGTTGATATTGTAAAAATATTTGGTAGGAATTTCGCCTTGTTCCACGCCTTCTTTTTGTTTGGTTTCATATGGCGTCAGTAATATGCGAAACGCATCTTTTGTGGTCAATGCTTCTATTCCTATTTTATTTTTATCGTTGGTATTTGTTATCACGGCGGCCTTGTTGGCGTCGTTAATGAAATAGATTTGGCCGGGTTTTACACCTTCTTCATTGGAACCATCCTCACTGGCAACTTTGATGCTTACATCGCTTGATTTGTCTGTTATTTTCTTTACAATGTCTGGAAGGTGTTTAATAAACATACCATCCGGTGTGCTTTTTGTTCCTATGCCAACACTCATTCCCACTCCCAAATCAAATTCTGCGGTTTCATTGGCGCCTCCCTCCTCTTTTGGCGGAGGCCGGAATTTTCCATACAATAATCCAATGATTGTGAAATAATTGGAAACGCCTGAAATGGATATAGGAGTGTTGTCTTTGATTATTTGGACGATTTTGTTTTCGGCCTTTAATACCTTAGATGCCGTGAAGTTTTCATCAACTTTTATTTTTTCAACGCTTAATACCACATCGCCTGGAATGTCTGGGAGTTTTTCGGGGGTATTAACTTGTTGCGTTTTTTCTTGAATATCACCTTTATTATCACCTTTATTATCATTATTAATACCTATCGCTTTATTAGAATCTGAACCTGGATTAACATCTGGCTTTGACGGATTATTACCCAATGACGACGCAACACTTTGTGACGAAACCGGTCCATTATTACTATTAACATTTGATGCGGCGTCGTTAGATGGTTCACCTGAGTTTGCTAATTCAGTTTCTAATGCGGTTATTACATTGAGTTGAATTGGTAATACATCAATTTCAGAATTTTCAATATCAGTTTCAGTTCCAGTTCCATCATCCCCGCCACCCAACTGTTTTTGTAATTTTAAAAGGCGTTTTCTAATCCTCTCTTTTTTATGTTTCTCAATAAATTTTTTATCTACATAATGCTTCACCGTTTTAAAGAGTTGTTCTATTGCCCGGTTATTTTTTCTAAATGTCGTCGTGGTTACATCAGTATTCTTTTTCCGATGAAATCGGCGATAACTTTGATTTTTAACACGCCGTAATTTAGATATTTTATCACGTGTTAGTTTCATATTACTATTACTATTATATATCAGCAAAATAATATTGTAATATAATAGTAATGTCTCGTCCAAATGCGCCAATAAATATAGATTCAAGCATCATCAGTGTAACAGATAAAAACTGCGCCTCCACATGTGCATATAGTTTTAATTATAATACCAGTGCTTGTAATGTGTATAATAAAAGAACCCATTTAGAAATTCCTTATGACGCGCCGTCTGGAACCTACCCCGCAAAATACAACGGGGTGAATTATAAAGTAGACCGCATCCATATTATTCAGCCGTCGCTTCACAAGTATGACGGGCAAAAAGCCGACGCAGAATTGCTGGCGTACCATAGCAGTTCCGACGGTAAAAATTTGATTGTAGCCATCCCGATTGTCATTGGAAGCAATGTTGGCAAAACCAGTTCTGAAATCATACACGCCATCCTGCAAAACATACCCAATAATACGGATACGGCTGGTAAGACGGTGAATACAATCACAAATTTTAATTTAGGAAATTTGGTTCCATCGGAACCGTTTTTTATGTACACCGGCCGGCATTTATACACGCCATATACCGGGTTTTACAATTATATTGTGTACCATAAATCTCACGGCATTCAAGTATCATCCGCACTACTAAATAACTTGACGCAGGCGTCTACCACGAAAATAGACACCACCACCGCACCGGTTCCATATCCCACGAACCAGACGCTGTTTTATAACAAGCGGGGGGCAAATAAAACGGCGGGGCAGGGCGAAATCTACATTAAATGCCGTCCAACCGGGGAAGACGGCACGGTGCTGTATCAACAGAATTCCAGTTTTTTTGGAGGAACGCCAGATACTACAATGCCAAACAAAGGCATAGATTTCACTGATTTACAGAACAATGAAACCTTTCAAAAGGTCATTCAAATTATGATTGCTATGGCATTTGTGCTGGTTGTGTTTTTTATTGGGTATTTCGTAATTGTGAAAATAATGAATCGCAATAATGGCGCTGGCGCTGGCGCTGGCACTACTACGGGATAATGGAATAAAGGAATAAAGGAATAAAGGAATAAAATCCCCATAATAAAATATACACGATACATATAATATCGTGTATATCATATAACATTTTGTCAATAATGACAGAAAACCCAAAACCGGATAATGTATATAAAAATTTAATTATATCAAGTGGCGCAACCGGAATTGCCGAATTCGCAACGCTGCCAATATGCACCGTAAAAACAAACTTCCAAAATATACAAGATATGAAAGCCCGGCCTTCAATCCTACAAGTAGCCAAAACAATATATACGCACCGTGGTATATCTGGATTTTATGCGGCAAGTTATCCCGCAATCACCGGCCAAATGTTTTCTACCGCAAGCAAATACACAATGTATCGCTATTTTGACACAAATCCGGTATATCCAATCAAAAATAAATTTGTCAATGGTTTTACGGCGGGAGTTATCAGCAGTTTATTTACGCATCCAATGGATGTGATAAAAGTCCATAAACAAATGACACAATGGTCGCAATTTGTGGAGGATTTTCGCGTAAGCCTATTGTATCGCGGATATAGTAAAACATTTGCTAAAATTGCGGTGAGTAGCACGATATTTTTCCCATTGTATGACACCGTGAAGATGAAGATGATAAAAATGGAAGGGAATGCGGCGTCCACAATTACGGCGTCGGCAATTAGCGGGAGTATTGCGTGCGTAATAATGCACCCGATTGACTATTTGAAGACACGCCATATGGCTGGATTACAATTGTATAGCGGCATGAATCCACGGACATACTACCGTGGGTTAATGTTGAACATGATGCGAATTATACCACACTTTGTCATTACAATGCAGTGTATTGAATTTATGAAAAATGCGTAATTCAGGATTTCAGGTTTTTGGTTTTATAATTTACAGCAATGCGCGTTGCTCTAAATGACGCCGTCAAAGTCGGGGGCAACCGCGCCGTGAAGGTCGTTCAAAACTGGTTGAAAACTGCCTTCATCGTTGAGACCAACCACTTTGTTGGGAGAGATGGGGGCCAACTTTTCAACAAGTTCTTCTTCCAGGGTAAGAACGGGTTCGGGGTTCATTGCCTTCATGACTTCCGCCTTTTTCTCTTCCGTGGGAGTGAAACTCTCAATGCCGTATATGCCGGTCGCCGCACTGGAACGACGAATGAACTCGTATGCGGCGAAGAATGCTAAAACGCCGACAATGGGATTGGTGCTAACAAAAACAGTGAATGCGAGAAGAACAACCACAATTTGACCATAGATGTTGTCAATGTATTTGGCAATGCATTCGGGTGTCTTTTTATTAAAAAGGATATATACAACAAGCACCACAAACAAGAGAAGTTCGTGCTTCTTTTCTTGTTTCATTAACATCTTTAAAGAGTCCATATTTTTCTGATTGATATTGATATATGATAATATAATATTTTATTGTTTTGTGTAAAGTAATATAAGAGAATGTAAAGTATGAATATACCCGAAAATAAATAATCTACAAAATAATCTACAAAATAATCTACAAAATAATCTACAAAATAATTACAAAATAAAATGAAAGTCCCTACAAACGCCCGATTTAAAAATCAAAAGACAATTATTTTGGAAGCGGAAAAGAAATTACAACAACAAAAACTAGAACAGACCCAGTCCAAGACACAGCCCCAGTCCAAGACCCAGGAACCACAAAATCAAACATCACCGCCAATACCAATACCGGAAACCCTAAAACACATTGAAATTCAAATCCCATCCCAACCAATTAAGTCGGTCGGGTCGTCATACCTTGGTCCGCGCGGATACACCATCTTAAAAGACTGTATTGACGCCGAAGAAGAAGCAACGCTGAGAGATGATTTAACGCTGGGGCCGTATGTTCCAAAAGCGCCGGTTCAGCCACCTAAATTTCCGATATATCGGGAATGTTCGTCTAAAATATACATCCCCCGATATTACGGGATGAAAGTGTATGGCCCGCCGGACGAGTCCCGTATAAAAGACGGCGACGATGTTTCAGACGCGCTGGTATTTAATGGCGACATGCGTGATTATCAAATCGCCATCGTAGATAAATATGTATCCGCCGCGACTAAATCGCCGGAATTGGGCGGCGGCGGGTTGTTGGATGTGGACCCCGGTAAAGGAAAAACGGTGATGGCGCTGAACATCATCTCTCGCCTTCGCAAAAAAACCCTGGTTATCGTGCATAAAAGTTTCTTGTTGAATCAGTGGATTGAACGCATCACGCAGTTTCTTCCCAATGCCCGGGTTGGAACCATTCAAGGTCCGGTAATGGACATTGAAAACAAAGATATTGTCATTGGAATGCTGCAATCTCTCTCCATGAAGGAATACCCTAAAAGCACGTTTGATAGTTTTGGATTGTCGGTGTATGACGAGTGCTTCCCATATTATACCTTAATTCACACGTCATGCGGGGTCATGCCAATCGGAGAATTGGCGGAAAGTTGGTTATTTTCCTCCACGACCAGTGCGCCAAAAATCCTGAGTTTCAACAGAGATACCAACGAATTTGAATATAAATCTATGACACATTCCTGGAAAAAAACAACAACTGAATTAATCTCTCTGACATTGACGCATTCTCTCATTTCTTGCACCCCCAACCATAAAATATTGACAAACACGGGCTATGTCGCCGCTCAGGATTTGGAAGAAGGGGATTTCATTGTGTGCATGCGCGAAAATACCAGCACAGGAGAACGGGTACAAGTGTATGACTGGATTGTGGCAATAAAATGGAACCGGTGTCGTGGACCAAATGAAAGCATAGACGTGTATGACATTGAAGTGGCAGACAACCATAATTTTGTATTGGCAAAACCGGATTACGGCGGCTTGCATGATTTGGCATATACGCTGTCGCCAGTTGTAAGCAACTGCCACCATATGTCCGCGGAAGTGTTTTGTCGCTGTATGATGAAGGTGGTTACAAAATACACGCTGGGATTATCGGGGACGATGCAACGCAAAGACGGGCTTTCCAAAATATTCAAATATTTCTTGGGCGACGTCATTCATAAAGAAAAGTCGGAATCAACACATTGCGTGCTCGTGAAAGGCATACAATACAAAGTTGACGACGACGAATTCAACGAAACCGAATATGATTTTCGCGGGAATCCCAAATTCAGCACAATGATTACCAAAATAAGCGATTACAGCGCCCGAAGTGAATTTATATTGCGTGTCCTTGAAAATGAGTTGGCCATAAACAACGACCAGCAAATAATGATTCTGGCGCACAATAAATCTCTCTTGTCGTATTTATACAAGGCGATAGACTATCGCGGCATTGCCAGCGTGGGTTATTACATCGGCGGAATGAAAGAAGCGGCATTAAAAGAAAGCGAATCCAAAAAAGTGATTATTGCGACGTACGCAATGGCGTCGGAAGGGCTGGACATTAAAACCCTCACCACCCTGATAATGGCGTCCCCCAAAACCGACGTGTGTCAATCGGTGGGCCGTATTTTACGGGTGAAACACGCATCCCCCTTGGTAATTGACATTATAGACCCGCAAGATGTGTTTAAAGCGCAATGGATGAAGCGCCAGAGTTATTACATCAAGCAAAAATACAAGATTATAATGACGGATAGTCAAGGATATGCCGAAAACCGGTGGACTATACGATTTGACCCCGCCGTTCATATAAAAAATCGCAGTAAAGGAGAGGAAGAAACCCCGGATGAATATGATGCCGAAGACGATGACAATAGCGCCGAAAACGCATATAATGAAAACATAAATGATAATGAGATGTATGACATTGATGATAACAATAACATAACGGTCATAACAGAAAAAACGGCGAAAATGAAAATTGAAAGTAAAAAATCAGCATTAACGCACGACGGGAAATGTAAATTTAAGTTGGTGCTTTAAATGGGATGAGGGTCGCGGTGAGTTGATTTATTTTGACTTCTTGGACACGGACTTCTTGGACACAGACTTCTTGGACATTGACTTCTTGGTCATAGACACAGATTTTTTGGTCTTAGACATAGACTTTTTGGTGTCTAGATAACGATACCCGCCATTTTGATTTTGACTGGGGATAGCGTTGTGGCTAAATGTAAGCGGAACATACGAGCCGCGCGCATACACAATATTTGGGTCATTGTCGTTCAAATGAGGACCGCCATATCCATAAAAGGCGCCGCCACCGCCTCCAATGAGGTTGTTTTTACGACTGCTTCTGCTGCGGTTGCTTCTGCGACTGCTGCGACTGCTTCTGCGATTGCTTCTGCGACTGCTTCTGCGATTTCTGCTTCCACCAAGAACAACACGACCAGCATCCCCGGGATACATATTTCCGGTTCCACCAGTTGGAATTTGTGTGTTTGACATCAATGGCGCTTGTATATGTTGTTGAAGCGGATTTACGCTGGAATATGAATATGAAGTCATTTTATATTATGTTAATAATTTTTGTATATATATTAGGTTATACAAAAATTATTTTTATTGTTTCATTCCATTCAATACTTTCTTTCTTCAATGCTTTAATGCTTTAATGCTTTTTTCAATGCTTTCTTCAATGCTTTAATGCTTCATTGCTTTCTTCAATGATTGCCGCCTCAAACCCATTAAATGTCCCGGTTGCGCTTGCTAATGAATAGGCTCCCACATCCCGAAATAAAATAACGTCCCCCAATTTTGGAACCGGTAAATATACGCAATCACAAATCACATCCAGTGAATCACACGTCTGTCCAAAAATAACGCACTTTGAATACGCGTCGCCACCACACATTATGCCGCCGCCATCTATGATTGAAGTACAATCGGAATACAATGGAATTGGCTCAAATGTCTGATAATCAAATATGCGGCCTTGAAACGAATGATACACGCTGTCATTAATGGTGATGTAATACACGTCCCGCCCTTGTTCCTCTTTTTTACGCACCGCAATGACTTTGGTAAATATATTCAGTGCTTTTGATGAAATGATGCGCCCCGGTTCTGCGACAAGGCCAATCCCGCTGCGTTCCATTTCTTCTAACAGCCCGTTGTGATATAATTCGCCGTGTAATTCGTGCAATTGTGCCGTTTTTTCAAACCCGCCGCCGATGTCAATCAGTTTTGTTGGCAACCCATAAAAATCGCTCATTGGTTTATATTTATACAGTATGTTTGATATGGTGTAGCGATGCGCGTCCATACTTTTACATTTTGAACCGACGTGATACGAATAACCCATGAAATTCAAATTTTGTTTGGCAATATAATTCATGATTTTCTCAGCGTCACATAATGCCGCCCCGAATTTTTTGTTAAATTTAATCACAGAAGAGTCTTCGTTTGCTAGAACCCGAACAATGTAATTTGCGCCGTGGTCTATGTTTTCAATTTTGCGCACTTCCTCCACACTATCAACCACATATTCAGTTACGTTATTGTTTTTAGCAAAAATAATGTCGTCCACGCTTTTCGTGGGGTTTCCGTATATAATGTCGTGCGTGAATGTCTTGGCCATTTCTATTTCACGCCGACTTGCACAGTCAAACCCGAAATTATAATTGTGTAAAAGTTCCATTAATGATTTATTAGGGAATGACTTCACGGCGTAATAGGGGCGAATATACGGAACATTGCGATACCAATTTTTTATAGATTGTTCCACATTACATAAACATAATTTTGCTACACTTCGGTAATTTAGCATCAATACACCAGATGAGGGAAGGGGCGGGCGATATACTAAACTATAAGAAAAAATATATTTATGTTTATTTTTACAAAAGTTATTTTTGACGGTATATTTGGTTTTTGCGAATAAACACCTTTTGATTTTGATGATGATTATGGTGCGGCGGATTATTATTATGTGATTGTTTATGTGGATTATGTTGATTTTGTTGATTTTGTTGATTATAATGATTATGTTGATAAGAAATGTTTGCTTGGTTTTGTGGTTCGGCGTATTGCTTGAAATATTTGCGTTTATCAACAAACCAGTGCGTGTCCAAGTCGTTTATTTCTTGCTTGGTAATAACGATAGACTTGTTTTTACACATAGATGAATTCACCAACGCAGACGGTATCCAGCGTTTAAATTTCTCCGAACATATGCACCGCATAACAAACTCTTGGGTTAAATCAACGTATTTATCCGCATTTGTGTTTTCAAAATCGTCTTCATCTTCACTTTCCTCCAACGCATCTAAATTGTCATTTTCTTTTATGTTTCTAAAAATTCGGTTTAATAATACACTGATTTTGTAAGACGGCACATGCGCAACGCTGTAATATTCCAATTCGGAGTCAATCGTCTTGTCTTTGCGCACATACAAATGATAAATGTCGTTTTGGACATCAGGCTTAACCATAAAATACGCAATTTTTGTTATGTTTTTGGGGTCTTCTTTTTCTTGGTCTTGGGTTTGGGTTTGGTATTGTGATTGTGTTTGGTATTGTGATTGTGTTTGGTCTTGGACTTGGACTTGTGTTTGCCTCTGCGTTTGCTCTTGTTCAGGGATTTGAGGTGTTGTAGGCAATAATTGTTCTGAATGATTGTCATTCCAAATAGATAATTCTATTTTACTGCTACCATTTTTTCGGTATTGTAAGCCATACACATCATATGGCAACTCGTTTGTTTTTACAATGGCGCACGCTTCACTCGGTGTGCTACATAATATAGGCAGCCCGATTATCAACCCGTGTGTGGTAACACCCACTTGTTTTATCATCGCAGTTGAAAACATGATGTGCGTGATGGTGTGCTGTAAAACGACATCATTAAAAAATATTTGCCGGCCTTTAAAAAAATGGACGACTGTTATTGCGAAAAAATTACACAATTTTGATTGTTTTTTCGGATTATTTGAAAACAATACACCGCCAAATACAGTGTCGCCTTGGGTTAATGACGGGTCAAAGCACGCAGTATAAATTGTGATATTGCCATATATATCAGTGAGTGCGGTTGCGAGCGGGTTTTTTATTTCTAGGATTGCACATACCGGCTGATTTGCCCACTCCGTAAACCAAAGCAAGCACCGCCTTCCTTTTGGAATGATAGAAATGTACGTCTCGTCATTACAGTCAGCGTCTTTCTTATGATGTGTGCGGGCTTCATAAGAAAGTTTGAGTTTTTGCGGCAATTTTTGAAGCAATGCTTCCCGTTCAGTGAAATTGAGTTGTATCATCATCTATTATAAATTATGCGCGCGTCTTTACATTGTTTTTATGCTAAATACATCTATTCCGTCTTCATCTTCGTCTTTTCATATTCGTATTCGTATTCCGTATTCCGTATTCACCGTTCAATAAGATGAATACATTAAGTTTGGCATATCATTGCTACTGGACAAATTTAATTCGCCACTTAGGCTTTGCCGATTTGAAACCTTTTTTAATTTCAGTGATTTTAAATAATTTTTCAATTCGTTTTCCATTGAATTTCCTACATTCGCATTCATATCGCCTCCTATGGCAGTGTTTGTGCTTGTGCCAGCGGAAAAATCAGAATGTTGCGTTTGCGAATGTGATTGGGCTTGCGCTTGCGCTTGCGCATTTTGGGTTGCGTTATTAATTGAATTTAATAAAGTTTCATATTTCGCGCTAGGGCGGTACACTAAATCTTTTACTTTTGGAACTGTAAGCGTCATTTTAAAAAACGAATACAAATAGTGTAGTATTAATATTAAAGCAATTGATATAAATGATATTTTTAATAACCATAGCAACATATTTGCTAATTAAAAAATAAAAAAATGTGGTATTGGTATTGGTATTGTATTGGGGACAACAAGGTTATTATGAGATTTGATATTATAATTCATAAAAAATCGCATTTCATTTAACCAACTAATTTGAATATGCGTAAAAATGTCGCAATGTCGGTTTTCAATGAATGCGTCATAACATCTAAATTGGATGCGTCGGGTTTGTCATTGGCAAAGGTGGTTGTACTGCGAGTGGAGGTTGCCGCCACGGCAGTGGTCTTGTCAATGATGCCGTTTTCAGTTGTAAAATAGAAATCCTGGATGCTGTCATTTTTTGTGGGGTGATATACAATGACAAATGAGGTGCTTCCCTGTTTTGATAATTTGAAGGTGTCCACCCGATTTGAAACATAGGTATAATCACACGGAAGACAAAATTGTGGTAAAGGACGGCGTACCATTTTGCTGGTATCAATTAATAAATTAAGGGTTGGAACTTTTGCGCTGTCTGTTGTAAGTGAAACCCGCATTAATTCACCGTCTGTAATATCCATGGTATAAAGTGTTGTGGTGGTTGTTGTGGTTTCTCTTGCTGTTGCGGTTTCTTTTGCTGTATAATATTTATCAGTATCTTTATAGAGACGGTAAATGCCTTTACTCGTATAAAGCGTGTGCCATGTATCCGGATTATAAAACACGCCTTCATTGGAACGTGTTGAAATCACTTGGTTGATTGTATCTATATTTAATTTGCGTATGTCAATGTTTTCAATGTAAATTCGTTTTGCGTATGAGCCGTACAACCCACCGGTTCCATCACCTTTATCAACACTTTGTTTATGCCGATAAACCGGGACAAGTTCATCCATTATCATCGCCTTTCGGGCATTTTTCTGTTCTCGGTGTAATCTGCCTTTATTTTCATTTCGTGGATTCATTTGCGCGCGCGTTTATTCAAGCCAATCAGTAGTAATAATATATTGACAAACCATTTAAACCTTTTGTAAATGGTTATCTACATTATACGATAATATACGAATAATGCGTGTTATTATTATTGATAAAAGTGGAACAATTAAACCAAGTGATATTAAGAACTTTTCAATTGATGAATTGTATAAAAAATGTAATTATAAATTACCTGACGGGTTTGCTTGTCAAGCACAGTGGAATTGTAAAGACATTGTGATTGATAAAAATGATACGACGGATAAAGGCACGGATAAAGGCACGGATAAAGGGACGGATAAAGGGACGGATAAAGGGACGGATAAAGGGACGGATAAAGACGAAAGCGAAAAAAACGAAATCTATAAAGAGTTAATTAAAAACAAGGTAGTTATTGAATTGTGGGCAAGAACCACCGGAAAAGCCGGTCAAGAAAATAAATACGAATTTCCACCACCAGCCGACGCAACCCTTTTCTTTGGGTCTGTCGCAATTGTTGCCAAAAGTGGTGGTGAAAAAGGCGCGTATATAGACATATTACCGAATGAATGGAGCGCCATTTATGAATTATTGTATGGCGGGTTTGATGATTGTTGTTCAGATGACGATTTTGAAGAAGACGAAGACGAGGACGACGATGATGATTATGATTTGAATGATGGGTTTGTTGTACCGGATGATGAGATTGACGATGACGATGACGACGACGAGGATGAAGACGATGACGACGATTACTCCTCTTATGACGATGAATTGGATTTAAATGACGACGATGACGATGATGATGACGATGACGCAGCAAGCGACAGCGACAATGACCCTGATAATGACAGTGACAATGTAGACGCCGCAACCAAAAAAAAGAAAAAGCGAAGTAAACCCATCGTTCATAACAAACCCACCAAAACCACTAAAACAACAAAAGCAACCAAAGAGGCTTCAAAAAACCCGCAACCATCACCGTTAAAAACAAAGGCAGCCCCCAAAAAAGCCGCAACCAAAAATAAAAACAATGACGAAAATGGCCAAAAAGGAAAGAAGAAAAAGGTGGTTCCGGTTAAACAAATAGAGGAAGTATATGTGGTTCAAGCGGAATTGTGTAAAGATACATATGACGAATATTGAATATAGTAAAAAAGACATAACCACATAAATAATTTTTGTATATATTGTGTATATAGCCAAGTATACAACTCATCGGTTAAGAAAAACAATAATGAAATATTCACAATTATTACTATTGTTTTCATTGGCTTTTTTAACACAAACTGAATCATATACAATTGATATTGTATGTGATGCCAGGTTTTCTTTGTATGTTGATGAAAAATTAATATCTAGTAATGTGATGTATGAAAATATCACAAACACGTATGATATATTTGGGACATCAGAGCCGGGAGTCATCGCCATACACGCCGACACAATAAACACCCCTGATAAGGGAGCGTGCATAACTGGGTTAAACAATAAACCTTCCCTCGCAATTCAATGGAAATGTAAAGATTTTACGAATACTGGGCTACCGGTAGGATGGAATAAATATGCATTTGACGATATGTATTGGCCTTACGCAACATCCTATGGTAAAAATAGCGACAACACAACGTGGCAATTGGATAATGTGGGATTGCGTGAAAATATACCTGCGGAGGCTGAATGGTTTTGGACGGAAAATAATCATGAACATAAAAATATTATTTGTAGAATGGGCGGAACACCGATTATACCTGAAACACCGGTTTTAGTTTCGTCTTCATTGCCGATGACTACGTCTTCAATACCAATTACTACGTCTTCATTACCGCCACATACTACGTCTTCAATACCAATGACTACGTCTTCAATATCTATGACTACGTCTTTACCCCATACTACGTCTTCAATACCAATTACTACGTCTTTACCCCATACTACGTCTTCATTATCGCCACATACTACGTCTTCATTACCGCCACATACTACGTCTTTATCACCGATGACTACGTCTTTATCACCGATGACTACGTCTTTATCACCGATGACTACGTCTTTATCACCGATGACTACGTCTTTACCCCATACTACTGCGTCGCCCACTAACGAAAAAAAAGAAACAAGACCTGTGGAAACTACAAGACCTGTTGAAACTACTATAAGACCAGTGGAAACTACAAGACCTGTGGAAACTACAAGACCTGTGGAAACAAGTATGCATACATCACAAAAAGACACATCTACTAAAATGGAAACCACGCATCATTTAACAACCACTCCTTTGAAACCAGTAGAAACATCAACCTATTTAAAACCACAAGAAACATCTACACATTTAGCCCCAATGCCTTCAACATCAGTGGTTACTCCGTTAATAACGGTTCCTGCGGAAACAGTTCCTTTAAAGAATCATAAGCCAATGGAAAAGCCTGCGGAAACACATAAGCCTGCGGAAACACATAAACCTGCGGAAACACATAAACCTGCGGAAACACATAAACCAATGGAAAAGCCTGCGGAAACAGTTCCTTTAAAGCCTCATAAACCAGTGGAAAAGCCTGCGGAAACACATAAGCCTCTTGAAACACATAAACCAATGGAAAAGCCTGCGGAAAAGCCTGCGGAAACAGTTCCTTTAAAGCCTCATAAACCAGTGGAAAAGCCTGCGGTAACACATAAGCCAGTGGAAACACATAAACCTGCGGAAACACATAAACCTGTGGAAAAGCCTGCGGAAACAGTTCCTTTAAATCCTCATAAACCAATGGAAACACCTAAACCAGTGGAAACACATAAACCTGTGGAAAAGCCAGTGGAAAAGCCTGCGGAAACAGTTCCTTTAAAGCCTCATAAACCAGTGGAAAAGCCTGCGGAAACACCTAAACCAGTGGAAACACATAAACCTG
>JACCEE010254067.1_pt1 | contig 34123 bp, 52 predicted proteins | sample 7449931 | NCBI WGS metagenome assembly JACCEE01 (sample SAMN15323457, study PRJNA562643) | freshwater metagenome | isolation source: river surface water | place: USA:Blue River Watershed | collected 2017-08-19 | reverse complement strand
CTGGGAGACTGTACTTCTTAGCAGTTCCCACTTGTGTGGCATTATCGAAAAGCACAACATCAATAGCACCAACGGTAACAGAGCCGCCACCATTATCAGTGATAGAAGGGGTAGTCACGGCACCAGCGTAAACATATTCAGATCCTCCTTGGCCACCACCGCCGCTTGAAACGCTCCAAGATCCACCTGTGAAAAGAATAAATTTCTTATCCGTGTCTGGTTCTATAGAGGCAATGACAACATCTAAGGAGTCTTTGACAGTCAATGTCTGAGTTGATTCGTTTATGATTTGATACGAATAACCGACTGGTATCGATGAAACAGAAGGCAGCTTTATAATTTGAGTTTGCGTTCCAGTAACAGTGGTGATCATCGGTGTTAATGAATTAAAAGTAGTTGTACCACCAGATGAAGTCACAAGCTGATTGCTAAAAGAAATTTGAGGCCCTTTTAGATAAGTGTAATTATCAGCAAAAGAAGTATTGATAATGAAAAAAAGGAATAACAAAGTAAAAAGGTTTCTCATTTTTTAATTTCCTATTTTGTAGTTTATCTTATAGTTGTTTGAATCTACAGGCGCATTAAACACAACGGTAAAACCGTTCGCTGTTTTATTTTTTATAATGAATTGCAAGAATATAGGATCAGAGTCACTACACTCTATGCAAACTTGAGCAACATAGTTTGAGCTTGAATAAGGAGTTGAAAAAGAAATTGTCTTTGATGACTCACCAGATGCTAGAGAAACAACTCCACTTCTTTTATAATCGATATTTTCCCATGACGAACCGTTATAAATTTCTATCGCACTTAAAGTTGTGTTAAAAAAAATTGAACCAGCTTGAGGTAGCCCCTCATTAAGCTCATACTCCATACTGTCAGTGTAAGGCGTTAAAGCTCTGGTAGATGCTGCGAAGCTTATTGGCGATGATACTTGCACGCCTTCAAGAAATTTTAATCGTCTAACTTCTGCTACCATTTAAAACCTCATTGCTTGAAAGTATCAACCGCAGTTATTTCTATTGCTGGTAAACTTTTATTGATCTTAATAACCGTTAAATCTTTTCCAAATAATCTTATCGATTTTCCTATTGTCCAATCATAGCCCAAATTTTTCAATTTGAAACTGTGACGATTAGTTTTAAGCATATTCTGCAAAATCAGTTCATCCCTTGGAGTATTTGAAATGTTGACAAATTTTATCGTTTTTTCAGTCGCCCCACCTATGATTGATTCAATCTCGTCTGAATTTAAAATAATATCGTTAGTAAAATCGTTACAAATCTTCTCTAAAACAAGCCTAGAACAAACATCTTGCCCTATTTCTTCGACTGAATATGAGCCGTTTATGATGTCTTGCTCTTCTATTTCATAACCGTTTGACGGAGAATTAAAAAAAACATAAGAATAATTTCCATCTAATTTTTGGTAAATGTAAGTTGCGTTTGATTGGCATAGTCTTTCTAAAACATCTATATAGCTTCCATATGTTTCATTTATAAATGGCAGCATAAAAGAAACTTTCTCTTGAGTAGGATCAATTGTCACGCTTGTGTTTATTCCAGAATAGCCTAAAAGAATTTGAGCAATATTAAAATGGCCGTGATAGTTGGAATTGCTACTAGTCATTCTAAATTTAATTTGGTCACTGTTTGGATCAATCGCTCTAGATAATCCTATGATGCTTTCAATGTCATCATCTAAGATGATTGAAAGAAGTCCAAGCGATTCATCGTAGCTAATACTGTTAAAAATTGTATAATTAAGAGGTGAAAGCCTGTATTCAACATCATCAGCAATTAAGAAAACAATAGGAACGAAATTAAATCTCATCGTAGCTGGTGAGCTTGGGGTTGTGCCTGAAATCTTTCTAGCGTATATTATATTTACACTAACGCTAATAACTTCCAAAATGACATCATTTCCAAGTCTAAAATAATCAAATTCTGAAAAGTTACTTGCTACAGTTGCGCTAGAAGCAGAAATGCTAAAAGAACTACCAGCTACAGAAAAAGAAACTGATTCCATTATTGGAGAGTGGCTAAAATTTCTTGCAAGGATCCATTCTCTATTTGTCGATGTGGATATGTTTTGGTTAAAGTAAGCACAACTTGCAGATCGTAAACTTTGAGCGTCTACACTTCTTGCAGATGGGCTACCGGAATATTTTACTTTGTAGTCTGATATTTTCCCAAGCATCACAGGGATTTCATTTCCTATGTGACTTGGGCAAGCTGATGGAAATATAGCTTCATTAACATATGCCTTGTTTTGATTATACGCGAGAGTGCAAATAGAATTAAGTTTTTCTATTGGGTTCTCTGTTCTTAATGAAATAATTTTATTGCTTTGAGATGCTGCTATTATTATCCCAGAAAAAGCGAACTGATTTTCTCCATTACAACAAAACCAAACATCAAAAGAAGAATTATAAACACCGTCAATTCGAGAAAACAAAAAATCAAACTCCCCAGAATGATTAAAAATCTCGATTGACGATGTTGAAACAGTTAAAACGCCTGAATTGATGTTAGTCAAATCTTCGTCTAACTCTGGTTCTTTTGTTAAAACGCCTCTCCATTCAACAAGATTTTGACTTGGATTAGTTGGATCTTTCCCGATTGCTCTATTTTTACCAACGCTCAAATAAACGTAATGTTTAACGACAACGCTTTCTAGTAATGTAGTTGAATAGGTTGTAAGCAATCCATTAACGAAAGTGTATTGATTGCTAGTTGGTAGCCCTGTAAAAACTTGTGTAAGTCTTTTTTTACCTATGAAGCATTTACTAACATCAATGTCTAAATTTGCTTGATAGTAATTACCACCAATGCTTGAAACTTCTACAAGCCTAGTAAACTCGATTCTTACCAAGCTATATTTTTCTGATGATGCTTTTTTTATTTCATTTAAAAAACTCATAGATAACTGAAAACCTCTATAGCTATTGGAGCTTGATTGAAATAGTCTTTTCTTGAACCATAAACAGGCAATGGAAAGTCAAAAACCAATGAAAAATAATCGTCGTAGCTGTTTCTAGTGTAATCCGTTAACTCGAAATAAATCTCAAAGTTCCCACTAGAAATATTTTCTCTGTTAAAATCAAATTTAACTAGGCCATAAAAATCAGATTCAATCAAAGAAAGATCTAACCAGTTGCTCATTGCTACTGGTTGGGCAAGATTATCTGGAACATAAATATTGTCTTGAGGGTAAACGATGAGTCTAACTTTCCCCTGATTTAAGCCTTTAGAGTATATTTTGACTCTCATGTTTGAAAGTTCGCATGACGATAACACTTGTTTTGAAATCATCAGCTTTTCATTCTCGCCAAAGATTCTTATAAATTGATTTTCAGGAAAGTTTTTTATGGCCATTAGACAGACTCTTTTAGACTTAAACTTATTGAGAAAATGTCTCTAATAATATGTCTAATCTGAGGATCGCTATTGAATGTTACCAACTTCGTTAGATCGCTTGTGTCGTTTGAGAAATTAGTCTTAGGATCGATCGCAATATAAAATGGAGTGGTAACTCCTAGTTTTTGAAACATTGTCTCAAACATGATTCTATCGCTTTTCTCAAGATAGCCAAGCGAGCAAGAGTCAAATGTTTTATATTTTGGCTTTTTATCATAAAAAGTACGACCTGTTATCGTTTCGTATTTTTCTGACTTATCAACAAAGGTTTGAACAAACCCATTTTCAATGTTTCTTGATTGTAGAGTTTGGTAGTCTCCTAGGTACAAATTAGAAATAGAAATTCCTTCAGGCCCTAAGTTGTTTGTCTTATCAATTATTTCGATTTTCCAGTATCTAAATGAGCTATCCTCATCGTCTATAAAGTTAAAAACTCCACTATCAAAACTGCTTAAAGTTTTTTCAAATGCTGGTGATGTGAAATCTAAAATATTATTCGCGTAAACTTTTATGCTTGCTGTCGGTGATAACGAAAATATCTCGTCAACATTCCCGACCATTGCGATAAAGTCAACACTCGCAGCGAATCCAAAATCAAAAGTTGCCCATTCGCTAGTGTGAATCGAAACTCTTTCTGCCTCTATGGATGTTCCACTTATGTCTATAATTCCTGAAAATCCTAGAGTTGGGAAAATAGAATTTGTCGTTACAGACAATCTCAACAAAAAACTTGTTGCTCTAGCAAACTTGAATTTAAAATTGCTTTCATGAGTAACAGTATATCCACTCGAAACAGTATTCATCAAAGTTTGAATATGACTTACTAGCTCGCTTGGGCTTGTGTATTTACCATTTTCTATTGTCACAGTTCTATAAGCACTATCGAAAAAATTTAACTTATTATTGGCATTGGTTATTTCAAAGCATCCTGAAGGTTTCCAAACTTTAGACCTTTCCTCGTTATAGACATTTGAAAATGGAAAATCAGATAAAGCACTAGAAAAAGATAAAACGCTAGAATCTTTTATCATGTTATTTTCTGCGAATCTCACTCTGTGATTTGTTGTTATCATGCTAAAAGCCTTGAGTTTGATCTGTTTAGATTTAAAATAATATCAGCGAAAGCCTTTCCGTTTACAGTTGCACTAGTTGCGACTTGCATCGGTTGTGAGAGTTTATCTAAAATTTGAACCAGCAGAGCATCAGTAACCGAAGAATCTTGTTCTGTGCTTCCATTATCCAAAAACGAATTTAGCTTATCAACTGTTGAGCGATCGATAACGACCTCTCCACTTGTAAGTCGTGCTGGGAAATTATCATTTGGAAAGCCTTTTGGGATTTCTCCACCAGAGGCAAATCCAAAAAAATCACCGACTGATCCTACGGCACCGCCAACCCAGCTTACAGCATCTCCAAAAAAGCCTCCGATGCTGCCACCAATATCGCCAATTCCACTCATTAGCTCTTTTAATGCTTTGTAAAGTCCATCTGCAATAGCGTCAATGATTCCCTCACCAAATTTTTCAAAGAAGTCTGGTAACGCTGCCATGAGTGCCTTTGGTAAAACTTCTACACCCTTCCATACAGCTTTTAATAAATTCCATGCAAATTTTGCCCAGAATTCAGGAGAATTTAACATATCTGTTAACTTGTCAATGACCGCTGGCAACTGGTTAGCAAGCTCATCAATAATGACTGGAATGTTATTAATGATGTTCTTAATTAACTCTGGCACAGCTAGAACAAATGATCTAATCATCTCTCTGTTTTGCTCTGGATCGCTCATGAGTTGCTTTATCAATTGGCCAAACACTTGCCCAAGGCCGGGGAAAAATCTATCGACAATTGATCCAGTAATATTTGAGATAGCAGTCTTAGCCCCTTCTGCTCCCTCAAATATATTTGAAATCGCGCTTAGTGATGTTTTCATCACATCAATTGATTTTTGTCTTTGCTTTTCTAATTTCTCATCATTCTCTTTTTGAATTTTAAAAGACTCATCCAATCTTTTTTTATCGAGATCAGCTATCTTGTCCTGATAGTCTGCCTCAACTTGCAAGCGTAGATTTGTATATTCTTGAAAGTCTTTAAATGCTCCACGCTTATATAAAGCTTCTATTTGTGCAAGTCTTGCTGTTGTTTCATCGGCAATAGCTTGCTCTTGAGTTTTTCCAGCAGATTTAACTTGATCAGCAAGAGCTAACATTTCTTTTCGAGCAGCTTGTCTTTCTTTTTCGTTAGCAGCAAATAATTCTGATTGTCTTGCTTTAGTGTCTAGTAACATTTTTTGGGTTTCGTTAGATGCCTTGGCAATATCTGAAAGCATAACACCAGACGCTTTAGGCAAGAAGTTAGAAACGTCCAAAATATCTTTCACCAATTTACTTTGATTCGAGATATTTTTTTCGTTTACTATGATCTTTGCGTTTACATTGCCAATGTCTTTTACTGCAAGCCCTATTGCTTCTCTAATAGAATTCCCAATAGCGACACCTAGTTTTGCTGGTGCCTTTAAAATAAATTCATCTATAGTGCTTGCAAGGCCTGAGAAAAAACCTTCTTTTGCTGATTTGTTTACTTCGTTTGTGGCATTTTTTATCGACGTTATAATTCCAGATAAGTTAGCTCCCTTGCTTGTCCCGATTGAAATCGTTTCAAACAATTCACCAAAAGCGTTTTTTAAGCTTTTAACAGAACCACCAAGAGTCTTAGCTTTCTCTGCACTATCGCCTTGAAATTTTGAAAGAGCTTCAAGAACATTTGAGAAAGTTTCAGCGTCAGTTTTTCCTTTCTTAAACTCAATCCCGAGCTTGTTTAGTGCTACAGTGTTACCATTAGCCGCTTTACCAACTAATTGAGCTGCTTGGTTGAGATCTATTTTAAAAGCTGAAGCAAGCTCAATACTTGCTTTGGTCGCTTTTTCTAGGCCCTTTTCTGTGAAGCTGCCAATCGTTTGCAAAAGAGAAGTCATTGCAAGAATCTGATCATCCGAATAGACAGTCGTTTCTTGAATACTAGAAGCTAAATCTTGAAATTTTTGGCTAGCATCTTCTGAAAAGATACCAGATTGCTTGAGTGCTAGATTAAGATTAGAGACAGATTCTTCTGCTTCAATTGCTGCACTAACAAACTCTGTGATCGTAAAAATAGCACCTGTGATGGCAGCAACACCAACGGTCACTGCACCTGCTAGGTTGTAAAAAGATGCCAAAGGTTTTTTCATTCCTATGCTTGAAACATCGATAAATTCTTCAGTATCTTTTTTGGCTTTTCTTAGATTATTTCCATAAGAACTGGCACTGACTCCCAGTTGTGAAAATGAGTTTGTTGCTGAGGCAGCACTAGACTTAATTCCGTCTAGTGCTTTATTAACTTCGTTTTTTCCAGTGACGAGATCAAACTCTAATTTAATATCACTCATTTTCTTCTCATCTTTTTAAGATCTTCTTTTTTGATCTTTGCTATTTCATCTTCAATGACATTATAAACGTTAACATCGTTATCACTCAAGTCAGAAATTGGAAAAGTATAGCCAAGTTTATTAAGCATTTTTTTAGTTTGATATTCGTAGACAAGAAGCGTTTCGCGACTTGGTTGGAATACTCCCTTCGCCAAAAGCCTAACCTGAAAGCGAAGGGAATTTTCTAGTTTTTTTCTAGGCTAACTCCATTCATAATGATCGGGCTTAGCTCATTAATGATGGCCATACCTTCTTTATAGTTCATCAATTCATCAACTGATTCAATGTGAGTTTCACCACAACTAATGTCTACTGCGATAATCCTAGAAACTGTTAGATCAATTTGTTTTTCTCCAAGCTCTATTTCATCTCTTTGAGACAACTGACCTTCTTGGACCTTATAAGCAAGCTCCTTGACCTTGGCGATTCTTTCTCGCCAAGGTAGAAGATCAACGGTTATCGTGCCCTTAATTTTTTCTTTGTCGATTGCGTGAACGTAATTCATTTGGGGAGTTCCTTTTTGTTTATAGAAAGTTAATATGAAAGCTTTTTTCCGTTCCGGTTCCAAAGCCTTTAGCTTCAATTTGCAATACTGCAATTCCGTTATTATCTGCGATAACATCACCACTAATTTTGGCGTTCATCATGCAAATATTAACGCATTTTCCAGCAATCCAATTCCCTGCACCGTCCTTAACGCCTGCATTGAACATAATTTGAGATGTCTTGTTATTGATAAATTTATCAAACATCGCGACTTCGTGTTTTTCGAGTTGGATAGTAGCTGAGAATGTAGAATCTAAGCTTAGAGAAACTGATTCACCAACTCCAGTTTCAGAACAAACGCTATTAGCATCTTGCTTAGGAGCATCAACGCTAAAGCTAATATCTAAAGCTTTTCGACAATTCACCTCGAAAAAATCACCAATTAGAAGTTCTGCATTTTTAACAACAATAGGATCAACATTGTCAAAAGTTGGTGCAAATGGAGAGTCATAGTTTTGTGCTGTTCCAGAAATGTAAGTCAAAGCACCAGTTTTGTCTGCACCAGAAAAACCAAGTAAGCCAAATGCAGTATTAGCTACGTTTGCCCCTGTTGTTGTTTTAAGAGTTAAAACAGTTCCACCAGATGAGATCGTAAACTTACCAGTCGTGCTATCAAATGTGCAAGTGATCGCGTCTAAAGTAGCTGCATCCATCTTAGCTTGAACTTCAGCAGCGAAGTCTACAGGAGTCTTGTAAACTTTTTCTGAAAGAATAGCTACCTTTGTTCCTACGCTATCAACGAAATCGATGTATTTTTTCGTTGCTGTTACTTCAATTGGATTGAAATAAAATTTAGTTCCAGAAATTTCAAAGTTAATTTCACCTAGACCACCAGCAGGAAGAGTCATGCTCATCGATGTAGTTCTACATCCTGCAATCGCATTATGGTAAGCAGAATCACTTTGACCTTGGTAGATATGTGCTGAGAAGCTTGGAGGATTTGCAACACTTGGTGAATAGTGAATTGCTTTACCAAGCTTCACACCAGAAGCCGGTGCAGATGCTAAATTGAAATTTAATTTCAAATCATCTGTTGAAATATCTTGCACGTTTCTAATTTTATAACCATTAGTCCCGTCTTTGATTAATAGAGCTTGTCCTTTTTGGAAGCTCGCACCTTCACCAACGTCAAGCTTAAGATTCGCTCTAGCTGCGCTTGTCCCAGCTGTTGAGCCAGCAATGAGATCAAATTCAGTTGAGTTAACGTCTACAGATCCAAGACAAGCTTCAATAAGTAATCCGTAATCCGGTTCACTTCCTTCTACACCAGATCCTTTAAGATATTTTGGAATCGAGCCAGTAGGAGTTTCTTTACCAAGAATAGGAGCAGAAGTTTCTCGCTGTCCAGTTAGTTCATTTGTTGTGAGTGATTCAACACCACCTTGGAAGCTAAAACCTTCGCGAAGTGGGGTATAATCTGCACCGCTTGCAGGTTGTTCTAAAACACCGTCAGTGCTTTCTTTTTTAATACCTAGTACAGATGTCCTAGTTAGAATTGCCATTTTAAAAACTCCTTTTTAGCCTAGTTGTTCTATGACTAGGAATGAAAATTTTGCTGTTATTGATCTAAAATTATATTTGTCACTGGACACAAATTCAATGCCACTTGCACTAGAAAATTGAACCATTGCCAAACTATTTGGGATTCCGAGTTTATCAGAATCTAAAAGTCTTACTCTCAAATCAGACGAATCTTGCAGCATAGAATTATTGCAATCAAATGCCTTGCTGACATCTGCATTAGAGTTGAAAGTCTCTTTGGTAAGAACTATAGATAACTCGATAACGTCCATCGTCCTGCAGGTTTCTTGTGATGGGAAAGGCGCGCTTGGGCCTACAATTATTCCCCACCCATCTTTTAAAAATAGCGCGCTGTTATCTTTCAACGATTCGGGATGAGTAAGCAATTTTTTATTAGGGAAAAGACTTCCAACGACTGTTTTTAACTGTGAGTAGACAGTGTTAATATTGCTCATCTTGAAAGCCTCATCTGTCTTTGAGTTATCGACTGAGTGTTTACTTGAGCAGATTGATTTCTGTCGATGTTAAAAATATCTTTGCTTATTCTTTTTTTATATTCAATGTCACATTCTCTTTTGTTGTTTAAATAATCATCACCAAAAGAGGAATATATGATTGAAGCGCACTTTTGGACAGAAGCCAAAGTAAATTCTTTTCTATCTAAAAGTTGCTCTTTGTAGTCAATTATTTTTTTCGATCTTAAATCGTCAATAATTAGTTTTGCTGCGATAACGTGTTGTGCTTCCCAGTTTGTTTTCCCAGTCTCGAAAGAATCCAATGTCTGACTTCTTAGAAGGTCTGGGAATTCATTTGATAGATCATCGTCGTTTGAAAACAACTCTCCTACCCATGAAAGTTCGACGGTATCGCTTGCTCCAAATGAAATTTTCATCCAAAACAAATCGTAAATCACTTTGCTATAGAGGGCCGTAATTCTGTTAGTGTCTTCTCTTATCCATCCATGATCTTTGTTTGGCACAAGCGTAATGAATCCGCTTTTAGTAAATCCTTCAGTTTCATCTATTAGCTCTATAGCTTCTTTCCAATCGCTTGATCCAGTCCAGTATTCTATTTTTGGCATCAAACTAGAAGCAGCAGGCGTTTTTATTTTGAAAAACTTTGAGTTAAATGGATGAATCGCGCCGATAAAAATAGCGTCTTTCGTGTGGTCTATTTCTATTTCAGAAGATCCATTTTTATAATCATCTAAAATTGTTGTTAGGTCTGTTAGTGTTCCATTTTTTGACAATAATATTTTCATAAAATATCCAATACCGCCCAAGAAAGAAAATAGTTTGAACTATCAACTGGAGCGTTTAGCTTGATAGTCATGCCATTTACTGTTTTATTTTTGATTAAATAGTTTAAAAAAATAGGATCGTCATCATTTGATTCTATTGCCACAAGTACAGCATAGCCACTGTTGCTCATTGCATTTCCAAAAACAATAGTTGCGTAATCTTGACCGTTAATAAGGTTTTCTATTCCGAAATTAGTCACAGAACTAGAACCTCCACTTGACGGATTAACAACAAAAACTTTTATGGCCGTGTTGCCTTGATAATCAACGAATTTTGCTTTTTCAAGCGCATTAAGATTTTCAGACAACATTTTTGCACCTTAAAAGGGGGAAGAAAACTTCCCCCTGATTTTACAATTAGAACTTAGAAACGTGAAGAACAACTTCAAATTTACCAGCTGTAAGAGCTGCAACTTTTACTTCCATAAGAACTTTTTCACCGTCGGCAACTTTAACAGGAGTAGTTGCGTCGGTAGTTGCTACGACTGCACCAGCAGAAAAACCAGCGATTGCGGCAGCACTTAATAGGCCTGTTGTCGCGCCTGTTTTTCCTAAATCGATAGTAGCAGAACCACCAGAAGTTACTGTTGTTGTTACATTGACATGGGCCTCATGAATTACAATGTCGCCTGTGGCCTCCATGAGTTCATAAGCTGCGACTGCTCCACCGTCTTTAGCAAAATCGTATTCACAACGAATGATTTGAATTTCATTTTTAGCAGGATCAACAAATTTTTTACCTACTGCGATTGCCATAAATTATCCTTTTTTAAAAATCAGTTTTTTTGATGAGTTGAAAAATAAAACAAACTTGCCATTAGATTCGTTTATCGAAACGATCTCAATGGCAAATCTGATCGATTGAACAAATGATACCAACTCACTATGAGAATCGAATTCCACACTATAGAAGTTTGAAAAACGATTGAAATTTGTTCCAAAATCTCTTGGTATCATTTATAGGCCTATGAGTTATAGATTACAGCGTGTTTTTTAGCAGCGTTGTTACCTAAGGCAGCACCACAAATAATGTGCGCGCTAAGTAAGAATCCGTGCTGTTTTACAGCGTGTAGATCAGAAAGCTTGAATGCAACTTGTTCTGCCATAACAAAGTTTAAGAAGCTAGGTAAGAAAGCAAGACCAGCATCATCATTTCCAACGCCACCAGCGAGTGATCTTGTAAGCCCATCAGAGTTATCCTCAATGATGTTGAAATTTTGTCTTTTCTCTGTGAATTGACCATTGATGATTGGCTTTGTGTTGCCGTAATCTGCGCTTGTAGCAACAGAATTATTGCTTAATTCAGCATGATAATTAGGGTCAAGCATTAAATACCATTGCTCTGCCTTGCTCCACTTGTTCTTAGAAGCAAGCTTCTTAAGATTTGAAAGAGCAGCAAAGTTAAAATCACTTACTCCGCTGACTCGTAAAGCAGCAATTGGAGTTGTTCTAGAAACTAGGCCATACAAATAATCGTTAACTGCTACTTCAATAGCTGTGATCATTTGTTGGCGAATAGCTGAATTTTCAACTTTGATTTGAGATTCAAGGTTAACAAGTGAAGGAATCTCAATTGCAGCAGTAATAGTTTGATCTGCTACAATTCCAACTCTGTTATATTTTACTTTTTGGCTTTCAAAAGTATTGTCGCCAGATCCTTTTCTTGTTGCGACCATATCTTGAAGCTCTGACACATAAACAGTGTCTCCCTCTTCTTTAATTTCGCCTTGGTATTCTTTGCTTACTAAAGACGCTAAATGAGTGTCTTGCTTCAAAGAATTTACAGCGATTGGGGACCAAAACTTTTTTACTAGATCCGCGACGTCCGCGAGATACGTTACTTCTGACATAATTCATCCTTTTTTTATGTTACTTCTTTCATACGTTTTTTCTGCTCGCTAGGAGGCAGCTTTAACCATTGCTCGTAAGATAAACCTGCCTTGTGACTTCCATTGGCAGAATCGTTCGGGATTCTTCCAGCAGAACTTAAAAATAATTCAGGATAGGTTTTCTTGAAATCATCAACTAATTGCTTAGTTGTGAGTTCATCTGGTCTTCCTGACTCGTCTAAGGCAATTCTATCAAGATCAACTAATCCAAGATACTGTTCTTTAATTGGTGCACCTAGAGATTTCATAAAGCTGTTTAGTTTTTTTGTGCTATTGATATAGCTTTCTAACTCGCTCTTTTTTTCTCTTTCTGCTTTAAGCTCCAATTCTCTCGCTTCAAAAAGTTTCTTGTAGTCATCCTTCTCTTTTAAGGCCTGATCTTCAAGAGCTTTTTTCTCTTGCTGATACCTTGCGAGTTCTTCTCGAACTTGCTTCAATTCAGCATCACGATTCCTTTTCTCACTTACAGCTTTTTTGTAAGTTGAATAGGGGACATCTTTCTCTTCTTGGGGTTCTTGAGCCGCTGGCTCTTGAGGTTGTCCACTGGACAATTGATCTTCTGACATAGATTTTCTCCTATAGTTTAAATTTGGTCAAGTTGTTTTTCTTTATTTGCTTGACACATTCTTTTTTTATTTGGTTGATCTCTGAGCTTGATAACTTAAAAAAAGTTCTACCACTTTCTTCCTGGTAGCGAGCTATTTCTGCATTTGTCGCGCTTGAATCTTTATGTTTTCTATTCGGGATTAGAATAGTCAAAAAATTAATCTTACTAATTTTGTAGGTTATTGACTCTAAAAGCTCGCCTGTTCTTGTAAGATTTGACCGTAATGGAGTAGTTTCGCTGCTTAGTTTTCCTCTTTTCAGGAGTCTTTTTCTTTCTTCAATCGTTGTCTCTTTTATTGATTTAAGCTTTTTCTTACTTCCTTCGTTTTCTTCTACTCCATACCCAAGTCTAGTTCTTACTCTTATCATTCTAATGATAAAATCAGCTAAATTTTCAAGCGCGCCTTGCTTGAATATAACCACTTTAGTATTAATCGCTAGCTTTAATTTATCGATTCTTTCATCATTCTTCTTGGAGTTCATCTAGGATTATCCTTCCAGAAATTAAATCAACATCGCTGATTAGATCATTTATGTTTTGAGTTCTTTTTTGTCGCTTTTCAAAATCATCTAAAGGGTATTTCTCAAGAACTTCTCTTAGTTCTTTTTCTTGCACTCCAAGGAAGTCTCTCTTCTTTCCTGTGCTTGTTTTCTGGCCGTAGGTTCCCTTTATGTTTCCTTCAGCTTTTGCATTTGAGTCACTTCCATTTTCAAAGCCTATAACTATCTCTCCCTTGTCATGATTCAATAATTGAAGGTCAGCCAGCATATCGCCTGACAACGTGAGATTAACCTTATTTTTGCTCTTACCAGCTATCTTGAAATCAAGTGATCCGGTATAAGAGTCAGAGTAAGAAGGGAATTGATTGCCTTTCCTATCAATTCCTTTCTTGGTTCTTTCTATTATTTTGTCAATAAGCTCAAAAGCTATTGCCTCACGCTCTTCTTGGCTATATCTCTTGCTTATTTGGATCTTTTTTTTCATCCACATAAATGGTGTCTTCCTTCTCGATTTCGACCAACAATTCGCTAATAGCTGATTCATCCATCTTAGGGTTTAGTTTTTGAATAGCTCTTTTTCTTGTTGTTAATCTTAGATCAATCTCTTTTTGAATTTCATCTAGTGTTTTTGAAGTGTCCACAATTGGTACTTGTTTTTTGAATTCAATTTTTATTGATTGGTCTGGAGTGAATAGCCTTGTTTCTTCAATCATGTTTCTTTGAACCCAATAAGGATGATAATGATTAAAGATTAGTTCCCAAAGCTCTGTTTCACCTTTTACGAAAAATGGAATTTGTTTTTTTCTGTCTTCAGTCGTGTCGATCTCGTCAACCATTTTAGAAAAACCTGATAGTCCAGATGTCGCAGTTGCAGAACTAGATTTGATGCCTCTTGTACTTAGCCAAGTGTCTAGCTGAAACATGATAAAGTTCATTACGCTTTGAATGTCAGCTTGTGGCTTGATAGTTCCTACCTCTGGCTTTTGCGCTGTAGCTGGATCGCTTTTAAGAGACCAGAAAGCATTTGGTGCCATGGTAAGATTTTCTTCGCTAAGATCGATCCCGTAGATGATTGAAAATGATTGCCAAAAAACGACCTCATTCAAATCAGAAAAAAGGATTGGAAGAATTTTAACCATTTTCAAAAGGTCACTGTCTTCTCTTGGTATCAGGTCAAACTTTGATTTAGGGATGTAAGCAATTGGAAGTTTTCCAAGTAAGTTAACACCGTTTGGATTTTCTAGTGCCATCATATCATCAACTAAGATATTTCCATCAGAGTCAATGATATAGAAAGTTTCATCTGTATAAACATGCAAGATGTCCGCTTTTTCTTTTTTACCCATAATCTCAACGTAATGAGTTGGGCGCATAGGATTGCTTTTATTTAATGATAGAACGAAAAACTTGTCAGGCTGCATGATCCGCAAGGCAGGTTTTCGATTGTCAACGTATGGCCTAATCGCGACGTATTTCTCAAGGTTAAAAATTTCATTAGCTAGATTCATTTCTGAATTGATAGCTGTTTTTTCCATGTAATAAGCGAATAGCTCCGAATCATCTTTAGATTCTTTTGTCAGTGTCCTGGAAGGTTCATCCGTATAAATTTGACTTAATTTATCAACGATCTTTTTAAGAAAGTTAATGGGGACAATTCTTGGCTCCATTGACGCAAAAGTTTTTTCGCTGACTTGTTTTTTAACATCTTGAAGAATGTATTTTAATAATTGGCCCTCATAAATATCGAATAAAGTATAATTATAAGCAAGACGTGGTTGCATTTCTTTATAAGCATCTACGATCATTTCAATTTGATTTATAAGCATATTGTCCTCTGTTTTTTTCTTTCGATCATTGGGAATAATTGCCAAGCACCGTACCCTAAACCATCCGAGATATGAGTAAGCATTCCGTCAGTGCCTTCAAATAGATCTCCATCCTTCAAAACAACTTTCTCAAGATCATTAATTAGCTTTTTGCATTTAGGATTTATTTTAATCTTATCCATGTGGAAAAGTCTATTTAAGTTGTTAACACGATCTCTCCAAAATGGATTTAAAACATACTGGATACTAAATCCTGCCTCCTCTAGTATCTGAAAATCAGATCGACCAGAAGTCTTTCTGTTGCGTCCAGTGCTATCTGGGATAACAGTTCCTTGGTAGCCTCTTATTTTTAAATCATTCGCCATTTTGTAAGTGTCTGAGTTGCCAGTTAAAAAAGATTCATCATGAATATGAAGCTCATCTCCGATAACTTGAGCGATTGTAGCGGTCATTGGATTAACGTTGAAGTCTAAAAAATTAAAAATAGTTCCATCGATAAACTCAGTCTCGCAAACGTGCTTGTCGCGATTGAAAGCGTAATATGCTGCACCTTCGTCCTCATCAGAGAATGCGCCATTTAAAAAACGCTCTTTATCTTTCTCTGGTAATTGAGAAAGCATTTTCAAATAATCCTCATCTATGTTTTGCTGATTATCTTTTGGATTCATAAGAAGAGAATTATAGTCATCTGGATTTGATAGAGGGACGTTGTCTATTGGATCAAGCTTTTTTATAAACATCCAATAAGACCAGTGAGACTTTGATGGAGGATTTTCATCATAGTAAGCTTTCTTCTTTAGTCCGTTTTTTTCCGCAAGGCGCGTGAGCGCAATGCTTATTGCCCTAAATTCTATCTGTGAACACTCATTAAAAAATATCGTTGAGAATTCTTTCCCTAAAATCTTCTCTGTTCTTTTGTCATCATCAAGACCAGCGAAATGTATTTCAGATCCATTTGGAAGTGTAACAAAAAAGTCTGTTTTGTTTACTTTGTAATGTAAATCAGGAAAGCAAAGACTCATTACTTTCCCGAAAGTGTCCATGAATAATGATGTCTTTATGTGATTGAATCTTGAGCGCAAACAAATGTGTCTTGATTTTTCCTTACAAGCGCGAACAACAATCGCGTACATTATGATAAAGGACTTACCACTTCTAGTTAGGACCCACCATACAAGGCAGTATGTTTTTGTTGCCCTGACAGTAGGTTTATGGCCTCCTTTTGAATTTTAGTTTTTTTGAATTCTAGATGTGATTCCAAGTTTTACCTATTGAAATGTCTTTTGTTATGTTAATTGAAACATTAAAATCTCTAGAAACTTTACATGGGCCAATTCCAGTCATTAAAAGTGTTTTTATTGTCAGTGCTTTTATTTCATCAATTTTTGCTTTTGGATTCCTAGAACCACGCATTGGAGTTGCTAAGTTATTTCTAAATGCGTGCAATACGTTTTCTGATCTATTGCAATACTCCAAGTTTGAAATGTTGTTGTTTTTTTTATTACCATCTTTATGATTAACGTCTAAATCACTTTTACCAATAAATGCTTCACAAACTACTCTGTGAACTTTTAATGTTATAAGACTCCCATTAATGATAATAGCTACCCTACTATATCCACCACCGTCAGTTCCTGGTTTAAGTTGAGTTCTTTTTACTTTGTAAGGTCTTCCATTTTTTCTAATTACAATTCTTTCTTTTGAAAATATATCCCCACAATCGCTTACTTCATAATCAGGTGCATTTTTTATGGTTTTTAAAATCATAGCTTCAAATCTTCTGATTCTATTTTGATTGTCGAAGTTGTATTTGCCTCAACATCTTGCTTCTCTCTCCATTCATCAGGTCTTCGATTCTTTAACCAGAAGATCATAGATGTTGGATCTGGTGGATAAACCTTTTCAAACTCTTCTGAAATTATCATTCCTTCATGACAAAAAACCTTCGCTTCTTTCTCTCGAAATCCCTTAGCTCTTTTGAATAAAGATGATATAATTACATTGTCAATTGTGTCTTTAGCTTTTTTTAAGGACTCCACAAAGCTTGGGTGCATTTTCTTCCAATTATTGAGAGTAGAAACTTGAATTCCTAGGAACTCTGCTATCTGAGAATCAATGACAGGATAGTGTGAAGCGAATTCGAAAACTGCTTGATCAGTTTTCTCACCTTCGTAGAGTGTTGGCCGTCCATTATCTGGATTATATTTTTTATCTCTCATGGTAAATTCAGGCAGTCTAACTCTTACTCTTTTTTTTCTTTTTTTCTTTTCAGTTTCCACAACACGCCTTCCTCTTCATAATTTCAATTGTCAAGTTATATGGATTAATTCCAAGCGATTTACAAAACTGCGCTTCACTCCATTTGATAGGGTGCTCAAGGCAATCATTGCAAATGAATAGTACGTTTATAGGTTCTTCTTGTAGAATTTCGTATTGAGAATTTTTGAATTTGTAATGCTTAAAAAGCGCACCAACGCGCTTATGGCATTGATCGCATATCTTAGGTTCATCCATGCTTAACCCTCAGGGTAGAATCTTAGTCCACTGGACATTAACCTAAATTATGTTACGACTCTGCGAGAATTGTCAATAGGTAACTCCCCAAGTTCCGCATAGGTAAGCTTAAAACCATGCTTACGTCTTAGATTGTGTCTTATTGTAGCTAGTCTCTTAGGTGAGACATTGAATTTCGCCCGAGCTGCAGAAGTGCTATACTTGTAAGAATAAATAGCGATTTCATCTAACCGACATTCTTTGATTCGATGGCCCTCCCGTCTTAAAGCGTCGTAAAGGGTACTATAGGGCACTTTGAGGATTAAGCTAATGTACTTTAGCTTATGGCCATCTTTAATCATCTGAATTAATTCTGTGAGGTTATACGATGTCATTTTTGAAGAATATGTAAGTAATAAGACCGAATGAAACAGAATCGATGATTTTAACGTCCTTCAATCTCTCCTGAGAATCATTATCCGTGTTAATTACGAAACCATCCGCCCCGATTGATTCTTGATATTCCGCTGGATAAAAATCGATGTGTAAGTATGAGTTCATGGTTGATCCTCCGGAATATAAATATGCCAAGTTGGTATATGTAAAACTACGAACTCATTTTTTTTACCAAGACTATATTTATCAGAACTAGCTAAAATAATCATACAGGATTCTCCACGATAAATTTCAAAATCAACAAAAATTCCATTAGTTTCAGTTATTAATCCACTATCGTGATCTTTTGTTCTAATAATCACTTTTGTTTCATTTTTTATTAATTTCATAAGTTATTCACCTTTGTTTTTTTCTAGAGTTAACTTAAAATATATTAATTATGTGGTGCAATAAACATGCTGGTATATTTTATATACCAAAATAATGGGTTTAAATTTTAGCGGTAGCGGTAGCGGTTTAGTAGCGGTTCGGTAGCGGTTTAACTTATTGAAATTATTAATGAATATATCAACCTCTACCCAACTACCAATAAATAAATATATATATAGAGGGAGAGAGAGAAAGGTTGGAATATATTCACATGTGTATATTAGTTCAAACTAATAGTTTCTATTACCGAGTTTTTTTTAAATATAGGGGTATGTGGAAAAGTAGCGGTAGCGCGGTAGCGGCAAAAAAAAAGCCATCAATTACGATGGCTTAGTCTGTTTTTACCGCTACCGGAGGGTGCTACCGCTACCGAGCTGTTTGTAAAATCTAAACAACGTTTATATAAATTCCCTTAGTTTGCTTCGAATTTATTTTCACGTTGGCTACTTTAACGTATATTGAATTATTCCTTTTTAATATAGAGCAGTAGTTTTCGTAATTTTTTAACTTGTTAATTAGGTTCATATTTTTTGATGATATGAATAGTAAATTATTCTCTGTAAAATATTTCATGCCATAGGCTTCAAATAAATTATTTTCGTTTGAATATGGAAGACGTTTTGATGATCTTATGTTTTCGATTATGCTACCTATGGTTCTATTATCTTTTGTATCAATTATGATGTTAAAAATTTCAGCTAAACAAATTTCTGCCTCGTCCTCGCTAGTCTCCTCAATGTATTCCGAATGGAGTAAATCATAATCATCGCAGTATTTTTTTATGTCCACTGGTGTGATGGAAATATCGGAGTAATAGACATGGAAACAGGCAAGCATTGAGGCGAGTTGGTCACTTTGTCGAGCTTCAAGACCTAGACCGTTGAAATACTCTCGAGCAATTTTGATGCTTTCTAAAACAGCTTCTATGGCCATAAAAGAGGTCATAAAGAATCGATTCTTGTTTTGAGAAGTTTCGTTTAAGACTCTTTTTATCTCTTTATAGTTATTGTCTCTTCGGGGTATGACTTCAGTTACGAAGATTCTAGATTGATCGGCGGCGTTTAGTTGGGCGACTTGGATAGATCCAAATAGAAAGCAAGTTTGAGTGTTTTGAGCTATTACCTTGCCGGTTGCGGTTCCTCGTAGGGATCGTGCGCCGCCGTTGGTTGACATTTGTCTGGCCATTTCGATTACTGGCCCTATTTTTTTATCTGAAGCTTCTGACTCATCGTAAATCGTTGCCATAGCATCGGATTTTAATTCTTGGCGAATTCCTGCCGCAGTTGCATCGGAAACGAATAGAGATTCGGATACTATAGAATGGGCATGTTCTAGGATTGATGATTTTCCCGACCCTCTTGATCCTGTGATCCATAAGTGGAAACGCCAAGGAAGAACGGAAAAAATTTGGGCCTGAATTAACCACGCAGCGAAGAATATATTTTCCTTGCGGTTTTTAAACGGAAGATCCTCGATAGCTCTCAAAATTATTTGCATATCAAAAACGTCGTATGGGGTTTTAGAAATATCGTAAGATGCCTTACTTGTTTTTTGGTAATGATATTTTGAATTATCAGGCTTAAAGTGAACTTCTTGGCCATCATTAATTACGAATGTTTTCCCGTCCTGCCATACCCCCTTGCCTCGGATTTTTCTCGGGTCGAAAATACCCTCTTGCTGACATTTATTTTTTAGGTCGAATTCTGCCTTATCCCATGAAATACCTTTAAAGGTGCCATCCTCATTCTTAATTCCGTAATGCTTAAACCAGAATGACTCTAGTCCCATGATATGTTTAAATCCTGACTTATTATGATTGGATTGTTTTAGCTCGATAATTTGTTGATTATTGCTTGAGCAATAATAGTAATAATCATCGTTATGGCCTAAGGCTTTTATATAAGCGAAATCGTTTTCAGAAATGGAGAGCTGTTCTATAACTTTATCTTTACCCTGAAAAACTGCTAGATCATTAAAATCAGTCCATGCTTCTGATTCTGTTTTAACAACAATATAAATAATGTCTTTATCGATGGCACAAGCTTGTCTTGCTTTAGTTTCACCGATTTTATTTTTATCACAATCCGCTGCAATACATATTTTTATCTCGGGGGAAATTCTTCGAATTGTTTTTATTGCGTGGGATAAATTCCCAGCGTTGGCAGCGCATATTGAAGGGATATCTGGGAAACATTCTTGGATCGTTGCGGCCGTTGCGAATCCTTCAGAGACGTAACATAAAGGCTTTCCCTCGAATGGTGTTAAAGGGCATATTGCACCTTGGATTTCTATACCACTTGAAAAAAGTTTTTCACCGTTCTCATTAATTCTCTGGACACCTACAAATCCATTGTCGTTATAAAAAGGAATTAATAAGTTTTTAAAATTATCGACTTTAGAATTATAGGGGAGAATTTCTTTGTTAATTAAATAAGGATGATTATCGGGAGTGATTGCGGTTTTGAATTTAGGTTCCCATTTTTCTTTACATTCTAAATGTTTTATTTTTTTATCTTCTTCAATTTTCCGATTCATTTCATGGATTTGAATCGAGTAATCTTTTTTAAAAGCTTTATTTTCTTCAGATCCTTCCCAAGATTTTAAAGTGAACTGCTCGGCGAATTTCCATGATCCATAATTAATGACATCGTATTGTTTTCCGTTGTAATGCCATGATTTTCCGACTGCCCAAACATGTTCGGTGCGGTGAAACTTACCATCGAATGAAAACGATAATCGTAAATTGTATTTCCTATTTACTTCGTCAAGCAGTTGATTTATTATTTCCATAAATTTTTCTTCTCCAGATTTAAAATTTTTTAAAGGGTGTTTTTCTCAAAAAGTTAACACCCTTTTTTTATTCTCTTTTGCTTCCCAATCTACTCCACATGAAGGGCAATGAAAAACGCTTAAATTTTTTATTGATTTAACGTCTTTACATTTACTAGGACAAGAAGCTCTCCAGATATTCCCGACCCATGAAGGACAATCTTTAAAAATTGTGTAGACTATTTCCCCATAGAGTTCATACAATGTAAACCATTTTGCGTTTGGCTTAACGCCCCAACTTTCTTTTTTTAGCAATTGGCGATACTTAAGCATTATTTCTTGATTATCTTTAACTTCATAAAATACCATTTCGGCATCTTCTTGTTTAATTTGCCTTTCTCTTTCTGGAATATGGCCACACGAAGGGCACTCTTTACCGCCTTGGAAAACAAAATAACACTCGGGGCAAGTTTTAATTTCTAATTGTGGAATACCTGAAGTTTTTTTCTTCCCCTTTGGAATATCTTCAAGCTGAGCTTGTCTCTTCATGTAAACGTCGCCAAGCTCCAAAGTATTATTTGCGTGATCGATTAGGATTGCTTTTTCTTTATGGTAAGCGATTTCGTTAGATCCACAAACGGGACATTTTGGAGAGTTGTCGTATTGAGTTCTACACTTGAAGCAAATCGTACATGGTCTTAATAAACGTCCTGCTGATTGAATCCATAAATTTTCTGATTTTGTTGGTCTGGCCATAATACCGACTTCAAGTTCTGGGATATCGACCCCTGTGCTTAAAATGTTTATGTTTGTGATTACGTCTAGCTCTCCGCTCTTTAATTCTTTAATAATTTTTTCTCTCTCTTCTTTTGGAGTGGAGTCATCAATCATTGCCGCTCTAAATCCTGCCATGTGAAATTCTGTCATCATTATTGAAGCGTGTTTTTTACTTACACAAAAACAAATTGCCTTTTTGCCTTGACCGATTGTTTTATATGAATCGATTATGTTTCCCATGATCGGGCCATGAGTCATTATTTCTTCGATTTCACTTCCAGAATAATCACCACCAACTATTTTCACTTTTGATAAATCTATTTTTTTAGGTATGTAAGTGTCACATGGTACTAAGAAACCTCTGTCACGAAGTTCATCCATTTCAATAGGCTTTACACAAGCATCCCAAAAAGTATGGCCCTTTCTTCCTACTAGGAATGGTGACGCTGTGAGGCCGATAAATTTAGTTTTATCTGAAAACATGCCCAAAAATTTTTTATACGATTCTGAAGTGCAATCATGAGCCTCGTCGGCAATCACAAAAGTAGAATTAAAAACATGATCTAAGTTTTGTCTTCTTATCACTGTATCGATAGAACATATCTGTAATGGTAACTCTGGATTGTAGCCTTTTTCATTTCCCATTATTACAGAGGATAAGATATTGATTTTTTCAAAATGTTTTTTTGCTTGAAAAATTAATTCTCTTCTTTTTACAATGAAGCAAACTGAACCACCACGCTCTAAGATTGATTTAGCCAATGATAAAAAAACCAAGCTCTTTCCTGCGCCAGTTGCCATAAAAATTAAAACTGATTTTTTACCACTGACAAATTCATTACGAGCTAGGTCTATCGCCTTTGTTTGATAATCTCTCAACGATAATTTTGATGTCATTCTCATCCCTTACTATAAAATAAAATCCATTACATTCGGTTATCATTTTCTCAAAATTTTTCTGCTCTTCACTTTGTTTATCCGGCCCTATCTTAATTTCTATCGCAATAAAAACAGAGTCAGATATTCCCAAAATATCTGATGATCCTTTGAGGCCAAACTTGATAATTCTTTGGCCATCAAATGATTTCGCAGTCCCTGATTCATTCCTCCACGCTCTTGTAAGTGGTATTTTACATAGAGCGAGGAGAGTTTTTTTTAAAAGGTTAGAATGTTCACCGGCCATTACTTTATGCTCCAGTACTTTGATGATTTTTTACGGTATTTTTCTAGGTCAATGCTCTTTAACTCTTCAATGGCAGAATAATCAATATTACCTTTTTTTTCCACCCATCTAATCGCACCGAATTGAGTTTCGTAATCTTTTTTCTCAAGATCATTAAGAAGTTCTGTTTTTATTTTTTCAACTTCTTCCTCTAGTTTTTTTAATGCTGCATTTTTTTCTTTATAAAGTTTTAGCAGCTTTATTTTATCTTCTGAAATGCACTCTATATAATTTGCATTTTTTACCTCATCCCAAAATGCTATAACTTCAGAGATAATTTTTTTTATTAACTCCATATCACGCTCTATTGTTACGCATTGTATTTTATCATCGTCTGTGATCCAAACAAGCTCACATGTTCCACCAGTCAAAAACATTTGATATTGACATTGAACATTATAATGCTCTGGAACTTCTTCTTTAAAATTCTTCCCACAATATTTAATTTCTATGGAGTGATTTTTTTCTTTATTCCATCCATCAAGTGAAGCTCTCATATATGGATAAATATCATTTTCAATTAATGCTGGTGCATACTCTTCTCCAGAAATTAATTCGTATTTCGCCCTAGCAATTATTTCTTTATCATGCCCTCTTTGTTGTATAAACGAAGTCTCTTGAACCTCACCAGTAGTCTTGCTTAAAAAAATATCATGCCTAGTTCTATATGGGGATATTCCTAAAATTCCAGAAATATCCGAAGCTCCCACGCCAAGTTTACGCCAGTTTAACCAATCATTTGAATTTTGTTCCATAAATGTCATCCTTTTAGAAATGTATTACAAAAGTTAAAAAAAATGTTTTACTTCAACAAATCAATGAAGTAAATAATATAAAAAAAATAGGAGGATTAATGCGTGAGCTAACAAGGATTATTAATAAGGAGGGGATTTTGTTCGTAACCATTGAGCTTGGTTATGCTACCCCCGTTACCATACAGAGGTGGATAAAAAGCAATAAAATACCTAACTGTGTAAAAGTAAAAGTTAAAAATTTTATAAGGAGATACAATGAAAATAACAACGGGCAAAATTAAAAAACCGCATCTAGGAATTGTTTTCGGAGTTGAGGCCATTGGAAAATCTACTCTTGCATCGACATATCCTGCGCCTATTTTTGTAGGGCCAGAAAACGGATCACATAATTTAGACACGTCGAGAGTAGAAGGATTAAAAACCTATAAAGATATTTTAGAAGCTTTAAATTATCTACTCACAGAAAAACATGATTTTAAATCTGTAATCATCGACTCTCTTGATTGGGTTGAACCCATTCTTTATAAATCCATTTGCGAAAAATTTAAAGCTGATGCCATTGAAGATACGTTTGGCGGTTATGGTAAGTGGGTTAACGGAATGCTAGTAGAGTGGAGTAACTTTATTTCTGCTCTTGATAAGCTTCGTGAAGCTGGAATGAATGTTTTATTGATAGCTCATTATCATGTAAAGGCTTTTAACGATCCATCAACAAATGAACCGTACGAAAGATATGTAATGAAGCTCCAAGAAAAAACTTCTGCAAAATTTAGAGAGTGGGTAGATTATGTTTTCTTTTTAAACTTCGAGACATTCACAAAAAAAGATAAAGGGATGAATAAGGCGAAAGCTTTCTCCGATGGTGAGAGATATATCTTCACTCAAAAAACGACTGCTCATGATGCTAAAAATCGCTTTGGCTTGCCAGAAAAAATGAAGCTTGCAACTTTCAAAGAAATTGATTTGGCCATTAATGGAGCCTCTGCATCTGAGATTGAAATTCTTAAGCAAGAAATAAATGAAATGATTCTTGATGTAAAAGATAAAGAGTTATTACCTAAAATAGAACTAGCAATTGAAAATTCAAAAAATGATTTTTCAAAATTAACCGCTATTAAAAATAGATTAAAGGAGATTGTATGATCGTAAAAAGTAAGGCCAAAAGTATTGGTATTATTGAAGGCAAAAACGCCCCAATGGTTCAAATTGTTTTTGATGTAAACGGTTCAGAAATGAAGTGGCAAGGATCTTTACTTGATGGGAGAGCTAGAGAAATTACCGCTGATGCTCTTATCGTTTTAGAATTTACAAGCTTAAATGATATTTGCAATGGGAGAGGAATTAATTTCGATAAGGTTGTTAATTTAACAATCGAAGAAGAAGAATATAATGGGAAAATGTATCCTAAAATTAAATGGATCAACGAAGAAAATAAAAAAGAAGTGCTTGCTGCAAGTGAAGCGATTACTAAAGTTAAAGGTATTGGATTAGATGCTTTAATTATGAGTAAGCGTGGGCCTGCTAAACAGAGTTTCACAAGTGAAGACATTCCATTCTAGGGATAATACGCCCGTTGAAAGACGGGCGATAAATGACAAAGTAGTTTTTAATTACAGAATTGGTTTTTATATTTTTAAAGCAAAATTCGGAAATGATATTTCAATGATGGCCGTATGTGGGATTTTCAAAAAGATCCAGTTTGTTATTTTTTAAATGGAGAAGAAAAAAATGACCACCCTAGACCTAACAATGATCAAAAAACTTCTTAAAGATGGATGGACATATAACCAGATAGCAATTCGCTTTGGCGTAACTGCTAAAGCTGTCGCTGCGAGAATTAACAAGGATAAAAAGAAATGATGACTTGTGAAATTTGGGTGAAGAAATTCGAAGTAAAACAAGATGAAGATTACATGATAATTAAATTTGATTTGAACGATATGGATCTTGATGATAACCAGTTGGATCATCTTAAGGACATTATCGAAGAGGCGAAAAACAAATGATCATCCGCTACGTCTTTATTCTGACATTGGGTCTATTTCTAGGCGTGGTGTTTAGAGATTTAGTTTTAATTAGAGAGATTGATTCAAGAGGCTCTATGACTCTTGATGGTTTTGAGAAATATAAATGCGAGAAGGAGGAATGGAAATGAATAAAGACTACGCATTGTCTATTGCAAAAAAGATAATTAAAAAAAATCCAAAGCTAATTCTTTGTGGAAGCCTGTCTTTAATTCTTGCGAAAAAAATACAGGATAGAGATATTCACGATTTGGATTTTTGCTGCCACAAAGAAGATTTTGATGAATCTTACTTTTTAAGAATGTGTAACTATGGCCCACAAGAAAACAATGGCTATAAGTGCTATTGTGTAAACTCAGACATTGCCTATGATAGATCACCATTGTTCTATAATATTTTTGTGCATGATAAAAAAATAAAAACTCAAAAAACTTCACTTGGATTTTTAACTCAGGACATAAGTGAAATACTTTTTTGGAAAAAGAAGTTCAATAGAGAAAAAGACATTAAAGACTTAAAATTGGGTTGATATCAGTGCTGCTATTAAAATAGAGGTTAGTGAGTTTAAAAGATTGCATGATGAAGCACATAGGAAGGAGAAACTAAAATGATTAAAGAAATTGAATTAGGTAAAACATATTCGAGTAGTGATGATTATAGTAAAAGAACAGTTATAGCAATCCATGAAGATATCGTATTTTACAAATGGGAATCTTGTGTTTCTGAAGGACATAACTGTAGAGATATTGATAATTTTAAAAAGGACTGCGTTGAAATTCCTGAGTTACCTAAAGAAATCAAAACTTTACTATTTGATTTACTTGCTGCCATTGAAAACGGTATCGAAGATCAAACTATCAACTACGCTGAGAAAGTCATGTATGACAACGAGGAATTAATTAAGGAGATTAGGAAATGAGTGAGAAAAATATTAATCCATGTTTGCACCACGAAACTTATGATGATTACGTTGATTGCGATTGCAATTTTGCTTCCTCTCATGAGTGTTGGCAATATCAACAAAAGAAAATCGACCAACTAAAAATAAAATTAGAAAAAGCAACTAAAGCTCTTGAGTTTTATGCTGATCCCGACAGCTTCGACGAGGGATGTATAGATTTAGGAGATCGAGCAGAAAAAACACTTAAAGAAATCAGAGGCGAAAATGAGTGAGAAAATATTAAAGATGGAATTAGTGTTTGAAGATGGAATAACGCTAAAACAAGCGGAGGGAATAGTGAAAGTAGCGCAGGATATTACCAATAAAAGGGTAATCCAAGGTGGGTATAAAGTTGTAAATCCATCTTCCATATATTTTGGAGATTCAGAGATTTGCTTTAGCGAAACAGATCTGGAATTCATTTTTAATTAAGGAGATTAGAAAATGATTACTGAAATAGTTATCGGGAGAACTTACAAGGAATATGGCTACTTAAGAACAGTGGTGTTCTTTGATGATAATGAGGTGTTCTATAAGTACTTCGATGACAAAAATTATGGCTATATGAGCGTAGATACATTTAAAAGCAGTCACTCTGAAATTCAAGAAGCTCCAAAGAAGTGGTACCAAATAACTTACAAGAAAAAATTTGGGATGAATTGTCCTTATGTTTTGGAAAGTCTTTTCCTATCAAGCGATGATTTTTTTCAAACGCATACTCTTGTTAAAGAAGATCTAGAGTTTTTCAACATGACTGAATTACCGAATCAATTGGGGGAATTATGAAAAGCAAGATTAAGTTCAACGGCCTTAGTGGGCATTTGGCAGTTACGAAAAAAGTAAGAATTATTGATAGTAAATGTCAGCTAGGATACAAAGCACTTAAGAACGAAGTGTTTCAAGTAATTATCCTAGGCACTTCTGGCAGTAAAGATTCTGGCATTGATAAGATGGATGCCAAAAAAGCTTTGGTGGATTTGGGATGGCTACAAACTGATGATCTTGAGGCTTATTTAGGAAGAGCTAAGACGCTTGAGATTTACAACACTATTAAAGACAATTTAAGAGAAGGAAATAGAATGAAACCAGAAGCACCAGAAGAATGGTTTGAGGTTTTTTATAGGTTAAAAAACGGAAAACTTCATCCTAATCCTACTTTGGCAAGTCATCTTTATAGATCAAAAGAAGAATTTTTAAGTTGTTATAAAAAAGAGGAAGAGAGTTTTGACTTAATAAAATTAAGAAAGGTTGAGCTATGAAAAAAGACGACAAGATTCATGAACTTCAAAACGAAATTTTTAAGCTTAAAAGTGAACTTTTTAAAATGCAGAGCAAATTAGAAAAAGCAACTAAAGCTCTTGAGTTTTATGCTCTTCCAAGAAATTGGAAAGATAGTTTACCATACGATAATAATGTATTCGATGAATTTAGAGAGATAGCTGACGATGATTGCTATGTAATCGAGGACGAGGAAGCTCTTGTTGGTGGATTATTAGCAGTAACAACGCTCAAAGAAATAAGAGGTGAATCATGAACTACCTGAATTTAATACTATCCATAAGCATCTTCACCCTACTCCTATTCAATAAAGTCACGAAATTCTCGATCTTTTGCTTTTTCGTTGGTATTCTGAATTTAGTGATTTTCATGAGTGGGAGGTAAGAGTGAAGAAATTTACGATAGTGACTGATTTACATATTGGATCAGCCTTTGAAATAAAAGCTGATGTTCTATTTAAAGACAATCCAGTTTTGTTAGGTGACAATTTTGATTTCAAAGGCCAGTTGAAAAAATATAATACCAAAAACAGAATTCTGTTTGAAGAAATTCTTAAATTGAAACTTATTCATGTGGCCAGCAATCATGAAGGCGAGTGGGGTCTACCTCAGTTCCACATAGATGAAGAGTCGAGTACCATGTTTACTCATGGGCACTTATGCAAAAGTAATTCTGAAAAGTACATCAAAGATAGTCATACTCATTGGACTGGTACTAATCTTTTAACTTGGACTCTTAAAGGAATGGTTAACAAGCTTATTCACATCATACCATTTAGAAAAGAAGATGCAATCAGAGCTTCGAACCTCGCTAAAATGAACGGCTGCTCTAATATTATCCTAGGTCATTACCATACGTCTTATGACAAAAGCGTCAACGGTGTTCGTGTTATTGTGTGCCCACGAGGAATTACAGAGGTCATCGTATGAATAAGCAAGATGAGCTAATCAATAAATTGTATCAAGAGATAAAAGAAAAAGATCAATGCATTATGGATCTACTCGAAGAAATCAGATTATTAAACGAGAGTCTTGTATGATGAGAAAATACACCCCAATAAAAATGTTAAGAGTACTAACAGGAATGTTTGATCCCGAGCAAGCTGTGAACATTTTGTCATTTGTAAATTTGATTGCAAGGTATTTAGACAATGATCCTAATCTTCAAGAGGAATTCTTGAAAGATCAATTTAAACTTATTGGAGTTGAACTTATTTTAGATGAGGAAGAACAATGCGAAACACTTTAATTAAATTCGTGACTTTTATTTGCAGAATTAATATGCCATTCCTTCAACCGAAGATGACTGAAGAGAATGTTGAGAGGATTTTAAAGATCTTAAAACCATCAATGGTTATTCTCACTCGCCGTGAAGGAGAATTTACAAACTGGTTCCAACCAGAAAAATGGACGCATGGAGTTCTGGTCATAACTGAAGACCATTGTATTGAAGCAAAAACGACCGGCACAGTGATAACAAATTTAAGTTACCTTTTATCTAGGTGTGATAGCTGCATCGTTTTAGAACCACGTTTCTTAATCAATAACGAGACTCTTGTCACTCACGCTCTTGAGTACGTCAATAAAAACTACGATTATGCATTTGAAGATAGCGAAGAAAAACTTTATTGTTTTGAAGCGGTCGCTCATCTTTTGGAGAAATGCGCAGGTATTGAGATCCCTAAAGCTAAAACTCCACTTGGCGAGAAGTGGCTTCCTTCTTCGTTTTTAAAGTCTAATTTATTCGCAACAGTTGGTGAGGCATGAAATTCTTAATCGGTTTTATCATCGGTGTTATTGCCGCCTACCTATTGGCGGTAAGCTATCTCGGGCAACTCGTTTCATAACTTCTTTAACATCATCAGGCGTAAGTTCATCATCCCAATGATGAGTCACCTGCAAGCCTCTTCGCTGCTTTATATGAAAATCATCTAGCTTCTTTATTTTTTCCAGTTCGTTGATGTAAAGAAGCTGCATTCTTGAAGTCCATTCCATTCTTAAGCCTTTTCAAAACCATTTTTAAAACTTTTACTTTTCTCGTATTGCCTTTTTGTTCGGCCTCAAAAAGAGATTCTTCGAGTCGAGCGAGTGATTCAGCCTTGGAGGTCATTGATTAAAATTTCAGACGATAATCCCTCAGGGTTAGAAACAACCAAATAATTAACAGAAGTATCAAGTAAACCCCTAACGGAGAAAACACGATTACCCATGACCAAGGAATTACCTTGCAAAGCTTTAAAATAATAAAAATCGTCTGGAAAATTAAAAAATATCTCACTCAACACTCCTAGAATTAAAATGATCGGTGTAATAATCTGCAATTTCTTTTAGCTTTGGCTTGATTACTGTCAAATGATCTTCAAGCGAATAACCGACAAGATCAGGACATTCTTGAAGAGGCTTCGTTTCAAGTTGTGTTGGATCTATCCACTCTCCCACAACCTCATGACCTTTTTTATAATCAAGGCTTCTCATTCCACATTTGCACAATTGAAATTGCCTACTTGTGACACAAGAATAAACAGGTTTTTCAATCGTGGGAGGGTTACACCCGATTAGTAAGATCATCCCACTGACTAGCATCGCTTGCGTTTTGAATTTTTTTAAGCAGGATATTTCCATTTGTCACCTCGACAATGTAGCCCAATTTTCTAAATGCCAAATCGATTACGGGCCTAGCAATTTCATCAAAAAGCTTTTCAACAATGAAAGTAATTGCCCACGTCCTAAGACCTAGCATTGGCCCAGAAAGAACAATTTTTTTTATTGCCGCTTTTACCAACTCATTTTCCAGGGTGGTAAGAAGAGGAGTTTTGATTGCTTGTAAAAAATTATTTATTGTCATGCAATTTTGTCATGCAAAAGAGGGCACCGAAGTGCCCTATGAAATTAAGCTAACTTTCCATCATGGTTCATGTCAGCAAGCTTCTCAAGTTGTGGCTTTACAGCATTGAGAACGATTAGAACAATTGGAGCAACTGTTTTAATGCTAGTCTCTTCGGCTTCAACCGATGAGCGCATGCACACAACTTCAAGAAGTTTAATTGCGTCTGCAATTGCTTTCTCGCCAAGCAAAAGACCTGATTTCTCTGCTTCTTGTTTCAAAATGTCGATAAATTTCATACAAATCTCCTTAAGGTTTATCAGAAGTCTCTTTGTTCTTCTGAATCATTTTCATTGTACCACTAGAACCAAGTAAAATTCCAGATAGTAAAGCAACTTGCGCCGAATAATCTAACCGTCCATCTGTCCAGAAATACAGAAACATGCAAGATAGGCATAGGATATTCACCACGCTTGCAGCGAAAAACAACGTTGCTCTTGTCATTGATTCTGGTGCATTGTCTCTAAAAAATCCTGCTAGGAAGCTTCTCATACCTCCCTCCTGCACTGAATATGAAAATGATACTCACCACCAGCAACTTTATGATAAACGACTAAGTTGGCAGTACCGTCTCTCGACACTGCTCCAAACTTACGATTCATTTCCGATTCATTCCACTCTTTAACGAAGAGTTCTATTTGATCAGCTTGCCAATCTCGGACACTCACATCAATAGCTCTTCCATCTGGGTGAGTAGTTGATACTTGACCAGTTTCAAACTCTCGAACTGCGCTGGTTATAACGAACGGCAATGATCTTTGATCGCACCACTTAAGCATGTGAGCAATCACGAAAATCAAGGTAGGTTCGAGTGACAAGAAAGTCATTGCCACTTCTTCAGTTTTGAATTTATGTTTTGTAACTCTCATGTAAACACCTCCAACATAACGTAGACCAAGAAAATGAGCAGAAACGTTTGAAGAATCTGCTCATCCATTTTAACTCCTCCAGAGAAACTTAGAGAGGAGAACTATCGCAGACGAATAGATAATCGAGATCAGCAAGAATTTCCCCTGAGTCGTATGCTGAAACTCAAGCAGCTTTTTGATGTCGTTCTTCATCTCTTTTTGGTCATGATAGATCATATCGATGACTTCTTCTTTTTTACATTCGTGAGTCATATGATCCTCTATGGTGTTTGGGTTGCCCAAGATGGCTTTGCTGATAAAAATACTGTTCCACTTGCTTGCCAGTAAGTTGTACTGGTGTTTGCATACATAGAAAGCGTAGAGGTTCCTGGTGTTACAGCACCTATTACAGAAGCTGTGCCAGCAGCATTACATGAAATTGCTTGTCCAAATTTAAAAGTAACACCAGAAATAGTCCAAGTCACATTAGTTGCACCTGATGACAACGTTCCGTCGATGTTAAACTCTAATTTATATAATCCATCCCCTGTCTTCTTTACTGTTCCATAAGCATTACCTACAGTTAGATTTGTTCCTGTAACGGTCAAAGGATAAGTCCAGTCGGGTTGAACATTCCCGACGAAAACTCCAGGTTCTACCCACTCATCAGCCCACGTTGGTTTTGCAGATAATTCCGCTGTGCCAGAAACCGCCCAAGCCGATGAGCTTGAAACAGATATCCCCATGCTAATGTTACTTGACCCACCAGTGACAGAGCTATTAAGGGCGTAACCAGAAGTGACGCTACCTGCACTCGCCGCCATTGCTTGATATGTTCCGCTAAACGTAACACCAGCTATAGAAATCGTTTGCGTGGATACGCTGGACGAAGTTGTTCCATGAATATTAAAATCTAAAACCCAAACAGGAGAACCAGTAACTTTTGAGATAGTCCTAAATGGCCTAAAGACTGCTTTGGTCGTTGTCCATCCTGGACCAGTAACAGAAACTAAACTTTTATCATAAGTCTTATTGTTGTCCTTAGAAGTTGGAAGAGCAAGAAGCGTGGGAGTGGAACTCCAGCCTTGGATTGGTACTTTAACATTAACAGAGACAAAATTCCCTGCCCCAAAAGTAAATGGGACTGTAGGTGAAACATCGGAGTGCGTTGTATAAGTTGAGGTTGCAAGAAATGTTCTCACTGAAATGGAGGTTGGAGATGCGTAACCAGAGCGAATATCATAAATGGCTGCACCATTGAAAGCTTCACCTGAACCAAAAGTAATATCGGCGGTTGTATTTACCATCTTAGATGTGTCTATCTGAAATCCACTAGGGAGATTTAAAAACAAATAACCACTAGGAGCACCTGATGTTGCTACTAAGTATTGTATTTCCATTGAGTCTTTATTTCTCTTCCACTTACCAGTGTAGGTTGTGTTCGTTGTCCAGCTACCAGTCGGAGTAAAATTAGTCCACTCTGTACCGTCCTGCCAACTCTGCGTAATAGTCGCAGCACTTGGAAACTCAAGAGGCTCAATCTTCACATCATCAACATAAGCTGTGATAGCTCCTGAAGCTACGCTCTTAAGGCGGAAACAGAAGTTACCAGAAGAGTAAGTTCCTGTAGCTTGGAATTTCTTCCAACCAGTAACAGAACCAATAGGAGCGCAACCGTTTTCAACTGAATTAATCACACTACAAACTTGAAGATCCGTTGATGTTGATTTAACCCATCCAGAAGCGACGAGATCGCTGTTAGCGAGGTTTGTAGGAGTGGCGCATAGATCAATAGTCCCTGCACCTGTGATGCTCCATAAGCCCGAATCTACGCCTTGGATAGCTTGAGATGTCGTAGCGGTCAAAGTTCCTGCGCTAACGGTCCAGCCAGTTGTCAACCCACTTTCAAAAGATCCGTTTACAATGTTCTTGGAAGTCGTTGAATTACCAGCAATAGACCAGTTTTGATTCACTCCACTTGCCGCAAAAGCATTAAGCGTGAAGAATAAAAGTAAAATTAGAAATTTCATGTTTTCACCTCATAATTTGCGCAAGTGTTTGAAGCATTTAAAACACTTGGTTTTTTAATGTACGTTGTTTTTCCATCCGCACACATCCAACAATTTTCTTTAACCACATTTGATGGATGTCCACAATTGTAGTCAGTATAAGTAATCCCCACAGCATCTTGAACCTGTGAGGGTTCAAGAAGATGTTTACAAGTCGCGCAGTAAACCATAT
>JACCEE010338967.1_pt1 | contig 34178 bp, 31 predicted proteins | sample 7449931 | NCBI WGS metagenome assembly JACCEE01 (sample SAMN15323457, study PRJNA562643) | freshwater metagenome | isolation source: river surface water | place: USA:Blue River Watershed | collected 2017-08-19 | reverse complement strand
GTCACGTAAAGCATCCAGAGCGCGCTGATGCGCACCAGCAGCAGGACGGTGAACATCGGGGTAGGCTTTTCCAGCCGTTCGGGATAGATGGTGAACAGATCAAACACCAGGTTCACGCCGCCCATCAATAAAAAGGCACTGAAAACAATGCCGACATACCAGTCCCGGAAGTAAGAGTAGCAGCCGATCACAAGGATGGTCAGCATGAACCATCCTCTGAAATACAGAAAGTTGCTCAGCCTCTGGATGTATTCCGGGTCGGTGGTGAGCGTCAGTGCCAGCGCGTTTGCCTTGAAGAGCAGCCAGGTCGACACGCTCAACACCAAGGTAAAAAGCAACCAGAAACGAACAGGAAAGAACCGGTCAATCGACAAATGGGGGTTGGCGCCCCAGTCCTGAATCAGTGCCTCAAGCTCATCTGCACTGACGAGCGGTTTGTTGTCTTTGCCCATCGATTTTGGATAGATTTGTACTGCTTGGAAGGGAATATATCAAAGAGGGTTGTATGGACGTCGCAATCCCGGCCGAACTGAGCGGCTTGAGGGCATGTGTTGGAGTGTCTCTCGTGTTACATGCAGAGCAGGGGTCAAGTTCTGTAATGCGCATCACAACAACCCTTCATGAGGAGACATTCATGCTGCGCAGAATCTTGATGAAATCCTTGGCCGCACTGACTGCCACAATGGCTTTGGGGGTGTCAGCCCAGACCAGCTACCCGAATCGCCCGATCACGCTGGTGGTTCCCTGGGGGGCTGGAGGCGGGACCGATGCCACGGCCCGGATCGTCGGGACTTTGCTCGAAAAAGAATTAGGGCAGCCCGTCAACGTGGTGAACCGCACCGGTGGTAACGGCGTGGTGGGCCATTCAGCCATTGCGACTGCAGCGCCTGATGGTTATACGCTGGGCATGATCACGGTGGAAATCAGCATGATGCATTGGGCTGGATTGACCCAGTTGACGCCCAAGGATTTCACGCCCCTGGCACTGATGAACATTGACCCCGCCGGCGTGACGGTTCGGGCCGATGCCCCTTACAAGAATCTTGATGACCTCATCAAGGCCGTCCGTGCCAACCCGGGCAAGTTCAAGGCTTCCGGTACAGGGCAGGGCGGTATCTGGCATCTGGCACTGGCAGGCATGTTGAGTGATCTCAAACTGGACACCACTGCGGTGCCCTGGGTGCCGTCCAACGGTGCTGCGCCTGCCATGAACGATCTGGCCGCAGGCGGGATAGAAATGGTCACTTGTTCCTTGCCTGAAGCCCGCGCCTTGATTGACGCCGGCAAGGCGCGTCCCTTGACCATCATGGCCAGCCAGCCGGCAGCCTTGTACCCCAATGTGCCGACGCTGAAGTCTCTGACGGGCAGCGATTGGACCATGGGGGCCTGGCGTGGGTTGGCCGGACCGAAGGGTTTGCCGGCCGATGTTCAGGCCAAGCTCGGAGCTGCCCTCAAGAAAATCTACGACAGCAAGGATTACCAGAGTTTCATGGCTGGTCGTGGATTTGGTGTCATCTATGCCGATGCCAAAGGCTTTGAACAGTTCATGGACAAAGGCGACGCCGACATGGGCAAAGTGATGAAGTCGCTTGGCCTGGCCAAGTGAGTACGCCCTCGTTGATCTGTTGACCCGAGGCCCCTCACGGGGCCTCATTTTCGAGATGGATTGCCATGAAATTCAATGACGCGCTCAGCGGCTTCTTGCTGTTGTTGCTTGCCCTGGCTGTACTGTTCAATATTTCCAGTTTCCCCACCATTCCTGGGCAGAACATTGGCCCAGCCGCTTTCCCGGGCTTGCTGGCATGGCTGCTCCTGCTGTGCTCGGTTTTGCTGATCGTGCGTTCATTTCGAACCTCTGTTCGCTCCCCGCTCATTGAGCTCGGCGCTTGGATCCGCTCGCCCTACCATCTGCGCAACTTTGCCATCACGACAGGTTGCTTGCTCTTTTACATTCTGGCGTCTGATTTTCTGGGGTTCCTGATCTGTGCCTTTGCGATTCTGTGCACGATGTTCTGGGCCCTGCAGGTTCGTTCGCGCTTGATCGTTCCGATAGCTCTGATGGTGACCTTGCTGATCCACACGATCTTCTACAAGGGGCTGCGTGTTCCCTTGCCCTGGGGCATCTTGTCGCCTCTGCAATGGTGAGGGCGTTGACATGACCACTGCTGTTTTGTTGCAAGCCTTGGGTCTGGTGCTGGACCCACACGTGCTTCTGGTGATTTTCTGCTCGGCCCTGTTTGGCTTGTTTGTGGGCTGTATTCCGGGACTGACGGCAACCATGGCTACAGCCTTGCTGGTGCCCATCACTTTTTTCATGCCACCTGTTCCTGCGGTGGCGGCCATCGTCACGGCGACTGCCATGGCGATTTTCTCGGGTGACATTCCCGGTGCGTTGTTGCGCATTCCTGGAACACCTGCTTCGGCCGCCTATACCGATGAGTCCTACCGCATGACGCTCAAGGGGCAGGCGGAGTTGGCGCTGGGGGCGGGTCTGGTCTTCTCGGCCATTGGGGGGCTCTTCGGGACCATCGTCATGATCCTGTTTTCCCCAGCACTGGCCGAGATCGCACTGAAATTCTCGTCTTTTGAGTATTTCTGGCTGGTGGTACTGGGTCTGGCCGGGGCGGTTTTCATTGGCAATGCCAGTGTGCTGAAAGCCTGCATCTCCCTCTTGCTGGGTTTGTTGATTGCCTGCATCGGTCTGGAAAATCCGGCAGCCCATCCGCGGTTCACCATGGGTTTGCCCCAGTTGATGAGCGGCGTGGAACTCATCCCCATGATGGTGGGCATGTTCGCCATCTCCGAGTTGCTGCGCTACATCACCAACATGGATCCGCCGGCGGTGATCGCGGTCAACAAAATCGGAAATATTTTCTCTGGCATGTGGGACTTGCTCAGGAAGTACCGCTGGCCTCTGGTGCGCGGCAGCGCTCTGGGAACGATCATTGGCATCCAGCCCGGATCGGGGGCCGACATGGCCTCCTGGATGAGTTATGCCATGAGCAAGAAATTCTCAAAGGAGCCCGAGAAATTTGGCACAGGCCATGTCGAAGGCATTGTGGAGTCCGGAGCGGCCAACAACTCTTCATTGGCAGGTGCCTGGATTCCGGCCATCGTGTTCGGTATTCCAGGTGATTCGATCACGGCCATTGCCATTGGGGTGCTGTATCTGAAGAACATGAATCCGGGCCCCATGATTTTTGTGAACAACCCGGAAAACATCTATGCCATCTTCCTCGTGTTCATACTGGCCAACATCATCATGATTCCGCTGGGATGGCTGACGGTGAAGATCGCGACCAAGATCCTCAAGGTGGCTCGCAACATCCTGATGCCGACGATTTTGCTGTTCTGCATCGTGGGTTCGTTTGCCATCAACAATTCTGTCTGGGGCGTTGTGCTGATCCTGTTTTTCGGGCTGGCGGCATTCGTGTTCGAGGAAAACGGCTTTCCGGTGGCTCCCGCCATCCTGGGGGTGGTGCTGGGCACCATGATGGAGGAAAACTTTGTGACCTCCATGATCAAGTCCGATGGGGATCCCTGGGTGTTCTTTACCCGGCCGATCGCCATGTGGCTGGCCTTGGCCACGTTTGTGATCTTGCTGTGGCCCGTGTTCACATGGGCAGTGAACAAACTTCGGGGCCAGCCGGCCTGAGGCGGTGTTGCCGGGGCGGTCAGGCCCGGCGCACCAGCAACTGTGAAGCCAGCCTTACCATGGCATCACGATGTGCGTTGGTGGGCAAGCGCATCGCAGCGTCAATTGCCCGCTGTGCTTCTGCGGCCGCGGCGGTGCGGGTGGCTTGCAGAGAGCCGGTTTCGCGCACGATGTTGACGATGGCCTGCAGCTGATCGACGCTGCCGGTTTCAATCGCAGCACGAACGGTGGCGGCCTGTGCAGGCGTGCCGCGTTGCATCGCCAGAATCAATGGCAAAGTGGCCTTGCCTTCACGCAGATCGTCGCCCAGATTCTTACCCATTTCGGCGGTGTCGCCGTCGTAGTCGAGCACGTCGTCAATCACCTGGAAGGCTGTGCCCAAAGCCTGGCCGTAGGTGGCGCAGGCTTCTTCCGTGTCAGCGTCCTGTCTGGCCAGGATGGCGCCCAAGCGAGCGCTGGCCTCGAACAGTTTGGCAGTTTTTGAGCGAATCACACGCAGATAGCCGTCTTCGTCCAGCGAGGCGTCGTGCATGTTCATGAGTTGCAACACTTCACCCTCAGCGATCACGTTGGTGGCATCGGCCAGCACCTGCATCACGCGCATGCTGTTGGCATCGACCATCATCTGGAAGGCTCGCGAATAGAGAAAGTCACCGACCAGCACGCTGGCCGGGTTGCCGAAACTTTCATTGGCGGTAGGACGGCCGCGGCGCAGGGTGGACTCGTCCACCACATCGTCGTGCAGCAGGGTGGCAGTATGGATGAACTCCACCACGGCGGCCAGGTTGTGGCGTTGTGTGCCGGTATAGCCCAGTGCGCCGCAGGTCAACAGCAACAGGACAGGGCGCAGGCGCTTACCGCCAGCTGAGATGATGTAGCGGGCCACCTCGCCCACCAGCGGGACACCTGAATCCAGACGGTCGGCGATGACACGGTCCACTTCGGCCATGTCGGGTGCGACCAGGGCCAACACAGAGGCGGTGCTGTTTTCAGGGGCAGACAAATCGGAAATCCGGCAAAAAGCCTGGCCAAGCAGGCGGGACGGGCGTGAACGCCGCTCGGGCGCAATTATAGGAGGCGTGCTTTGGCCAGCCAGTCTGGCCAGGGGTGGGCGTGACAGCGGGTTCCGACCATGATAGAATTCGCAGTTCCTTGGGATTCGCTCAGGGAAACTTCCATTCAAGAGGTCATACATGTACGCGGTCATAAAAACCGGTGGCAAGCAGTATCGCGTTGCTTCCGGCGAGAAAATCAAAGTAGAACAGATTGCTGCGGACGTTGGCCAGGAAATCGTGATCGACCAGGTTCTGGCCGTCGGCAACGGCGCTGAAATCAAGGTGGGCACGCCCCTGGTGTCCGGCGCAACTGTCAAAGCCACCGTTGTGGCGCATGGCAAGCACGACAAGGTGCGCATTTTCAAAATGCGTCGTCGCAAGCATTACCAGAAGCGTCAAGGTCATCGTCAGCAATACACCGAACTGCAAATCGGTGCGATTGCTGCCTAAGGAGAACAGGTCATGGCACAGAAAAAAGGCGGCGGCTCTACGCGAAACGGGCGTGATTCCAAGCCCAAGATGCTGGGCGTGAAGGCCTTCGGCGGTCAGCTGATCAGCGCCGGCTCCATCATCGTGCGCCAGCGTGGCACCAAGTTCCATGCCGGCTCCAACGTGGGCGTGGGCAAAGACCACACCCTGTTTGCCCTGGTTGACGGCCATGTGTCGTTTGCCACCAAAGGCGAGCTGAACAAGCACACTGTGAACGTGACCCCGGCCGCTTAAAGTCCGGCTCCGTTTTCAGCGAAGCAGCCCCGCCCGTCGGGGCTTTTCGCTTTCTGGCTTCCGGTGAGCCAGGGCCGGATTGCTCAATCACCCTCAGATAAACTGGATACCCCATGAAGTTCGTTGACGAAGCCTATATCGACATCGCCGCAGGTGACGGCGGGAACGGCTGCGTCTCGTTCCGCCATGAGAAGTACAAGGAATTCGGTGGACCCGATGGGGGCGATGGAGGTCGAGGTGGGCATGTGTTTGCCGTGGCCGATCCCAACCTCAACACCTTGGTGGACTACCGCTATTCGCGCCGCCACGAAGCCAAGCGGGGCCAGCACGGCATGGGTTCGGACATGTTCGGTGCGGCTGGCGATGACATCACGCTCAAGATGCCGGTGGGCACGCTGATCTGCGATGCCGAAACGGGTGAGGTGCTGTACGAGCTGTTGCAGCCCGGTGAAGTCTTGACCATCGCCAAAGGCGGCGAGGGTGGCTACGGCAACCTGCGCTTCAAGAGCGCCATCAACCGTGCGCCGCGCCAGAAGACTCCGGGTCAGCCCGGCGAGCGCAAGAGTCTCAAACTTGAACTCAAGGTGCTGGCTGACGTGGGTCTGCTGGGCATGCCCAACGCCGGCAAGTCCACTTTCATTGCGGCGGTGTCCAATGCGCGCCCCAAGATCGCGGACTACCCCTTCACGACGCTGCACCCCAACCTGGGTGTGGTGCGCGTCGGTCCTGAGCAAAGCTTTGTGGTGGCCGATGTGCCTGGCCTGATTGAAGGTGCGTCCGAAGGTGCCGGTCTGGGCCATCAGTTCCTGCGGCACCTGCAGCGCACGCGCTTGCTGCTGCACATCGTGGACATCGCCCCGTTTGACGAAGGCGTCGACCCGGTAGCGCAGGCCAAGGCGATCGCCGCTGAACTCAAGAAATACGATCCCGAGCTGTATGCCAAGCCGCGCTGGCTGGTACTCAACAAGCTGGACATGGTGCCCATCGAAGAGCGCGCTGCGCGCGTCAAGGACTTCGTCAAGCGCATGCGCTACAAAGGGCCGGTGTACGAAATCTCCGCACTCACACGTGAGGGTTGTGAGGGCCTGATCCGCGATATTTACAAGCACATCCATGACCGCCAGGTCGAAGAGCAGGGGCCTGTCGATATCGACCCCCGCTTCGCAGAACCCCAATAAGCGGGCCTGGCCCTGCTCTGATGCCGCAAGACACGATGACCACGCCGATTTCCGAAGTGCTGCACGATGCCCGTCGCATCGTTGTCAAGGTAGGCTCCAGCCTGGTGACCAACGAAGGCCGTGGTTTGGACGAGCAGGCGATTGGCGAATGGTGTCGCCAGTTGGCGCAGCTGGCGCAGGAAGGCAAGGAGGTCATCATGGTCTCCAGCGGTGCGATTGCCGAAGGCATGAAACGCCTGGGCTGGCGCACCCGTCCGAGCGAAGTACCTGCCCTGCAAGCTGCAGCGGCTGTGGGCCAGATGGGGCTGGCGCAGATGTACGAAACGCAATTGCGGGCCAATGGCATGGGCAGTGCGCAGGTGCTGCTCACCCATGCAGATCTGGCCGACCGGGAGCGTTACCTGAACGCCCGCTCCACACTGCTGACCCTGCTGCAGCACCGCGTGCTGCCCGTGATCAATGAAAACGACACGGTGGTCAATGACGAAATCAAGTTCGGCGACAACGACACCCTGGGTGCACTGGTGGCCAATCTGGTCGAGGCCGACCTGCTGGTGATCCTGACGGACCAGAAAGGCCTGTACACCGCCGACCCCCGCAGCAACCCGGGTGCCACTTTCGTGCATGAAGCACGTGCGGGAGATCCGGCGCTCGAATCCATGGCCGGTGGTGCAGGGTCGTCGATTGGCAAAGGTGGCATGCTGACCAAGATCCTTGCTGCCAAACGTGCTGCGGGTTCCGGTGCCTCCACCATCATCGCCTGGGGACGCGCACCCGATGCGCTGCTGCGTGTGGCGCATGGCGAGAACATTGGCACCTTGCTGGTGGCGCAGACGGCCAAGCAGCAGGCCCGCAAGCAGTGGATGGCAGACCATCTGCAGCTTCGCGGTTCGGTCATGGTCGATGCCGGCGCCGCTCACAAGCTGTGCCAGGAAGGCAAAAGCCTGCTGCCGATTGGCATGACGGCAGTCGAAGGCGATTTTTCGCGGGGTGATGTGATCGCCATCCGTGATGCGCAGGGAGTCGAAATTGGCCGTGGCTTGGCCAATTACGCGGCCGCCGAGGCGCGCTTGTTGTGCCGCAAGCCCTCGCACGAATTCGAAACGCTGCTGGGCTACACCGCAGAGCCAGAAATGGTCCACCGGGACAACCTGATTCTCAGCCGCTGACCTTGCATGGTCACAAATGAGCCCGGAGCACTTTCCGGTGTTCGGGCTTTTTCTCGGCCCCTTCAGCCTTGAGGGCTGGGGTCGAAGCTGGCCCCTGGAGGCAATTCCATGTGCGGCGGTCTGGGCAGATGATGGTCCTGGTCCGAGGGCGCGCGTGCCGAGCGAGGGGCTGCACCCCGCAGGTAGCGGTTGTGACGGTCGTTTTTCGGCAGGAAGCGGACCAGTTCGGTCAGCGCCATTTCGTAAACACCGCGCTTGAATTCGATCACCACGTCCAGTGGTACCCAATAATCGTTCCAGCGCCAGGCATCGAACTCCGGATGGTCGGTGGCGCGCAAATTCAGGTGGTGGTCACCCACGACCATCTGCAGCAGGTACCAAATCTGTTTTTGACCTTTGTAGAAGCCGCGGGCATCGCGGCGGATGTAGCGGTCCGGCACCTCATAGCGCAACCAGTCGCGGGTGCGGGCCACGATGCGCACATGCTCCGGCAGGAGGCCCACTTCTTCATGCAATTCCCGAAACATGGCCTGCTCAGGACTCTCGCCCCGGTCAATGCCGCCCTGCGGAAACTGCCAGCTGTGGGTGCGGATGCGCTTGCCCCAGAACACCTGGTTTTTCTGGTTGAGCAGAATGATGCCGACGTTGGGCCTGAAGCCTTCACGATCCAGCATAATCAACCCCAAATTTTCAAATTGGAACCATTATGCACGGCCTCATCGGCCGTCGTCCTCTGGTTACCCTCTAGAACCCTCGTTTTCGAACATGAAAGCCTCCCGATTCCTCATTTCCACCCTCAAGGAAGCCCCCGCCGACGCCGAAGTCGTGAGCCACAAGCTGATGATGCGCGCCGGCATGATCAAGAAGTTGGGTGCGGGTATCTACAACTACATGCCCATGGGCCTGCGCGTGATCCGCAAGGTCGAGGCCATCGTGCGCGAGGAAATGGACCGCGCGGGCGCCATCGAGATGACCATGCCCGTGGTGCAGCCGGCCGAGTTGTGGCTAGAAACCGGCCGTTTTGACAAGATGGGCCCCGAGCTGCTGCGCATCCAGGACCGCCACGGCCGCGACTTTGTCGTGCAGCCCACCAGCGAAGAGGTGGTGACCGATGTGGCACGCCAGGAGTTTCGCAGCTACAAGCAGTTGCCCAAGAACCTTTACCAGATCCAGACCAAGTTCCGAGACGAACGCCGTCCGCGCTTTGGCCTGATGCGCGGGCGCGAATTCATCATGAAGGACGCCTACAGCTTCGACAAGGACCAGGCTGGCGCCAAGGCCAGCTACCAGAACATGGCGCAGGCCTACCGAAAGATTTTTGACCGATTCGGCCTGCGCTACCGCGCCGTGGCGGCCGACAGTGGCGCCATTGGCGGCGACCTGTCCGAAGAGTTCCAGGTGATCGCTGCCACCGGCGAGGACGCCATCGTCTATTGCCCGAACAGCGATTACGCGGCCAACATCGAAAAGGCCGAGGCGCTGGCGCCCACCGGTCCGCGTGGCGCGGCCCGTCAGAACATGGTCAAGACCCCTACGCCCGGCAAGAGCACTTGCGAAGACGTGGCGGCCCTGCTGAATGTGCCGCTGTCCACCACCGTCAAATCGCTGGTGCTGGCCACCGATGAACTGGCTGAAGACGGATCGGTGAACAAGTCCACCGTCTGGCTGCTGCTGGTGCGCGGCGACCACGACATGAACGAAGTCAAGGTCGGCAAGCTGCCGGGCATGGAAGGCGGTTTCCGCTTTGCGACGCTGGCCGAGATCGAAGACCACTTTGGCTGCAAGCCCGGTTACCTGGGCCCCGTGAACCTGAAAAAGCCCCTCAAGGTCGTGGCCGACCGCGATGTCGCCCTCATGACCGACTGGATCTGCGGCGCCAACGACGTGGACTTCCACATGACCGGCGTGAACTGGGGCCGCGATCTGCCCGAGCCCGATTTGGTGGCCGACATCCGCAATGTGGTGGCGGGCGATAAATCGCCCGACGGCAAAGGGGAGCTGGCCATCGAGCGCGGCATCGAGATTGGCCATGTGTTCTATCTGGGCACCAAATATTCCAAAGCAATGAACGCCACGTTCCTGGGCGAAGACGGCAAGCCGCAGCCCATGGAAATGGGCTGCTACGGCATCGGCATCACCCGCCTGCCGGCGGCGGCCATCGAGCAGAACCACGATGAGCGCGGCATCATCTGGCCTGACGCGATCGCTCCGTTCACCGTGGTGGTCTGCCCCATCGGCATGGACCGCAGCGAGGCCGTCAAGCAGGAGGCCGAGCGCATCTACAAGGAGCTGCTGGCTGCTGGCGTGGACGTGATCCTGGACGACCGTGGCGAGCGCCCGGGCGCCATGTTTGCCGACTGGGAGCTGATCGGGGTGCCGCACCGCATCACCATCGGCGACAAAGGCCTCAAGGATGGCGTGGTCGAGTACCAGCACCGCCGCGATGCCGAGGCCAGCAAGGTGGCTGCGGCCGAGGTGGTGGCATTGGTGAAGGGGCGCCTGAGCGCCTGAGCCCATGCCGCAGCGGCCAAGCCGAGCCAGCCGACGCGCAGCCCTGCAGGCCCTGTTGCTGGCGGCATGCGGGTGGCCCAGCCTCTCAATGGCTGGGCGCCAGATCGAGGAACCGCTGAGCGATGCGGTGCGCACGGCCTTGAGCACTGCAGTGGCTGGCGCTGCGCCGCCCGAGCCCGTGCTGCCGTCCGCGCAACACCGCCTGGACTACGAGCGCTGGCTGCAGCACGCCAGCCAGCGCCTGACGCGCTACAAATCCCACCCCGTCGAGCGCCAGGAATTCCTGCAGACCCTCTGGTACGAAGCGCGCCGCGCGGGCTTGTCTCTTTCGCTCGTGCTCGGGCTGGTGCAGGTGGAAAGCGCCTTTCGCAAGTTCGCCGTGTCTACTGCCGGGGCACGAGGCTACATGCAGGTCATGCCGTTCTGGAGTCGCCTGATCGGTGATGGGGATGAGAGCCGTCTCTTCCAGATGCAGACCAATCTGCGCTTTGGCTGCGTGATCCTGCGCCACTACCTGGACCGCGAGCGCGGTGACTTGTTCATGGGCCTGGGGCGCTATAACGGCTCCAGAGGACAGGCGGCGTATCCGCAAGCCGTGCTTGCTGCACAGCGTCAGTGGCAACAGGACGTGGATTGATGAACCAGGAACGGCAGCTGTGATGCGGGGGGCGCTGGGCGACGATTTATGCGCTTCGGCGCATCATGAGGAGCCCGGCGCCCCCCGCATCGCAGCGGATTCAAGGGCAGAAACAACAAAGCCACCCTCGGGTGGCTTTTCCGCGGGCAGGGGAAAAGTCAGGCTTTGCCCGCAATGACTTGCTGCAGTTCACCCGACTCGTACATGTCCATCATGATGTCCGAGCCACCGATGAACTCGCCCTTGATGTAGAGCTGAGGGATCGTGGGCCAGTTGCTGTATTCCTTGATGCCCTGACGGATTTCGGCATCGTCGAGCACGTTCACTGTCTTGATGGCCTTGGGATCCACGCCGCAGGCCTTGAGGATCTGCACGGCACGGCCGGAAAAACCGCACATGGGGAAGCTGGCGCTGCCTTTCATGAACAGCAGGATGTCGTTGCCTTTGACGAGTTCGTCGATGCGTTGTTGGGTGTCGCTCATGGGGCGCTCCTCTTTCAAATCAATGTCTGAATTATCCCTTGTCCTGCAAAACCCTGTTCACCAGCGAGGGTCTTCAGGCTTTCTTTGCCCCGGTGCAGCGTTCGATGCCGGCCAGATCCTGACGCGACTGGACGTTCTGCCAGCCTGCATGTGCAAATAAAGCACGTACGGCCTCGGCCTGGTCGTAACCATGCTCCAGCAGCAGCCAGCCGCCGGGTTTCAGGTGGGCAGGGGCGCGCTCGATGATGGCCCGGATGTCCTCCAGACCATCGGCGCCACTGGCCAGGGCCTGCAGCGGTTCGTGCGTCAGGGCGGCCAGGTGCGGGTCGTCGGCGCGGATGTAGGGGGGGTTGGAGACGATCAGGTCGAAAGCCCCCTGAACGTCGCGCAGCCAGTGGCTGTGGATGAAACGCACGGGCAGTTGCAGTCGCTCGGCATTTCCACGGGCCACGGCCAGTGCTTCAGGGCTGACGTCCACTGCACTGACGCGGGCTTGCGGGCGCTGGTGCTGCAGGGCCAGCGCGATGGCGCCGCTGCCGGTGCCCAGGTCGATCACATCGCAGGGCGCATCCTCGGGTATCACTTGCAGCGCCCACTCCACCAGGGTTTCGGTGTCCGGGCGCGGGTCGAGCACGCGGGCATCCACCTGCAGGGGCAAGCCGAAGAATTCCTTGGTCCCGGTGATGTAGGCCAGGGGCTCACCTGCCAAACGGCGCTGAAGCAGCGGCTCCAACCGGGCCAGTACATCGTCAACCAGCTCGTCGGTGTCGTGCGCCACCAGCCAAGCCCGGTCATGCGGCGGGCGCTCCAAGGCGAGCAGGTGCAGCAGCTGGGCGTCGATGCGGTCCAGCCCCAGGGTCTGAGCTCGGCGCAGGCTCTCAAGCAGCTTCATGTGGCACCGCCGATTTCCAACTCGGCCAGCTGTTCGGCCTGCCGCTCAGCCTGCAGGGCGGCGATCACGTCCTGCAGCTCGCCTTCCATGATGAAAGGCAGTTTGTAGAGGGTCAGGTTGATGCGGTGGTCGGTCAGGCGGCCCTGCGGGAAGTTGTAGGTGCGGATGCGGTCGCTGCGGTCGCCGCTGCCGATCAGGCCCTTGCGCAGGGCGGCGTCCTTGGCGGCGCGTTCGCTGCGTTCCTTTTCTTCGATGCGGGCGGCCAGCACCTGCAGGGCCTTGGCCTTGTTGCGGTGCTGGCTGCGGTCGTCCTGGCATTCGGCCACGATGCCGGTCGGGATGTGGGTGATGCGCACCGCCGAGTCGGTCTTGTTGATGTGCTGACCGCCCGCGCCGCTGGCGCGGAAGGTGTCGATGCGCAGGTCGGCCGGGTTGATCTGCACCGCCTGTGCTTCGTCGGGCTCGGCCAGCACGGCCACGGTGCAGGCGCTGGTGTGGATGCGGCCCTGGGTTTCGGTGGCGGGTACGCGCTGCACGCGGTGGCCACCCGACTCAAAACGCAACCGCCCGAAGACACCTTCTCCTTCTATTCGCGCCACCACTTCCTTGTAACCGCCCACCTCGCCCACTGATTCAGACATCAGCTCCACCTTCCAGCCCTGGTTCTGACAGTAGCGGGTGTACATGCGCAGCAGGTCACCCGCGAACAAGGCGGATTCGTCGCCGCCTGTGCCGGCACGGATTTCGAGGTAGGCATTGCGTGCGTCCTGCGGGTCTTTGGGCAGCAGCATGCGCTGCAGTTCGGCTTCCAGTGCCGTGATGTCCTGCTGTGCTTGCGTGATCTCTTCGCCCGCCAGCGCGTGCATGTCGTCGGTCTCGGGCAGCTCGGATTGCATCTCGCGGGCGGCCTGCAGGTCGTTCAGGCGCTGCTGGTAGCGGGCGTAGCGCTGGGCCACGGCGGCCACATCGGCGTGCTCGCGCGAGAGCTTCATGAACTGGGCCATGTCGGCCATGATGTCTTCACGCGAGAGCAGGAAGTCCAGCTCGGCCAGACGTTCGGCATAGCGGTTGAGTTGTTGGAGGAGGAAAGGTTTCATGCGGCCGGGAGACAGATGTTGAGGCGATTCTTGCAGGAGGCCGCCCCCGCGGCCGATGGTTGTTCGCGCGCAGGGGCGCGCTGCTGCAAGACGGCAAGCGCGTGCCGCTTCCCTAACGTTCCTTGCGCAGGAACAGGCGCTGTACCGCCTGCATGGTCTGCTCGCGGTGCTCGGGATCGGCACTGCGCAGCTCGGCCAGGGCGCCGTGCAGCATTTTCTGGGTCAGTCCGCGCGAGAGGACTTCCAGCACGGCTTCTGGTGATTCGCCCTTGGCCAGCAGTTTGCGCGCGCGCGCCAACTCCGCCTCGCGCCAGGTGTCAGCCTGGTCCTGCAGCTGCTGGATCAACGGCACGGTGCCGCGCTGGCCCAGCCAGTGGTTGAAACTCTGCACCCCGGCGTCAATGATGACTTCGGCTTCGGCCACGGCGGCCTGGCGCTGGGCCTGGCCGGCCTGCACCACGCTGGCCAGGTCGTCCACGGTATAGAGGTACACGTCTTCGAGCGACTTGACTTCGGGCTCGATGTCGCGGGGCACGGCCAGATCCACCATGAACATGGGGCTGTGCTTGCGTTTCTTCAGGGCGCGTTCCACCGCGCCCAGGCCGATCAGCGGCAGGGTGCTGGCGGTACAGCTGATGACGGCGTCGAATTCGTGCAGGCGCTCGGGCAGATCGGCCAGGCGCATGGTCTCGGCGCCAAAGCGGCTGGCCAGGCTCTCGCCGCGCTCGAGCGTGCGGTTGGCAATGGCCATGGCCTTGGGCTGTCGGGCCGCGAAGTGGGTCACCACCAGCTCAATCATCTCGCCTGCGCCGACAAACAGCAAACGGATGTTTTTCAGGTCTTCGAACAGCTGGCTGGCCAGGCGTACCGAGGCGGCAGCCATGCTGATGGAGTGCGCGCCGATTTCGGTGGAGCTGCGCACTTCCTTGGCCACCGCAAAGCTGCGCTGAAAGAGCTGGTTGAGCGTGGTGCCCAGGGCGCCAGCGTCCTCGGCGGCGCGCACTGCGTCCTTGAGCTGACCGAGGATTTGGGCCTCGCCCAGCACCATCGAGTCCAGTCCGCTGGCCACCCGGAAGGCGTGGCGCGCGGCTTCGTCGCCTTCGAGCAGGTAGGTGTGGGACTGCAGTTCCTGGGCGCTCACCCCACCGGTGCGGGCCAGCCAATGCAGGGTGTCGTGGGGCGAGGCCTGGTTGGCAGCGCAGTAGATCTCGGTGCGATTGCAGGTCGAGAGGATGGCCGCTTCGGGGGCTTCGTCGGTCTTGACCGCCAGGTCCTGGCGCAGCCGGTGCAGGGTGGGGGCGAGCTGGTCCAGGGCGAAGGCAAACCGGCCGCGCAGGTCCAGCGGCGCGGTCGTGTGGTTCAAACCCAGGGTCCAGACTGCCATGCAGCGATTATAAAAAGCCTGCTGCCCCTTTGTTCGATGCTCCCAGGAGCATGCCCGGGGGGGCTTCGAGGCACAATCGGCTTCGATTGCACCGCCCCTCAGCCTTTGCGATGACTTTTGCCCAGCTTCTGTTCCATCTGGCCAACTTTGTTCTGCCTGCCCTGACGATGGCCGTGTTCATGCCATTGGCCGGGCGCTGGGTCATGGGAACGGCAGCGATGGGCTGGCAGCGCCGCATGCTTTGTCATGCCGTAGCAGGCACGCTGGTGCTGGCGGCTGGACTGCTGCTGCAGGGACACGACGGACGGATGGCCACCTATGTGGTGCTGGTGTTGGTGTCCGCCACGCTGGAATGGGCTTTGCACCGCGGCTGGCGCCGCTGAACCCTTGTGAACTGGGCGGAGGCCCTACGTCAGGCGCGTGATTGCTGCACTGCGGTAACATTCGCCCTCAGCCCCCGCGGGCCCTTTTGGGCGATTTCCGGCCAGTCGCGCCCGAGTCTGGCTGCACCAGCCGATCCCTATGAATGCACCCACCACCCTCCAGCACCTGATGCAGGCCGAATCGGACACGCCCCGTCTGCGTGAGATTCCATACAACTACACCAGCTTCTCCGACCGGGAAATCGTGATCCGACTGCTCGGCGAGAAAGCCTGGGAACTGCTCAACCAGCTACGCCAGGAGCGCCGCACAGGCCGTTCGGCCCGCATGCTCTACGAAGTGCTGGGCGACATCTGGGTGGTCGAGCGCAATCCGTATCTGCAAGACGATCTGCTGGACAATCCGGCGCGTCGCAAGTTGCTGGTGGATGCCCTGCAGCACCGCCTGGGCGAGGTGCAAAAGCGCCGTACACCCGAGGCCGATGCTGCGCGCGATGCTCTGGTGGGCGAGTTGCTGTCACTGGCGCAGGCGGCCGTGACGGACTTCAATGACCGCTTTGCCCGCCGCAGCGAACTGCGCCGCAAGGTCCAGCGCGTGCTGGGTCGCCTGACGGCCAAAGACAACATCAAGTTCGATGGCCTCTCGCGTGTGAGCCACGTGACCGACGCCACCGACTGGCGCGTGGAATACCCCTTCGTGGTGCTGACGCCCGACACCGAGGCCGAGATGGCCCGCCTGGTCAAGGGCTGCATCGAACTGGGTCTGACCATCGTGCCGCGTGGGGGTGGCACGGGCTATACGGGTGGTGCTGTGCCGCTGACCTGGAAGAGTGTGGTCATCAACACCGAAAAACTCGAAGCCATGACCGAGGTCGAGCTGATCGACCTGCCGGGCATCGATCACCCGGTGCCGACCATCTGGACCGAAGCCGGTGTGGTGACCCAGCGTGTGGCCGATGCGGCCGAGCGCGCCGGTTTTGTTTTTGCGGTGGACCCGACCTCTGCCGAAGCCAGCTGCGTGGGCGGCAACATCGCCATGAATGCGGGCGGCAAGAAAGCTGTTTTGTGGGGCACGGCGCTGGACAACCTGGCCAGCTGGCGCATGGTCACGCCCGACGCCGAATGGCTGGATGTGGTGCGCATGGATCACAACCTGGGCAAGATCCACGACGCCGAAGTGGCCACGTTTGAGCTGCGTTACTTCAAGGCCGACGGCAAGACCCCACTGCGCACCGAAACCCTGGTCATTCCGGGCAAGACCTTCCGCAAGGAAGGCTTGGGCAAGGACGTGACCGACAAATTCCTGTCGGGTCTGCCCGGTGCGCAAAAAGAAGGTTGCGATGGTCTGATCACCAGCGCCCGTTGGGTGGTGCATCGCATGCCCGAGCACACCCGAACCGTGTGCCTGGAGTTCTTTGGCCATGCCCGAGATGCCGTGCCGAGCATCGTCGAGATCAAGGACTTCATGTTCGCGGAGCAAAAGCGCACGGGTACCGTGCTCGCTGGCCTGGAACACCTGGATGACCGCTACCTGCGCGCCGTAGGTTACGGCACCAAGAGCAAGCGCGGTGGCTTTCCCAAGATGGTGTTGATCGGCGACATCGCTGGGGACAATGCAGACGATGTGGCCAAGGCCACCTCGGAAGTCGTGCGCATCGCCAACTCGCGCAGCGGCGAAGGCTTCATCGCCATCAGCGCCGATGCCCGCAAGAAATTCTGGGCCGACCGCAAGAAGACGGCCGCCATCAGCCGCCACACCAACGCCTTCAAGGTCAACGAAGACGTGGTGATCCCACTGCCGCGCATGGCCGAATACACCGACGGCATCGAGCGCATCAACATCGAGCTGAGCCTGCGCAACAAACTGGCTTTGTGTGTCGAGCTCGAAGCCTTCCTGTCCAAAGGCGACCTGCCTCTGGGCAAGTCCGACGAAACCAGCGACATCGCGCCGGCCGAACTGCTGGAAGACCGGGTCAGCCAGGCGCTGGCCGTGCTGCGCGATGTGCGCGACCTCTGGCAGAACTGGCTCAACCAGATCGATGCCCTGTTCCCGCAATTGCAGGACCACACCCTGCGCGCGAGCTGGAAGACGCAGATCCGCGCCCCGTTCCAGGACATCTTCTGTGGCTCGGCCTTCCTGCCGATCTTCGAAGAATGCAAAGCCATTCACCAGCGTGTGCTCAAGGGCCGTGTCTGGGTGGCGCTGCACATGCACGCCGGTGATGGCAATGTGCATACCAACATCCCGGTCAATAGCGACAACTACGAAATGTTGCAGACCGCGCACGAGGCGGTGGCCCGCATCATGGTGCTGGCGCGCAGTCTGGACGGCGTGATCTCGGGCGAGCACGGCATCGGCATCACCAAACTCGAATTCCTGAGCGACGCCGAGCTGGCCAACTTCACCGCCTACAAGGCCAAGGTGGACCCCGAGGGCCGCTTCAACAAAGGCAAGCTGCTGCGTGGCGAGGCGCTCAAACAGCTGGGCGACGATGTGCATGCCGCCGACCTCACGCACGCTTACACACCCAGCTTCGGGCTGATGGGCCACGAGTCGCTGATCATGCAGCAGTCGGACATTGGCGACATCGCCGCCAGCGTCAAGGACTGCCTGCGCTGCGGCAAGTGCAAGCCGGCCTGCTCGACCCATGTGCCGCGCGCCAACCTGCTGTACAGCCCGCGCAACAAGATCCTGGCAACTTCCCTGCTGGTCGAGGCCTTCCTCTACGAAGAGCAGACGCGCCGCGGCATCTCGGTCAAGCACTGGCAGGAGTTTGAAGACGTGGCCGACCATTGCACGGTCTGTCACAAGTGCCTGTCGCCGTGTCCGGTCAAGATCGACTTTGGCGATGTGACGATGAACATGCGCAACCTGCTGCGCAAGATGGGCAAGAAGAGCTTCCGCCCAGGCAACGCCGCGGCCATGTTCATGCTCAATGCCACCAACCCCGAGACCATCAAGCTGGCCCGCACGTTGATGGTCCAGTTTGGCATGAAGGCGCAGCGCGTGGCGCACGACCTGTTCAAGGTCGCAGCCCGCAAGCAGACCCGCCAGCCGCCGGCCACGGTGGGCGCTCCTCCGATCAAGGAGCAGGTGATCCATTTCGTCAACAAGAAGATGCCCGGCAACCTGCCCAAAAAGACGGCGCGTGCGCTGCTGGACATCGAGGACAAGGATTACGTGCCGATCATCCGTAACCCGCAGACCACCACGCCCGAGACGGAAGCGGTGTTTTACTTCCCGGGTTGCGGTTCGGAGCGCCTGTTCAGCCAGGTTGGCCTGGCCACGCAGGCCATGCTTTGGCATGCGGGCGTGCAGACCGTGCTGCCACCCGGCTACCTGTGCTGCGGTTACCCCCAGCGCGGCTCGGGCCAGTTTGACAAGGCCGAGAAGATCATCACCGACAACCGGGTGCTGTTCCACCGCGTGGCCAACACGCTCAACTACCTGGACATCAAGACCGTGGTGGTGAGCTGCGGCACCTGCTATGACCAACTGCAGGGTTACAAGTTCGAGGACATTTTCCCCGGCTGCCGCATCGTGGACATCCACGAGTACCTGCTGGAAAAAGGCATCAAGCTCGAAGGCGAGGGTGTTTACCTGTACCACGACCCTTGCCACACGCCGATGAAGCTGCAGGACCCCATGAAGACCGTCAAGGCCCTGCTGGGGCCGCAGGTGGTCAAGAGCGAGCGCTGCTGCGGCGAATCCGGCACGCTGGGCGTCACTCGTCCCGATATCTCGACCCAGGTGCGCTTTCGCAAGGAAGAAGAAATTCGCAAGGCCGAAGCACAGCTGCGCGCCAACACCGGTGCACAGGGTGATCTCAAGATCCTGACCAGCTGCCCCAGCTGTTTCCAGGGCCTGTCGCGTTATGGCAGTGACCTCAGCAACGGCCTGCTCGAAGCCGATTACATCGTGATCGAGATGGCCCGCAAGATCCTCGGCGAGAACTGGATGCCCGAGTACGTGGAGCGCGCCAATGCCGGTGGCATTGAGCGGGTGCTGGTCTGATTGCAGGAAGACAAGTCATGGCTGGATTGAACAAGGACACCCCCACGCCCGAGTCGCTGACCGTACATGGCCAAAGCCGTGTGCTGGAAGTTGGCTTTTCGGACGGCAAGACCTTCCGCATTCCTTTCGAGCTGATGCGGGTCTACTCCCCATCGGCCGAAGTGCAGGGCCACGGCCCAGGCCAGGAAGTGCTGCAGACGGGCAAGCGCGAGGTCACAGTCGTCGAGATCGAGCCGGTGGGCAACTACGCGGTCAAGCCGACTTTTTCCGATGGACACGATTCGGGCCTGTTCACCTGGGAGTACTTGTACTTTCTGGGTGCGCAGCAAACCGAACTCTGGGCGGACTACGAACAGCGCCTGCTGGCAGCGGGTGTGGGTCGTGACGACCCCATGCCTGAAAAGTTGGGCCATTCTTGCGGCCACTGATGGTTGTGCAGGAGGCTGCCCACGCGGCCGAAATTCTCGCGCGCAGGGGCGCGCTCCCACAATATGGCTGTTTCCCGGATTTTGATCATGAGCACCACCCATTTCGGTTTCAAGACGGTTGAAGAAAAAGACAAGGCCCGCCACGTGCGTGGCGTGTTTGACTCGGTGGCGTCCAAATACGATGTGATGAATGACCTCATGTCGATGGGCCTTCACCGTGTCTGGAAGGCTTACACGGTACAGGTGGCCAACCTGAAAGAGGGCGATCAGGTGCTGGACATCGCAGGCGGCACGGGTGATTTGTCGATGGCCTTTGCCAAAAAGGTGGGTGCGACCGGACGGGTGGTGCATACCGACATCAACGAGGCCATGCTCTCCACCGGTCGCGACCGCCTGCTCAACCACGGCATCGCGTTACCCACGCTGGTGTGCGATGCCGAAAAACTTCCGTTTCCGGACCAGCACTTCAACCTGGTCAGTGTGGCCTTTGGCCTGCGCAACATGACACACAAGGATGTGGCCCTGGCCGAGATGTGCCGCGTGCTCAAGCCGGGCGGCAAGCTGCTGGTGCTCGAATTCTCCAAAGTGGCCAAGCCGCTGGAAAAAGTCTACGACTGGTACAGCTTCAACATCCTGCCGCACATGGGCAAACTGGTAGCCGGTGATGCCGACAGCTACCGCTACCTGGCCGAGTCGATCCGCATGCATCCCGGGCAGGAGGAGCTGAAAGCCCTCATGAAAAAAGCCGGATTTGGGCATGTGGATTTTCACAACCTCAGCGCAGGGGTGGTAGCCTTGCATGTCGGTATCAAATGTTGAAAGAACCGATGCCGGTTTTGACTTTTTCGGAGACAACGTGAACAAGTTCCTGACCCTCATGCTCGCTGGTGTTCTGGCTCTGGGAAGCCTCAATGCCGAGGCGGCACGACGCCTGGGTGGTGGCAAATCCGTCGGCCAGCAATCGGGCAATGTGACCCAGCGCGAAGCCGTGCGCCCGCAGGCGCCTGTTGCACCTACGCAACAAGCAGCACCTGCAACAGCACCCAAGCCTGCAACGGCGCCCGCGCAGGCGGCGCCCAAGAAGCCCTGGGGCGCCATGCTTGGCGGCCTTGCTGCAGGTCTGGGCTTGGCCTGGCTGGCCCATTCGCTGGGTTTTGGTGAAGCCTTCGGTAACGTGCTGATGGTGCTGCTGCTGGCCATGGTGGCCGTGGCCGTGATCGGCATGATCATGCGCAACCGCCGCGGCAATTCGCCGCAAATGGCTTACCAGGGCGCCGGAGCCAGTGCTGATCAGCCGGTCTCCTTCAAGCAGTACAACCCCGAGAAGGTGGGCAACGATGCCTCTGCCCGCCCTTGGGAAAGCCAATCTACCCACTTTGACGGCTCGGCTTCGGCCGAAACGGGTTCCATGATCGGCGCTGGCCTGCGCGGCGTTCAGGGTGGCGTGCAGGGCTGGGGCATCCCCGCCGATTTCGACGTTGCGGGTTTTGTCGATGCCGCCAAACGCAACTTCGTTACGCTGCAGGATGCCTGGGACCGTTCGGACATTGCCTTGCTGCGTTCGATGATGACCGACACCATGGTGGCCGAAATCCGAAGCCAGCTGGCTGAGCGCGAAACCCAGTTCCCCGGACAGTCCAATAAAACCGAAGTGGTCATGCTCGAGGCTCAGCTGCTGGGCATCGAAGACATGCAAGACGCCTACATGGCCAGTGTCGAGTTCAACGGCATGATCCGCGAGGAGCCTTCGGCTGGCCCGAGCCCCTTCCGAGAAGTCTGGAACATGACCAAGCCCAAGAGCGGCAACAGTGGCTGGTTGGTGGCCGGCGTGCAGGCCTTGCAATGAAGTGAGACCTGGATCCTCGGGGCGCAACCGAGATGACGCTCCCAAAGTGTCATTGCCCGGTTTGATCGGGCAATCCAGGGCAGTTTGAGGATAATCGGGGACTATGGCAACACAGTCCCCTTTTTCTTGGGCCGCGCAGGCCGTGGCAGGTTTGCAGCCGCCCGTCTGGGTGGTCGACGAGACCCTCAACCGTCTGGTCCTGTTCCTCAACCATGTGCTCATGAGCGAGCCTGAGGCCATGCAGCGCCTGGCCCGACAGAAAGGCCAGCGCATCGAACTGGTCTGGCAAAAAATGCAGTTGCAGCTGCTGGCCACGCCCGCAGGCTTGTTCGAACGGGGGCGTTTCGAAGGGTTTGACTTGCGCTTGACCGTGACCGACGAGAGCCCGCTGGATGTGCTCGCAGCGCTGGCCCGAGGTGACAAGCCCAAAGTACGGATTGAGGGTGATGTGCAGTTGGCCGCTGAAGTCAACTGGCTGATCGACAACGTACGCTGGGATGCCGAAGAAGACCTGGCTCGCCTGGTGGGTGATGCCCCGGCCCACACGCTGGCACAGCTGGGACGCCAGGCTCTGGCGGCGGTCCGCAGCTTTGTCGCCAGCAAGGCGCCTGCCACTGCGGGCAGTACGACATGAGCCGCCTGAGCCGCGGCGTTTTCATTCTTTTTGTCGTCCTGCGCTACGGACTGGACGAGCTGGTGCTCTCCAGCTTTCGCCATCCGTGGTTGCGGCTGTTCACCCGCATCCTGACTTTGGGGCGCAACCTGCATGCGCCGCGTGGCGAGCGCCTGCGCGAGGCCCTGGAACGGCTGGGCCCCATCTTCGTCAAGTTCGGGCAGGTGCTGTCCACCCGGCGCGACCTGATGCCGCCCGACATCGCCGAAGAGTTGGCCAAGCTGCAGGACCGTGTACCGCCTTTCAGCTCTGAAGTGGCTGTGGCCACCATCGAGCGCGCTTTCCGTCAACCGGTGGACCAGCTGTTCGAGACTTTCGAACGCGAGCCGGTGGCCAGCGCCTCGATTGCACAGGTGCATTTTGCGACGCTGCGGGATAAGTCCGGCCAGCGTCGTGACGTGGCTGTGAAGGTGCTGCGTCCGGGCATGCTGCCCGTGATCGAGAAAGACTTGGCCCTGATGCGCATGATGGCCGGCTGGGTGGAAAAGCTCAGCGACGATGGCAAGCGCCTCAAGCCCCGCGAGGTAGTGGCCGAGTTCGACAAATACCTGCACGACGAGCTGGACCTGGTGCGCGAGGCGGCCAATGCGGCCCAGCTGCGCCGCAACATGGAAGGGTTGGGCCTGGTGCTGATCCCGGAAATGTTGTGGGACTTCTGCCACCCCGAAGTCATCGTGATGGAGCGCATGAAAGGTGTGCCCATTAGCCAGGTGGATGTGCTGCGCGCTGCGGGCGTGGATATTTCCAAGCTGGCGCGCGATGGCGTGACCCTCTTTTTCACCCAGGTGTTTCGCGACGGTTTTTTCCATGCCGACATGCACCCGGGCAACATCCAGGTCAGTCTCGATCCGGCCACCTTCGGACGCTACATCTCGCTGGACTTTGGCATTGTTGGCACGCTCACCGAGTTCGACAAGGAATACCTGGCGCAGAATTTCACTGCTTTTTTCAGGCGAGACTACAAGCGCGTGGCCGAGTTGCACATCGAGTCTGGCTGGGTGCCGCCGCAGACCCGGGTGGACGAACTCGAAGCTGCCATCCGCGCGGTGTGCGAACCGTATTTCGATCGGCCGCTCAAGGAGATTTCGCTGGGCATGGTGCTGATGCGGCTGTTCCAGACCTCGCGCCGCTTCCATGTCGAGATCCAGCCGCAACTGGTGCTGCTGCAAAAGACCCTGCTCAACATCGAAGGCCTGGGCCGCCAGCTCGATCCAGATCTGGATTTGTGGAGCACGGCCAAGCCTTTCCTGGAGCAGTGGATGCTCGATCAGGTCGGACCCCAGCGCTTGTGGCGCGAACTCAAGGCGCAGGCACCGCAGTACGCCAAGCTGCTGCCTCAATTGCCCCGCCTGTTGCATGACTATCTGCAGCAGCCGCGTGGCGGCGATTCACGCCAGCTGGCACAGCTCATTGCCGAGCAGCGGCGCACCAATGCCCTGCTGCAAATCCTGCTGTATTTGGGCCTGGGCTTTTTCACCAGCATGCTGGTGTTGGTGGCCTGGGCGCATTTGAACGTGTATTTTTGATCGACAGAGACGGAGACCCCTGTCATGCTGCTCACCCTCGTCATCGCCTACCTGCTGGTAACCATCGCAATCGGCTTGATGGCGGCCAAGCGCGTGCAGAGTTCGGCCGATTTTGCGATTGCCGGGCGCCACCTGCCGCTCTACATGATCATCACCACGACCTTTGCCACCTGGTTCGGGTCGGAGACGGTGCTGGGCATTCCGGCCAAGTTCGTCAACAGCGGGCTGTATGGCGTGGTGGAAGACCCCTTTGGCGCGGGCAGTTGCCTGATTCTGGTGGGGCTGTTTTTCGCGGCGCGCCTGTACCGCATGACGCTGCTGACCATCAGCGACTATTTCCGCGAGCGCTATGGCCGCACCGTGGAAGTGATCTGCTCCATCATCATCATGATCAGCTACCTGGGTTGGGTGTCGGCGCAGGTCACGGCATTGGGGCTGGTCTTCAATGTGCTGTCGGGTGGAGCGGTGAGCCTGCCCATGGGCATGGTGATCGGTGTGGTCTCGATCCTGGCCTACACCCTGTTCGGTGGCATGTGGTCGGTGGCGGTGACCGACTTCATCCAGATGATCATTCTGGTGCTGGGTTTGGCCATCCTGGCGGTGTTCGCTGGTCAGCAGGCGGGGGGCGCCGACAAGGTGATCGCGCTGGCCATCAGTCAGGACATGTTCAAGTTCTGGCCCGAGCCCAACTTTCATGACATCGTGTTTTTCTTTGCCGCGGCCATCACCATCATGCTGGGCTCTATTCCGCAGCAGGACGTGTTTCAACGCGTGATGTCGGCCAACAGCGAATTTGCAGCCACCCGAGGCCCGGTGATTGGCGGGCTGTTTTACATCCTGTTTGCCTTCGTTCCCATGTTCCTGGTGGTCAGTGCCTTGATCATCATGCCTGAGCAGGCCAAGGCCCTGATTGAAGAAGACCCACAGAAAGTCCTGCCCACCTTGGTCATGGAGAAAATGCCCTTCGTAATGCAGATCCTGTTCTTCGGGGCGCTGCTGTCGGCCATCAAGTCCTGTGCTTCGGCCACCTTGCTGGCGCCCAGCGTGACTTTCACCGAAAACATCTGGCGCCAATTCCGTCCGCACCAATCGGACCGGCAGGAGCTCAAGGCCATGCGGGTGACGGTGCTGCTCTTCAGCCTGCTGGTGCTGGCTTATGCCATCTTCATGCAGGGCTCGTCCATTTATGAAATGGTCTCTGGCGCCTATCAGGTGACCCTGGTCGGGGCATTTGTGCCACTGTCTTTTGGTCTGTACTGGAAAAAAGCCACCACCCAGGGCGCTCTTTTCGCCATCGTGCTGGGCCTGCTGACCTGGATGCTGCTGCTGCTGACACCGGCTGGTGAGGTGTTCCCGGCCCAGCTGGCCGGGGTACTGGCCAGCCTGATGGGCATGCTGATTGGCTCGCTCGGCCCTCAGGCCATCCGTAACCAGCATGGTTCGCACCACAAGCTGGTGGGTGTTGCCGGGTGAGCCGTGCCAGGCTTGAAGCCTGGCCCCCCGCCTATAATTGAGGGTTTTGTAATCTTCTTCCCGAACGAAGCCCTCACCATGCCCATTTACGCCTACAAGTGTGAGTCCTGTGGCCATGCCAAGGACGTTCTGCAAAAGATTTCCGATGCCCCTTTGAGTGAGTGCCCGGCTTGCGGCAAGCCCACCTTCAGCAAGCAACTGACGGCAGCCGGTTTTCAGCTCAAGGGCTCGGGCTGGTATGCCACCGATTTCCGCGGCAGTACGGCTGGCGCTGGTGGCACTTCCGCTCCGGCCACGACAGCTCCTGAATCGGCTTCAGCCAGCAGCGAGGCTGCGCCTGCGGCCACCGCATGCGGCGGCAACTGCGCCTGCCATTGAGTTCAGACGGAAACCACATGATCGCTCGACGCCTGCGACAGTATTTCATCACCGGCCTGCTGGTGTGGCTGCCCATGGCCGTCACGATCTGGGTATTGACCTGGCTGTATGGCCTGCTCGACGGCATTTTCCTGTCTGTGCTGGGGGCGGCCGATGCCGTGATCCCAGGCCTGCACACCCTGGCCGATGCGCTCAAGGCGATCCCCGGTTTTGGCGTGCTTTCGGTCACCATCATCATTCTGATCACCGGTCTGTTTGTGGCCAACATCTTTGGCCAATGGTGGCTGCGCCAGTGGGACAAGCTGATGAATCGCATCCCGGTGGTGCGCAGCATCTACACCAGCGTCAAGCAGGTGTCCGACACGCTGTTTTCGGGCAGCGGCCATGCGTTTTCCAAAGCGCTGCTGATTCGCTATCCGCACACCGAAGCCTGGGCCATGGCCTTCCTCACGGGGCGCCCCGGCGGTGAAGTGGCGGCCAAACTCAACGGTGATTACGTCAGCGTGTTCATCCCGACCACGCCCAACCCGACCTCGGGCTTTTTCATGATGCTGCCGCGCCAACATGTGATCGAACTCGACATGTCGGTGGACAACGCCCTCAAATACATCATTTCCATGGGCGTCGTGGTGCCCGATGGGCTGGACAATCCGGCCCTCAAAGCCCACTGAAATCAGCCCATCAACCTGATGGCGCCCTGTGGGTGCCCCAACTGAGAGTCAAGAAATGTCTTCGATGCGTTCTACCTACTGCGGTCTGGTGACCGAAGCCCTGCTGGGCCAGACCGTCACGCTGTGCGGCTGGGTCAACCGTCGCCGTGACCACGGTGGCGTGATCTTCGTGGACCTGCGCGACCGCGAAGGCTATGTGCAGGTGGTGTGCGACCCGGACCGCCCCGAGATGTTCAAGGTGGCCGAAGGCCTGCGCAACGAGTTCTGTGTACAGATCAAGGGCCTGGTGCGTGCCCGCCCCGAAGGCACGACGAATGACAGCCTCAAGAGCGGCAAGATCGAGATCCTGTGCCACGAGCTCACGGTCCTCAACCCGTCTGTCACGCCCCCCTTCCTGCTCGACGACGAGAACCTGTCGGAAACCACCCGCCTGACGCACCGCGTGCTGGACCTGCGCCGCCCCTACATGCAAAACAACCTGATGCTGCGCTACCGCGTGGCCATGGAAGTGCGCAAGTACCTTGACGAAAACGGCTTCATCGACATCGAAACCCCCATGCTCACCAAGAGCACGCCCGAGGGTGCGCGCGACTATCTGGTGCCCAGCCGCGTGCACGACGGCCAGTTCTTCGCGCTGCCGCAGTCGCCCCAGCTCTTCAAGCAGCTCCTGATGGTGGCTGGCTACGACCGCTACTACCAGATCACCAAGTGTTTCCGCGACGAAGACCTGCGCGCCGACCGCCAGCCCGAGTTCACCCAGATCGATATCGAAACCTCGTTCCTGACCGAGGAAGACATCCGCGCCATGTTCCAGGGCATGATCAAACACGTCTTCCAGAAGACGATGAACATCGATCTGGGCGAGTTCCCCATCATGCCGTATGCCGAAGCCATGTTCCGCTTCGGCTCGGACAAGCCGGACCTGCGCGTCAAGCTCGAATTCACCGAGCTGACCGAAGTCATGAAGGACGTGGACTTCAAGGTGTTCAGCACCCCCGCCACCACCAAGGGTGGTCGTGTGGTAGCCTTGCGCGTGCCAGGTGGTGCCGAGATGAGCCGCAGCGAGATCGACGGTTACACCGAGTTCGTCAAAATTTATGGCGCCAAGGGCCTGGCCTGGATCAAGGTCAACGACGTGGCCGCTGGCCGTGACGGCCTGCAGTCGCCCATCGTCAAGAACATCCACGACGCCGCGATTGCCGAAATCCTCAAACGCACCGGTGCCCAGAACGGCGACATCCTGTTCTTCGGTGCCGACAAGGCCAAGGTGGTCAACGACGCCATTGGCGCGCTGCGCATCAAGATCGGCCACAGCGACTTCGCCAAGAAGACCGGCCTGTTTGAAGACCGTTGGGCGCCGCTGTGGGTGGTGGACTTCCCGATGTTCGAGCTGGACGAGGACGAGGGCCGCTGGAACGCCGTGCACCACCCCTTCACCGCGCCCAAGGATGGCCACGAAGACTACATGGACACCGACCCGGGCCGCTGCATCGCCAAGGCCTACGACATGGTGCTCAACGGCTGGGAACTGGGCGGCGGTTCGGTCCGTATCCACCGCGCCGAAGTGCAGAGCAAGGTGTTCTCGGCCCTCAAGATTTCACCCGAAGATGCGCAGGCCAAGTTCGGCTTCCTGCTGGATGCGCTGCAGTATGGCGCGCCCCCGCACGGTGGCCTGGCCTTTGGCCTGGACCGCCTGATCACGCTGATGACCAAGGCCGAGTCCATCCGCGATGTGATCGCCTTCCCCAAGACCCAGCGTGCCCAGTGCCTGCTCACGCAGGCGCCCAGCCCGGTGGATGAAAAGCAGCTGCGCGAGTTGCACATCCGTTTGCGCAACCCGGTGGTTGCGGCCTGAGGCGGCTCATCTTGATCAAAACGCCACCTCAGGGTGGCGTTTTTGTTACTGGGGGATGCGATTCTCGATTTTTAAAAGTCGATACACTGATTGAACGCATCGAGCATCGCGTGAAGGTGAACGAACATATTTGAACCTAATGCATGGGCTAAAGGACGGGAATATGCTGCTTGGTAAAAAATTTCTTTGCCGACCACTTCTTTGGGTGAGTTGTTTGTTACTTGGCGCTTCGGCCCTGGCTGCGAATGAAGCGACCGATAAAAAAGGGCAGCGATTGATCGCGACAGTCAATCAGCAGCCTGTAGGTGAAGATGCTTTCACACTCATGCTCAAGGAGCAGCTGGTTCGTGGCGTTTCAGATACACCGCAACTGCGCCAGGCCTTGCGCAATGAATTGATTGTGCAGACCGTTTTATCGCAACAGGCCTTGTCGCAGAGGCTGGACAAAGAGGCTGAGGCCAAAACGTTGCTTGAAGCTGTCAGGCGCAATGCTCTGGCCCAATTGTGGCAACAGGACTGGCTGAAAAAGCACCCAGTCAAGAAGGAAGCTTTGGAAGAGGAATACAAAGACGTCGTCACCCGTTTGGGGCCGGATGAGTACCTGCTTCGTCATGTGTTGTTGAAAGATGAAACAGCGGCCAAACTCGTGATGGACAAGGCCAAGGCAGGAGCTTCGCTGGAGTTTCTCGCCCAGGAATATTCTTCAGATGAGGGCAGTAAAACCCGAGGCGGGTTGCTTGAGTGGTCAAGTCCGGCGCTCATGGTTCCGGGCCTGGGGGAAGGGATCAAAGGTCAGGCAGTCAACCAATTACTGGATCGGCCAGTGCAAAGCAGTGTTGGCTGGCATGTGATCAGGATTGAGGGCAAGCGTACGCTGGGTGTTCCGACGTTTGAACAATTGCAACCCCAATTGTTGCGCGCGGTTGTCCAAAGGGAATTGACCAAAGCGGTACAGACTTTGGTCAATCAGGCCAAGATCAACTGACAGATGGATCGCTTTTGATCTTTTTGCCGCCTGCACGCGGTTTGCGGGCAGACATGTGGTCGCCGCTTGTGGTTCCGGATCCTGTTGAAGAGGCGGACTGAGTACCTGTAAGCGAGGTTGCCGCAACTTCGGTGGGGGTGGCGGAAGTTTCAATGTTGGGTGTGTTTTCGGGTGAGGGGGATGCCGTGCTGGACGGTTGCGCAATCTTGCTTACTTGCGATAAACCGGAATACACGAACTTTTTGAGATTCTCAAATGTTTTTCGTCCAGCGCCCGCTTCATGGGGCGGGGTGGTGTCTTGTTGCAAAGCATTTTGAGACTGCTGGGGAGTTCCCTCAAGGGACTCTTCCTGAGCAGTTTCTGTCTCTGAGGTTTGCGCTTGAGCAGCCTGTTGTGCGGCGACCTGTGCACCCAAGCGGGCTGCTTGTGAAAAGTGGGCCGAAATCAGCCGCTTGAGCTCGTCTACCTGAGCGAAAGCATATTCGACGTCGGGGAAAATGGCGGGTGCGCTCAGTAACTTGCCATCTTCAGTCAACAGCGCCGTCTGCACAGCGATACCTGCAGCTGTGGTTTCAACAATAAAAACACTGCGACCCCTGACGGGTTGTTCATTTGTCTTTGAATCTGTTGTTTCAGTCATGACGATTGGCTACCAAAAGGGCTGATGTATAAACTCCCTCAGTGTACCTATATTGTTTATGCCTCAGTTTCCCGAAAAATCAAGAAAGACTGACTTGTCGGATTTTTCTCGAAAATTCGGGGTGGTTTTTGTTGTCCATCTTGCCGTGGCGTGGCTGCTGACCACAGACACACGCTGGACAAAAAAAACCTCATTGGCTGGCATCACTGTCGAGCTTGGCGTTGCCCTGCCAAGGGTAGAGCGCGGGCTAGAGCAAGCTGTTGATGCACAGAGCACAGATGGTGGCGCTGCAAGCTCCTCTGTTGCGGTCAGACCCAAATCTCAAAGAAGGCCAATCCAGTCAGATTCGGCGCAGAGTGATCGCCTGAGACAACCTTTTTCAGAGTCGACTTCGACCCCAATAGATCCAGACCGCGCCAAAGTGGCTCAGTCCTCGACGCAGACAACAACATCATCATTGGATAAGGTGGTCGCATCTCACCCCGACGTGGTCACGGCTGCAATTCCACAGGGGAAGCCAACTGCTGAGCAAGAAACCGTCAGAACCTTTGAGCCTGATGTGCAAGCTGCCTACAAGGAAAATCCGAAGCCTCCTTATCCCAAAATCGCCTTTCGCATGGGCGCGGAAGGAACAGTGACTGTTCAGGTGGAGGTCAATGAGGATGGGACAGTGAACGCCGTGCGTGTTGACCAGAGCAGCGGGAACCAGCTGCTGGATCAATCGGCTCTTGAAACCATCAAGGGTTGGCGTTTCAGATCTGCTAGAAAGGACGGGGCCATGAGCAGGAGCGTGGTCAAGGTTCCCATCACATTTCGCTTGCGCGCCCGATAATTGTGCCCATCAAAGGAGCGGTAAATGCTGGACGGACTGATAGTCAATGGAACGCTTGGGGGACTGATCATGCTGTCCGTCATGACGTGGACGATCGCATGGATCAAGATTCGTCAGGACAAACGGTTGTCGCTGAGCATGAAGACCTTCGAAAAGGAGTTCTTTGCCGGACGGTCCTGGATTCGGGTGTGTGAACTGGCAGGAAAAGGCAAGGAACCTCTGTCCGGTATCGCCAGCGTCGCCATTGAGGCCGTAGATGACATCCTGTCGTGTGAGCCTGGTGCATTGATTGATCCTCAGACCAATATTGAACGTGCGATGCACCAAGCCATCCAGGCACAGTTGCGGGATCAGGAGAAAGGGCTTTCTGAGCTGGCGACCATTGGATCCATTTCTCCTTTTGTGGGATTGTTCGGGACTGTCTGGGGCATCATGAATGCACTCAAGCACATTGGTGAGACAGGGCAGGCCAGCATCGATGTGGTGGCCGGACCGGTCGGTGAAGCGCTTATTGCAACGGCTGTGGGCATTGCTGTCGCTATACCGGCTGTGTTGTTCTACAACCATTTGTTGCGCAGGCAAAAATTGCGCATCACGCAAATGGAGTCGTTTGCAGAAGCATGTGGTCGCATCGCCATGAAGCATGTTTTATCGAACAGGGGAGTTCGTGCATGAGCATGAGATCCTCTTCTGCGAGCGAGGATGCCATTGCCGAGATCAATGTCACCCCGTTGGTGGATGTGATGCTGGTTTTGTTGATCATCTTCATTGTGACGGCTCCCATGATCGTTCCGCAGGCCATGCAAATTAAGCTCCCTCAGACGGTTCCGGTGTCACAGCAAGATCAAGGAAAAAACAACATCCTGGTTGTTAACAAGGATGGGAGTATCAATTACAAGGGGAGTCTGGTTTCTGAAGCCGAGCTCAAGGCACAGATGACGCTCGATGCGAGAGAGCCGCATTACCAATTGCAGGTACAGGCTGACGAATCGGTGCCTTATGGACGGATGGCTCAGATCATGGCGCTCTCACAGGCCGCTGGACTCAACAAGCTGACTTTCGTCACGACTACAAAAAAGTAATCAGCCACAACTTTTGTTGATATTCGAGGTTTTTGGTTTTCTTTGGAATTCATATTGATTTTTGGGTATTGTCAGGACTATGCGGATAGTCTGCCCAAAATCTATACCTAAAGTTACATTTTTTTGGATGTTTCTGTGCTTTGCGCAAGCCATTCTTGCGCAAACACTGCAGTACCCGGCCGATCGGGCGGGTCAATTGATGCAGCAGTTACAGAACGATCCCGCACTCAAGCCGGGTCATCAGCCTCGTCTGCCAAAGCTTGAGGAGCGACCGGCGGTGCCAGAGCAACCTCACGGGCACCAGCCGGGAGAGGAAACCTTCCTGCTGAAGTCGATCAAGGTCGAGGGCAACACGCTGGTCGGCACGGCAGCCATCGAAGCGCTGCTGACGCCCTGGTTGGGTAAAGAACTCGGTCTGGCCCAGTTGCAGCAAGCCGTGGCGCAGGTTTCTGCTCTGTATCGCGAGCAGGGTTGGCTGGCACAGGCGGTGTTGCCTGATCAGGATGTTTCTGAAGGTGCTGTCACCATCCTGGTCATTGAGGGCAGGTTGGGGCAGGTGATTGTGCAAATGCAGGATGACCAGCGGCAGTTGGGCGATCTGGTCAGGCGCCGAATCGAAGCCTTGGTCAAACACCGGATGCAAGTGGGGCAGCCGATCCAGTTTGATGACATGGATTGGGCCTTGCTGGTTGCAGGCGATCTGCCGGGCGTCAGTCTGGCTGGCAGCCTTCAGGCGGGGCAACTTCCAGGTACCTCAGATTTGCTGGTCAAGGTGAATCCTGCGGCCTCGTTATTTGGTCAATTGAGCACCGACAACATGGGCAGCAGGTCCACGGGCGTTGCGCGTGTCAACGCTCAGCTGCAGATCAACTCTCCTTGGGGTACGGGCGAGCAGTTTTCGCTTGCCGGAAGTAAGAATTTGGGCAGTACCTACGTGCGTGCAGCCTTCAGCACTCCCATCGGGATCGAAGAATGGCGTGGCCTGATTTTCAGTGCAGAAGTCAGCCGCATGGATTACCGGATATTGGATAAATACAAACCAGATGGTGCGAAGCTCAGACCTGAAGGCTTCAGCGATGTGTATGGGATGCATGTCTTGTCTCCACTCCTGCGCTCGGCAAATACCAATTTGAATTTGGATCTCGGCCTCGAGTACAGAGACGCTGTTGATAAATCCGACCTTGAAGTGCCAGGGACACTGGGTGTGGTGCGCCGTACCCAGGTTCACAACCGAACCGTTGGGCTGAACTTCAGTCACATGGATGCTTTTCTGGGAGGGGGTAACAGTCTGGTCAATGTGGTCCACGCCCGAGGGTCTATCGACTTGGGGCCCAGCGGTGCTGCATCACTTGATGCCACAGAAGCGCGAACCCAGGGTGAATTCGAGAAAAAACGCCTGACCGTTTCTCGTCTCCAATTCCTGGATGGCAAGCACTCGATTTTCATGTCTGCCTCCAAACAATGGGCCAGCAAAAACCTGGACTCTTCAGAGAAGATTTATCTGGGGGGTGCTTCAGGTGTGCGTGCGTTCCCCAACAACGAAGCGGGTGGGAGCGCAGGCATGGTCGCCATGCTGGAGTTGCGCCGTGACTGGAGTGCCCAATGGCAGACAGCCTTGTTTTACGACTATGGCCGGGTCACGCAATACAAAGTGCCGTTTCGTGCAGATGGCACCAGCTTGCTGAATGACCAAAGCAATGAACTGACGCTCAAAGGGCGTGGCCTGTCTCTCACCTACCGATTCGCATCTGGTGCAGAAGTGAAGACAACCATTTCACGGCGCGTGGCATCCAATCCTCAGCCGACAGCAGCAGGAACGGACAACGACGGTACGCTCAAGCTCAACCGTGTCTGGTTCAGTGCGAGCATTCCTTTTTGACAAAGAGACGCAGTGAACAAGGTTTATCGCGTCGTCTTTAACGAGGTCACGGCCACCTGGACGGTGGTGGCCGAGACGGCTCGTTCGCGTGGTAAACGAAGCTCCCTGGTCAAGAAAATGGCCAAGCTGGCCGCCATCCTGGGGCTGGCCGGGCACATGGTTCTGGCTGTGGCGGGGCCACCGGCGCCGACAGAGCTGCCCACACAAGGCCAGGTGGCTGCAGGCATTGCACAAATTGGCCGGGGTGGCACCGCCACCGCGCCTGTGCTCAATATCGACCAGAGCTCTCAACGTGCCGTCATCAACTGGGGCACTTTCAACGTAGGCTCTGCGAGCACGGTCAACTTCAACCAGCCCAATGCACAGGCGGCCACGTTGAATCGTGTGCGGGATGCGAATCCGAGCCAGATTTTTGGAAAGATCAATGCCCCCGGCCAAGTCACGCTGATCAACCCGGCAGGCGTGTACTTTGGCAAGAGCGCTGTGCTGGATGTGGGGGCTGTCACAGCCACCACCATGAGCCAGAGCGATGACAACTTCATGGCTGGCAAGGCTGACTTTGCGCGCAACGGCGCCAACGGTGCCGTGGTCAACGAAGGTACCATTCGCACGGCACTCGGTGGGTATGTAGCGCTGCTTGCACCGCAGGTACGCAATGAAGGCCTGATCGTGGCGCAACAAGGCACCGTGGTCATGGCGGGGGCCGAAGCCATCACCCTCAATTTCGATCCT
>JACCEE012532869.1_pt1 | contig 34201 bp, 33 predicted proteins | sample 7449931 | NCBI WGS metagenome assembly JACCEE01 (sample SAMN15323457, study PRJNA562643) | freshwater metagenome | isolation source: river surface water | place: USA:Blue River Watershed | collected 2017-08-19 | reverse complement strand
TGGTGTGCGCTGATTTGCGTGGCTATGGCGGCTCATCTAAGCCCAAGGGATTACCTGATCACAGCAATTACTCTAAACGTGCCATGGCACTTGATATGGTGGAGTTGATGAGTTCACTGGGTCATGAAAAATTTCATTTAGTAGGGCATGACCGCGGTGGTCGTGTAGCGCATCGATTAGCGCGTGATCATGGTAAGCGCGTACAGACACTGACCGTGCTCGATATTTCACCGACGCTGAAAATGTTTGAGAATACAAACTTAGCTTTTGCCACAGCTTACTATCACTGGTTCCAAATGCTGCAACCAGCCCCCTTACCCGAGAAAATGTTGCAAGGCATTGTGCCCTTTAATATCTTGGGTCGCGTGGGTCGTTCCGAATTAGATTTGTCGGCATTTAACAAGGCAGCTATTCGCGAATACGTAAATGCATTTAAAGATCCCAAAGCCATACATGCTAGCTGCGAAGATTATCGTGCCGCTGGTACGATTGATCTGGTGCATGATCGTCGTGATTTGCATAAAAAATTACGCATGCCCGTTATGGCGCTGTGGGGCAAGCGCGGCGTGATTCATAAAATGTTTAATTGCTTAGAAGATTGGCGCGAGGTGGCTGAGAATGTGACTGGTCGCGCAATCGATTGTGGACATTTCATACCCGAAGAAGCGCCTGCAAAAACTCTGGCTGAGATTCGACGTTTTCTCCGCAGCCACCCGATGTAATTCACATGGCAACGACGAACGATACCATTCAATAATTTGCACTCAGAGTGATTATGAATACCAATCAAGGTTCTCAGTTTTTGTGGCGTATCACTCTGTGGGGAGTGATGTTAAGTGCTTTTGCAATCACCCCAGCGCAATCTGCAGCTGCTCCGATCGTTATTAAATTTAGTCATGTCGCTGCCATAGGTACGCCGAAAAGTCGTGCGGTTGAGCGCTTCAAGCAATTAGTGGAGGCCAGCACCGAGGGCGCGGTCAGGGTCGATGTGTACCCCAATAGCACGCTCTACAAAGATAAAGAAGAACTCGAAGCTTTACAGATGGGTGCAGTACAGATGCTGGCGCCGACCTTGTCAAAATTTGGCTCGCTGGGTATTAAAGAATTTGAGCTATTTGATTTGCCGTTTCTGTTTGCTGACCACGCCTCGGTCGATCATGTGCTCGAAGGCCCCATAGGCAAACAATTATTTGCCGGTCTAGAAAGCAAAGGTATTAAAGGACTCGCTTACTGGGACAATGGTTTCAAAATGATGTCGGCGAATAAGCCTATTCATGTGCCGTCTGATATGCGCGGTTTGAAGATACGTATTCAAGGCTCGAAAGTGATTGATGAGCAGATGCGTACTTTGGGAGCCAACCCCCAGGTTATGTCATTTTCTGAAATGACTCAGGCATTGCAATCAGGTGTGGTGGATGGTGCCGAGAATCCACCACTGAATTTTTATTCGCAAAAAGTCTACGAGGTACAAAAGCATCTCACCCTAACCAATCACGGCTACATGGGATTTGCTGTGATAGTGAATAAAAAATTCTGGGATGGACTGCCGCTAGATCTTCGTAAAAAACTCGATACGGCATTGGCGGAGGCGACACGGTTTAATAATTCAAACTCTCAGCGTGAGAGTGCCGAGGCTATGGAAGCGATTCGCAAGACCGGCATGACAACGATATATAAGCCGACTAACCAGGAAATGGATCAGTGGCGACAGGTGCTGCTACCGGTGCATAAGAAGATGGAAGACCGCATCGGCAAAAGCTTGCTGGATGCGGTCTACAAAGATCTGGGGCAGAAGCGTTAAGGCTTCTGCGCCGCTATCAAATTGAAAACGGTCTCAATTTGACGAGTGATCTGAGCCATGTGGTGGGGTGTGGTCGGAAGAGTGATCCGATGAATGATCCGATGAGTGATCGTCAGAGTGGTCAGCCTTAGCTTTCTCGATCTCTTTGATCTTGGCTTCCAGTTCATGTTGATCCGATGTAAAGGACTGAATCAGGTTCTGGTAGGCCGCTCGGGTTTCCATTTCAGCGGCGACTGTCTCACCAACTGGCGTGGGTTTCTGTTCACGTTTCGCTTTTTTTGACATAAGCAACCTCAATTATCATTGAAATAATTATCGGGAATCTGTTTAGCACTACAGCCTTAACCTTACCATGACGCTAGCTGCAGACTTGAGATGATCGCCGCGCACCGTAATCCTAAAATTTTCGGTGTTGGCTAACCATCGAATGAGATGATATCAGGCTTCAGTAAAATCCATGCTTTGATTGCGGAGCGGCTTAATCCTCGAGACAATCAGTTTGTTTTTCCATCGTTTTTTTATCGCACACACTATGTCAAATGATTCACTGTCCGAGTTTAAGCAACAGCAGCGTGAAATGTGGTCATCCTTTGCGCCTTCGGCGATTTTCACTACCCCCGTTGCAGCGAATCTGGTGGCCTTTGCAGGTATTCGCGCCGGCCAGCGCGTGCTTGATGTCGGAACCGGGACGGGTGTTGCAGCCATTACGGCCGCACGAGCGGGTGCAGAAGTCAGTGCGCTTGATTTAACGCCTGAATTACTAGAGCAAGCCAAACAAGATGCGGCTATCGCTGATCAAGCGGGAATTCACTGGATAGAGGGTGATGCAGAAAACCTTCCTTATCCGGACCATAGCTTTGATATCGTTATCAGTCAGTTCGGTCATATGTTTGCCCCCCGCGCTGATGTGGTTGTGCGTGAAGTTCATCGAGTACTCAAGCCGGGTGGTTTATTTGCTTTTGCCAGCTGGCCTCCTGAACATCTGATGGGACGGGTATTTGCCTTGGTAGATACCTTTGTAGCCACGCCCACTGCGCCTGATTCTGCACCTCAACTTTGGGGTGACACTCATGTGATTACTCAACGATTAGCGAATTTTTTTGAGTCACCATTTTTTGAGCGCGGCGTGATGCTCACACCGGCGCTGAGCAAATCGCACCGTCGTTTAGCGTTTGAGCGTTCCTTTGGTCCCATGCGTCAGGCGCTGCAAGACTTAGCAGCGACGCCGGAAAAAATTCAGACACTGCGTAAGCAGCTGGACGATTTGATAGAACCTTACTGCCTGAATAATCAATGTCATCAAAGTTTTTTGATGACCCGCTGCCGCGTCATCAAGTAATGAGTCAAAATTAATTAAAAAGAGTAAGAGGTTAATTATGCAGAATGAATCTATGCATAACCCAGAGCATCACCCTACAAAAGAGGGGGATGATTCAGTGGCTACGACATCACAACCATCGAATCAGATTGAAAACCCTGAAAAAGTTTTACTCGAGCGCTTTCGCGAATCGCGGCAGAGCATTCTGATTCAGGTGTATTTTTATGGAGGTATTACAGTGTTCGCATTGTGTGCTGCGATTTTCTTGATGATGTATCTCGCTTAAGTAGCCGTGCGGCGGGCGGGCGCCATGGCCTGCCCGAACTGATGCGGTTATTAGCGCTTTGAGTGCCAGTTATCTGTTTGGCGTAGCGTGTTTTTTAATACGAGAATTAAGCCAACAAAAATTAATGTAAATATTCCATACACCATGGCGATTAACCTTTCATTAATAATTCACTCGTTAATAAAAAATTGCGCACAGATGATATTCGACCAATACATCAATCTGCGCGGGCCCAACTTACTTAGACTCGTACTCAGGACAAACACTGTCTAGTACAGCTTCGTTGATTTTACCGGGTTCTATTTTTACCCATTCGCCGACGGTTTTGAATTCACGTACTAGTGTACCTTTGCCATCGATTTCGCCATAACTGGTCATAGAACGGGTTCGCATACGCTCAGCGCGGCAATCATACTCATCAACGGCAATAACAGATGCCACACCATCATCAGTTCGTTGTCGCATATTGACGAGTACTCGTACCGTCATACGATCGCGTTTCTGAGCAATCGATTCTGAATCAACAAACACCACAAACGGATCAGGCGCACTGCTGTTGGGCTCAACTAGTAACCATTCTGCATGGGTTTCGGCAACCGGTAGCAGGCAAAATAGGAATACCGCAAAGCACAGCGACGACAATTCTCTTGCTTGAATAATCAGCGGATTGGGATGTGACGATTCCATGGCATCACCTCGAATTCTATAACTAAAGAGTACGCGGATTTTGCTTGCAATTGGAGCAATTTATCGGTGTCTTTTACGTAGCTAGCGTAGCCTGAGCTGTCACTAGTCAGTGCATTCAACTTGACTGGTGCACATCCAAAATCCACAGTCAGTGACGATGTGCTTGGCCTGCTTATTTCGTGCTGCGCAGTAGCTTTTTACTTTCTCCCAACCCGCGCCAGAGAAATTGAAGGTGCTGTAGGAGTAAGACAAAGCATTCGGACTCGAGCTCGTTTTCAAACTTGAGCAAGCCGCGATCGAGGCCAGCATAGCCATCCAAAATAAGCCGCTTAGAATTCGAGTTTGAGTGATCGTCTTTCTGGAGATCATAATTCGTCTGGAAGGCGACAGCTTGAATGTTACGGTGTAGTTTGCACTGTATACAGCTTGGCCATGAAATTGCCTACATCAAGGACGCATAGTCCCCATAGCGTTGATTGTGTCGTTGTGCGATCACATCCAACACGATTTCACTGAGCGACAAGTTGTCTGGACTATCGCTCATGCACTGTTCTACGGCATTTCTGAAGTCTTGCATGAATTGAAATTTATCTTTTGTTTTTAGATACATTTCGTAGATTGAATATTCCGATGGTTCATCGAGGCCGTGAAAGTTCAATCCCTCGGCATAGATAGCTTGGAGGATGAGTTCTATCAACTCGAGTTTGGACGCATCCATAAAGCGGAAATGCACCAAATCCTCGATGAGTGATTTCATGCGATTAAAGTCTTCTTCCGTCTCAGTCCATTGTTGGGTGCTTTTGCCCATAGTCCTCCTCCGTTTGAGGAGTTAATTAATAGTTATGTGTTTTTCGACAAAACAGCGCTCCCAACACAGACCATAGTCGAGTTCCGTTAGAAAAGACAGTAATTCATACTTTGGGACTAAAAAATGACTCGTGAGTCCCATCAAGGAATATGTTGGGCTGCACAAAATTATCTTGACTTGTGGTTTCACGCCTCTAAAATGACCACTGTTGCGTCGCACCATGTTTTGCAACATAGCTGCAGTACCCACTATCTAATATCAAATAAGTAAGCAAGGAGAATTGCCGTGAATCCTGCAGTCAACCAGCTTTCCCAAGCAACCAAGACATCCATGGAAGTTCAACTTCACGCTATGACAGAGCTGGCTGAAAAAGCCCTGCAAGGCGTCTCTGAGCTTGTCGAACTGAACATGGCTACCGCTAAAGCCTCATTCGAAGAGACATCTGCTGTTGTTCAACAGATTCTCAGCGCTGCTGATGCGCAAGAAGCTTTTCATTTGGTGCAAGCACAAGCGCAACCTAGCGCAGAAAAAGCAGCATCGTATGGCCGTCATTTGGCATCGATAGCTACTCGTACTCAGGGTGAAATCGCTAAATCAACACAAGAGCGCGTCGCTGATACAGCGCGTCACGTGAATGGTTTGATCGACGATTTGACCCAAAAAGCACCTGCTGGATCAGAAGCATTTGTGAGCATGATGAAAGCCGGTATCGCTAACTCGAACGCCGCATACGAGCAGTTCGCGAAAGTCAGCCAAACTGCTTTTGATAATTTTCAAGAGCAGTTGCATTCAGCTAGCAATCAGTTTGCAACCAGCGCAACGAAGGCTGCAAAGTCGAAAAAATCCGCTGCCTGATAGCTTTCAGTGCAACGTAAAAGAGCTGCTTCGGCAGCTCTTTTTTTATGCTTTAAAAGTGAATAACCAGGCTAGTTGCGTGTTCAATTCACTTGGCATCAGCAAAAAATAACGCAGTAGTCTATGCACACATAATTGACGCTCGTTTTTTATGGCGCTCTTTACTAAACGCGTTCAGCGTTTAACAAGGTCATCAGCTCTCCCGACTCGGCTAGGACTTTCAAATCCTGAAAACCGCCGATGAGCATGCCATCGACAAATATCATTGGAAAGGTGGGCCAACCGGTCCACATTTTTAACGCATTACGCCGGCGCCATTGCGAGAGATAGTTGCCGTATTCCAGATAACGATAACTCACACTACGTTTATCCAACAGCTTGCGCGCACCCGAGCACATGGGGTTGGTCGCCATACCTATGATCACCACGCGATTATCCGCAACGCAGGCTTGAACCTCTTCGACGATATCTCTATGACTGCCAGCAATCGTACTGCGGGCAGCGGGGTGGATCCAAAATTCATCTAAAACGTGGCGCGGCATGAGGCTTCCTTTGTATTGAATAGTGAAGCGATTAATTTGTTGCATTGCGAAAACTATTTATACCCATTCCCAGTCTGAGATGTTGGGTAGGCCGCAAATCATGGCTTAGCCATGGAGAGGGCATTCAATTGTAAATACTATAACTGATAAAAATTCACTATTTTTGTCGATTTTTCATTGAGTAGTCACAGAAGCACGGTAATGTCCCAAGTTATAAACGTATAAGCAATAAACTCGAGTAGCAGTTTAGCTCTTGTGGATTCAGATTTTAGGATATGTAAATATGGCATCGTTCAAATTAGCGCAACTCTCAGATACGCACGTCGTTAGAAAACATTCGGTGTTGAGTAATGGAATTGATAGTAACCAAGCTTTGCGCGCAGCGGTTTATCAAATGATCAAAGCGGATGATATCGATGCGGTGCTGTTATCTGGCGATCTGGTTGAGCGTGGTGAAATCTATGAATACTTCGAGCTGAGAAACATACTCGATCCGCTCATGGGTTTGAAGCCGGTGTATCTGATGCTGGGTAATCATGATGTGCGTGATAATTTTCTTGGTTTATTTAGAGATTATCCTTTCATCAATCAGGCAAATAATTCATGGGGCGTTCAGTATTCAGTGGCATTGAACGACAGTCACGCATTGGTTGTGTTGGATACGCTCAAAGAAGGTCGCGATGCAGGTTATTTAAGTGAGGATAAGTTGATCTGGCTTGATCGCACTTTGGAGCGGCATCGCGAGAGGAGTGTACTACTGGCAATGCACCATCCTATGATTGATGTAGGCAATGCCATGATGAATCAAATGAATTTGGTGAATCAGTCCGACTTGTCAGCCATCCTGCAGAAACACAAAAATATTACGCGAATACTTTGTGGTCACATTCATCGTGACTTAGTAGGATCTTTCGGCACGATTCCCGTTCAGGTGTGCCCAAGTACCGCCTTTGCTTATCCAGCGAATTTGAATGAAAGCAATGTCGATCAATTGTGCCGTGATAATCCAGGTTATCTGGTTCACGAGATCACTGACGGGGTGCTAACCAGTAAACGCCACAACCTAGACCTGCATGCCAGTACTGCCACGGTATAAGAGCGACGCCTCTCTTGAAGACCTATTGATCCAGCAAGCCTTGGGTGCGAATAAAGTCAATCACCGTATCTACACCATCGCCTTTACGTAAGTTGGTGAACACAAAGGGTCTATCTCCGCGCATTTTTTTGGCATCGCTAGCCATGATGTCCAGATTGGCACCGACGTGTGGGGCAAGATCAGTTTTATTAATGATCAACAGATCCGATCGTGTGATCCCAGGGCCACCTTTGCGGGGGATTTTTTCTCCACCCGCGACATCAATCACATAAATCGTCAGGTCAGACAGCTCTGGACTAAAAGTAGCCGCTAAGTTATCACCACCTGATTCCACTAGTATTAGATCTAAATCAGGAAACTCTGCGCTCATACGTGCAATCGCTTCCAAATTAATCGAAGCATCTTCACGAATAGCCGTGTGTGGGCAGCCACCGGTTTCTACGCCCATGAGTCGATTCGCAGGGAGCGCATCGGCACGCAATAAAATTTCCATATCTTCGCGCGTGTAGATATCGTTGGTGATGACGGCCATGTCGTAGTCATCACGCATTTTTTTGCAGAGCATCTCGCACAGCGCTGTTTTGCCGGAGCCTACCGGGCCACCAATACCGACACGCAGTGGATTAGGTGTAGTCATGTTGATGTCTTTCTATATAAAAAATCAGGAGCGATAGAGTCGGCTGTACTGCACTTCATGCTGCATCGATAGCAGTGACAGACCGGGCGACCAATTCGAGAGTTCATCATCCTTCAAACCGCGTGCGGTGAGTGAAGCTGCCGCTAGCGCAGGCTCAAGCGATAGTAATAATCGTTGACCACTGACTTGACCGAGCGGCACGGATTTCACGCAGGCGATCACTTGATTCTCCGCCCATGAAAATAACAGGCCTATCAGTGCTTCGTCTGATGGGATGTGGAGTGCAGCACACGCAGCAGCAAAAGCTGTAGGGAAGGCGACTTCAGGTAGTGAGCTAATAATCTGAGTGATGTCTTTACGTTCAGGTGTGAGTTCTTGCAGTAATTTGGATAAGGAGTAACCCATCTGCACTGTCTCAGCACGAAATTCTGCGGTATCACGCGCGGCTAAAAAACAGTCGTTCAAATCGTGAATAGTTATCGTATCGCCTGACGAGAACGCCTGCATCAAACGCCAGCACATCGGTGCTTCAAACCGTGCCACGACATCGTCTAGCATATCGACAATCCAATGCCGTGCGCTTGCTTCGTCATGCACCAAACCTTGCACCATGGCCGCTTCCAAGCCTTGTGAATAGCTGTAGGCCCCAACCGGCAGTGATGGGCTGCAAATTTGTAGCAGTCGAACCAGCGCAGCAGTATTCATACTCATGCCGGATCACCCGGGCGATGAATTTTTTGGCGTAGTGGTATCGGCGCAAGTAAATGAGAATGCCCATCATCATGATGATGACCGCCACCATAAGCACCCGATTCAGGTTCGAAGGGAGCTTGTTCTTCGATCACTGTGGCACCTAAGCCTGCCAGCATGTCTTTCAGAACAGGATCGCGTCGAATCCGAAGAAAGCCATCACCTACCTGCGCTTGCGTATGGCGATTACCCAAATGAAAAGCGCAACGCAATAAGGCTTGTGGTGATGCGCATTCCACTTTATAGGTCGCCTCTGCAGCAGCTACAACACGAATCACGCGACCATCATCACCTTTAATGAGATCGTCATTGCGTAGCACCGTTCCGCGCACCGTAAAAACGGCTACTTCTTCGCCTGATGCTAATTTGGCGCGCAGCCGACTTTTTTCGCGTAATTCATAAGGCAATACCAATTCGCCAGCAATCGCATCGGCGTGACTAACTTTAGTGTTAAGCGTGAGCATGGGGTCGTTAAAAAATTAAATCAGAATAGAAAGTAGCGTTGCGCCATTGGCAAAATTTTTGCCGGCTCGCAGACCAGTAGTTCACCATTGGCACGCACTTCATAGGTTTCAGGATCGACTTCCATGGTGGGTGTGTAGCCGTTATGAATCATGTCTTGCTTGCGCAGATGACGCATATTTTTTACCGCTTCAATTGACTTATTCAGTTTGAGTGTTTGACCCACACCAGAATCAAAAGCTGCTTGAGAAACAAACGTCAGTGATGTACGTAGCGCACCGCCATACGCACCAAACATCATGCGGTAGTGCACCGGCTGTGGCGTGGGTATGGAGGCATTCGGATCACCCATAGGGGCGGCTGCGATCATTCCGCTTTTTAAAATCATCGATGGTTTCACACCAAAGAAGGCAGGTTTCCACAAGACTAGATCAGCGAGTTTGCCCGTTTCAATGGAACCGACTAAATGCGATACACCATGAGTGATAGCTGGATTGATGGTGTACTTAGCAATATAGCGCTTGGCGCGGAAATTATCATTGCGCGAGCAATCTTCTTTTAGCGCACCGCGTTGAGTTTTCATCTTATGTGCAGTTTGCCAGGTACGCATAATGACTTCACCCACGCGACCCATGGCTTGCGAATCGGATGACATCATCGAGATCGCACCGAGGTCATGCAAAATATCTTCAGCCGCAATCGTCTCGCGACGAATACGTGATTCAGCAAATGCAATATCTTCAGTGATGGCTGGGTCGAGATGATGGCAGACCATCAGCATGTCCAAGTGCTCATCCAACGTATTGACCGTGTACGGACGCGTTGGATTGGTTGACGAGGGCAGTACATTGCCTTGACCGACAGCCGCAATAATATCTGGCGCGTGGCCACCACCGGCACCTTCGGTATGAAAGGTATGAATCGTTCTATCTTTGAAGGCAGCAAGTGTGTGCTCTAAAAAGCCCGCTTCATTTAATGTGTCGGTGTGAATCGCTACTTGGACATCCATGCGATCAGCAACCGACAAGCAGTTATCTATCGCAGCGGGTGTTGTGCCCCAGTCTTCATGGAGTTTCAAACCAATCGCACCAGCCTGTATTTGTTCTTCCAGTGGCTTAGGTAAACTCACATTACCTTTACCTAAAAAGCCCAAATTCATAGGAAATGCATCGGCCGCAGCGAGCATGCATTGGATATGCCACGGACCTGGTGTGCAGGTAGTTGCAGCAGTGCCGACTGCAGGGCCGGTGCCGCCACCTATCATCGTTGTCACGCCCGACATCAATGCTTCTTCAATTTGTTGCGGGCAGATGAAATGAATATGGGTATCGATACCACCTGCCGTTACGATCATGCCTTCGCCGGCGATGATTTCAGTCGCACCACCGATGGACATCGTCACATCGGGTTGAATATCGGGATTACCCGCTTTGCCTATCGCAGCAATGCGCCCTGACTTGATGCCGATATCTGCTTTTACGATACCCCAATGATCCATAATCACCGCATTGGTGATGACGGTGTCCATCACATCGTTGTACGCACGTTGCGATTGACCCATGCCATCGCGTATGACTTTGCCACCACCGAATTTAACTTCTTCGCCATACGTGGTGTAGTCTTTTTCAACTTCAATAAAGAGTTCGGTGTCAGCTAAACGTATGCGATCGCCAGTAGTCGGCCCGAACATTTCTGCATACGCTTTGCGAGTAATCTTGCTCATGCTTTTTTCTCTTTCAGTGCTCCCATGACTTTGCCATTGAAGCCATAGACTTTACGCGAACCGGCGAGTGCGACTAATTCAACCGTACGATGTTGACCAGGTTCAAAGCGCACCGCTGTTCCTGCCGTGATATTGAGACGCATACCGTACGCAACAGCACGATCAAACTCGAGTGCAGGATTAGTTTCGTAAAAATGAAAATGCGATCCAACCTGAATCGGTCGATCGCCTGTATTAGCGACTTTGATGCTGGCCGTTGCACGACCGACGTTCAATTCAATGTCGCCATCTTCGATGAGCATTTCGCCTGGGATCATCGTGTGCTCCTAGTGTGCGATTAGGGTATAGGGTTATGAACGGTGACCAGTTTGGTACCGTCAGGGAAGGTTGCTTCCACCTGAATATCTGGAATCATTTCAGCCACGCCTTCCATCACATCGTTGCGCGTCAGGATTTTTGTTCCTTCGCTCATGAGTTCAGCCACGCTGCGACCATCACGCGCACCTTCCATGATGGCAGCAGTGATTAATGCAATTGATTCGGGATAGTTCAGCTTTAATCCACGCGCTCGCCGACGCTCGGCAACCAATGCCGCTGTAAAAATCAGCAATTTATCTTTTTCTCTAGGTGTGAGTTCCATCGTCTCCCTCGTTGTGATGGATAGTTCAGGTATTCCATATACGCGGTACGTGCGCCACTTGCCCGAGCAGGGCAGGTCGCAACACAGACCACGCGGTGAGCATCAGTTCACGCGCTACTTCGCTACTGTTACAAAGATAGCGCACTACTACGACAGTTTTCAATTGGCTCGCTCCGAACTGACCTTCTACAGCTATCGGTTCACAACGTGCCCTTACTTCGTCTAAGCAGCCAGCTGCAGGAGTATTCGCACCCGCAACGATGAGTGTGGCGCACACGCTATAGCCAGCTAAACCCAGAGGCGAAGTCATCATGCGACTATCCGCCCTGAGATCGCCTTGTTCAAACCAAATCGGTTTGCTCTCTCGAGTAATCTTTAGTCGTTGACGCAAACGACCATGAGTAAAACGTTCACCGTGGGCAGTGCGGCCGAAACATAAAATTTCACAACCGAGATACTGCGCATCGCCTTCTAGTGCTATCTCGCTGTCTAAAACGACATCCGCACCATTAAAAAAAATGGTTTCTTGTGGCAGCCATTCCATTACCGCGCTCGGCGCTAGTTGTAGTTTTAACTGCTGCTTTGATACATGGCCATTCGCTCGATACCACTTCGCAGCACCGGGTGTAGATAGCAAAGCTCTCGCACCACTCTCTAATTTTGTTTGCACACGTAATTCATCACCACCTACTACACCACCTGGCGGATGCACGATCACGACATGACAGGTTGCTTCACCTTCGGGGTACAGCGGTTTTTGAACGCGCAATGGCCCACTGTGTAAGCGGTGAATCAATCGTGTGCAATCACCATCACGTCTAAAGCCTAGTTCCAGTGTGGCCAGCAAATGCGAGCGCTCGTCCTCTACTTGCGTCATACTCGTGTTATCAGATTCAGCAGTTGTAGTTCTCATCATGCAAAGCATAGCAGTTTGCACACCATCAAAACAATCGAAGATTCATGTTTTAATCGTGCTTACTTTTGGTGCGATAGCAAAAAATCATCGCCTATGCTTTTCGTTTCCTTATGCACTCAGTTGTAAATACAGTTCAGGCAATGTAATCGGTAATTGTTCCAAGTTATCGATCACGCGATAGCGATGCGAACCAAAGATCTCTTTCAGATAATCATCGCCTGCGCTATCGACAGAGACGCAAAAAACGGGCGTTCCTTCGGCTGTCGATTGTGCAACCGCACGCGCCGCATCTTTGGTCAGCATAGTTGGCCAGGGCATGTCAATGTCATGCGGCTCACCATCAGTTAATAATAAAATCAAACGCTGCTGCGTTTTTACATGACGCATCAAATGACTGGCATGCCGTATAGCAGCTCCCATGCGAGTTGACCATTCGCCTTCCAATGCCGCCATTCCTTGCAAAACCTGATCATCCAGTGGTTGATTAAATTCCTTCAAGCGCAGGTAATGCACTTGATGCCGTCCGTTTGAGCGAAAACCATGAATCGCCCATTGATCGCGACTATGTTCAATCGCGCTACCTAGCAAGAGGCTGGCTCGTCGCATTAAATCCAGCATGCTGGTACCGTCAGCGGTAGGGCGAGAAGTCGACACCGATAAATCCACCAGCACTAACACCGATAGATCGGGTTTTTGTTTGTGTGCACGCTGGAACAGCGCCGTATCAGGATCGTGACCTGAGCGCAAAGCTATCTGCGCTTTAACCATCGCGTCGAGTTCAAGATCATCGCCTTCGGTATGTCGTACAGGTCGTTGACGCTGCCCTTGCTTACGCGCCTGCAGTAATTGCGCAAGACGCGTGGATTGTTTTAATTGAGCCGCTAGCATGGCCGTCAAGTGGGACGAATCTGCTTGCTGTGGAATTTCTTCAATCAGAGTGCACCATTGACGACGGTAGAGACCGATTCGATCATCCCACTCGTCATAGCGCGCTACCGTAGTGTAGGCACTAGGAGGCGCTTCTTCAGCCGTCTTAGCGATGGGTAGTGTGCGCACACGCCATTCCTGCGTGGCGTTGTTATCCATGCGCGGCACCGTTTCATCTTGCTCGTTGGGTTGAGCTTGCGCACTGAGTTCGGACCGTGTTTCTTCGGGCGGCGCATCACTATCCCAAAGAAACAGATTGTCATCACGATAAACTGGTTCGATCACATACGACTTAGCATCAAAGCGTAAGCGCATCTGTCCTAAATCATTACCTAAAAGCGATCCGATATCACGCAATGCCTGCGGACCGCTGTGTGATTGTTGTGATTCGTGATACAGCTGCCGCGCTTTACTAATCCAGGGATTGGTATCTTCAACCGATGTATCGAGTAATGCTAACGATAGTCGTAGCAATAATGCGTTAGCAGTGAGATTGGATTCATTAGCAGAGTGAACACTAAAAAATTGTCGCCATAATCGGCGCAGGCCCGGCATTTCTTGAATAGCGAGTTGTTCAATGCGTGCATCTTCAAGCAAAGAAATAATCGCCAATTGCACAGGCTTGAGTTTTTTGCGTTCAAACTGCTGTGTTGAGAAAACACAATGGGCCGCTGCATGAGCAGCAGCAGCGCGGTACAAATCTCGTAAGGCACCGCCTTGATGTGAAGCGTACTGACGCGGAAGATGAATGCCTAGTTCTGAGATGAAGGGTCGTTGCAGGGGGCTATCACCGACTACTGGCCAGAGTGAAAATTCTTGATCCCACAATCCATGCAAATAAGGACGTAGATGTCCGGCAGCGCTATCAAATCCTTGTCGTGGTGATTCGGTACTACTGATGGGGTTCATCGCAAGCAGCTCTGTACGATTCCAGAAAGTGCTTCCAGCATGTCGGTATCATCGCTGATGGGTTGAACTAACGCCATACGGCAGGCCGCTTCCGGAGCGATACCGCCGGCGATCAGTGCGCCTGCGTAAACCAGCATGCGCGTAGAAGCGCCTTCATCCAGACCGTGACCTTTCAAACGGCGCATACGCGTTCCGATTTCCACCAATGTTTTACTCATGGCGCTATCGACACTACTTTCATGCACGATGATTTCAGCTTCGAGTTCGGGTAGGGGGTAGTGAAAATCAATCGCGACAAAGCGCTGCTTGGTCGATGGCTTCAGATCTTTTAACAGCCGCTGATAACCCGGGTTATACGAAATCACTAATTGGAAATCAGCATGAGCACTGACGATTTCATTACGGCGATCGATAGGCAGTGATCGGCGTGAATCAGTCAGTGGGTGAATTGCGACCACCGTATCCTGTCGCGCTTCAACGATTTCGTCCAAATAGCAAATGGCTCCTGTGCGGGCAGCCCGAGTGAGCGGTCCATCTTGCCAATACGTGCCTTCAGCATTCAGCAAAAAGCGTCCAATTAAATCACTGGCACTCGTATCTTCATTACAGGCAACCGTAATTAGCTGGCGGCTTAAACGCCAAGCCATGTGTTCAATAAATCGCGTTTTACCGCAGCCAGTAGGCCCTTTAATCATCACCGGCAGTCGAGCCGCATAGGCGGCTTCGAACTGCGCGACTTCATCGTGAACCGGAAGATAGTAAGGTTCGCGATCGACACGAGTGGCTGGAATGACTGCGGCAGTCTGCATTATTTATTTGTGTTTAGCGGTATCGGGATTAGGAATGCCAGGTATTGGGCATTCTTCTGTGCCAACCATAGGTCGCGTAATTTGCTCAACCATGGCGCGAGTACCTTCCGGATCATTCACCCACTTTGAGTAAAAGTCATACGGGCAGGTAGCAACACCACGTTCATCTTCACCGGAATTAATTTTGCCGGTGTAGCCACGGTGTAGTAGTTTGAACAAATGATTTTCTGATTGCATATTTTTACGTGCATCACGAATCAGGCTGGTTGACAGCTGCGCATACTGAATACCGTTGTCTTCTTCACCGCATTCGCCCATGGTGCGGCCATCAAAGCCGATGATGGCTGAGTGACCAAAGTACGAATACACACCATCAAAGCCGGAGGCATTAGCAACAGCGACGTAGCTGTTGTTCGCCCATGCCATCGCTTTTGCCATTAATACTTGCTGATCTTTAGCTGGGTACATATAGCCCTGGCAGCGCACGATGAGTTCAGCACCTTTCATAGCGCAATCGCGCCAGATTTCCGGGTAATTACCGTCATCGCAGATGATGAGACTGATTTTTAAACCTTTAGGACCTTCAGAAACGTAAGTGCAATTACCAGGGTACCAACCTTCAATCGGCACCCACGGCATGATCTTGCGATATTTTTGTACGATCTCGCCTTTGTCGTTCATCAGTATCAGCGTGTTGTACGGTGCTTTATTCGGGTGCTCTTCATGGCGCTCGCCAGTCAGTGAGAAAACTCCCCATACTTTCGCAGAGCGGCATGCTTCAGCAAAAATGTCCGTTTCTTCACCAGGCACAGCGGCTGCGGTGTCGTACATTTCTTTGGAGTCGTACATGATGCCGTGAGTCGAGTACTCAGGGAAGATAACCAAATCCATACCAGGCAGACCAATTTTCATGCCCTTGACCATCTCAGCGATGTTGCGTGCATTCGCCAGTACTTCCGCTTTGGTATGCAAGCGAGGCATTTTGTAGTTAACGACTGCAACACCTACGGTGTCCTTACTGCTGGATATATCGCCGTGATACATGGAGTTCTCCTTCAAAGAAAAAACTTATCGCGAACGCGCTAAAAGTAGCTTCGATGGTACGTGGCGGAGAAATTTTCTGTCAATTACAAACAGGCTTATGACACCTGAATCGTATGCGTCATTTGACGTATAGAAGAGGGGTTAAGATGATTTTCTTACAAAAAAAACCTTCTTTGCATTGAATGAATCAGTAACTGAATAATCACCTTAGTGATTTCTTAGGTCAGATTTGTCTTGCCTGCAACCAGTGCTGCAGCTGCCGAACGCGTTTCTACTCCTAACTTCACATAGATATGTTCAAGATGTTTATTTACAGTGCGTGGACTCATACCCAATATCTCGGCAATATCACGATTAGTTTTTCCTTTGGCTACCCACAAAAGCACATCTAACTCACGTGGTGTGAGTTGATAGTGATCTAACGAAGATACACCTTCTTCGGATTTTTCTTCTAAAAGAATCAGTAATTCACGCTGACGTCGCGCTATGGTTAAGTGTAATTCCAGCCCCGCATTTTTAGCGTGAAGTGGCGAGTGATCACCTTCTTTAGCAAGCTCTGCTTTAAGCCATTCAGCGACAACCGTAGGAAGTTGGTCTTTAGGTAAAGAGTCAGACGAAAAATATTTTTTAAGCCACTCAGCCGCTTGTCGTGTTTGCCATAATGGCGTGCCATCGGCATTCACAGAAATAGCTGCATGCGATACCGCATCAATCGCATGACGTGCTTGCGCCATCATGCGTGCATTACGGATATGCGTGGCAACGCGCGCAAGCACCTCAGTAGGCTCAATCGGTTTAGTCACGTAGTCCATGCCGCCGGCATCAAAACCTTGCAACACATGTTCAGTTTCGGTCAATCCGGTCATAAACATAATAGGTACATGGCGTACGTTCTCCATTTGCTTAATACGACGACAGGTTTCAAAACCATCGATACCCGGCATAACGGCATCGAGCAAAATAATATCGGGCACGATGCGACTTAAGCGGTCAAGCGCTGATAAGCCATCGGTGGCTACGAGTACGGTATAGCCCGCTTCGGAGAGTGCATCCGACAATAGCGAAAGATTTTCTGGGACGTCATCCACAATCAGGGCGACGTCTCCCTCAAACGTCGTCATAGCGCAGCTCCTTAAGTCGATTCATATATTCAGGTAAACGAAAGCGTTCAACCAGCGAACGTAGTTCAGCGCAGAACGGTGCATACAATGCATTACCAGCCTCAATTTCATCTAGCGCAGTGTGTATACCTTTGACGTAGCCGATGTCACCTAAGGCTAAAAGTTTTTCAAGGGTTATTTTGGAGGGTATCAAGCGAACGGCTTGCGCTTCGGTGGCTATGGGCGAAGCTGAAATCCATTCAATGCCTAGATGGAGTTTTAGTTTGGATAGTAGATCCTGCATCATGAAGGGCTTGGCAATGAAGTCATTGCACAAAAGACTATCTTCCTGACGCGCGGTAGGATCAAACACATTGGCTGAGACGATGATAATCGGCAGATCATCATAACCACTCTCCCGTAAACGTCGACAGACTTCCCAGCCATCCATCTCAGGCATAGAAATATCCATCAAAAGTAAATCGGGTTTGATGCGCGCAATTTCAGCAATACATGCAGCACCACTATCAGCTTCAACAATATCAAAGCCTAACGGCGCCAGCATTTCATGTAACACCACTCGTTGCGAAGCTTGATCATCCACCACTAATAATCGTTTGCGTGTACCGACATAGCCGGTGGCATTGGTGATTTCTGTCATGGTAGAGGCGGGTTCGCGCATTTCCCGTAAATACAGCCTTAAGCGAAATACGCTACCTTTGCCGACGGTACTGTTTACCGTCAATTCACCACCCATAATGTGGGCGAGTAAATTTGAAATCGATAAGCCTAAACCGGTACCGATATCTTGTCGAATGCTGGCCGTGTTACTGCGCTCGAAAGGTAAAAATACGCGTTCAATATCTTCGGCAGCAATACCAATACCTGTATCTTCAACTTCGAATAAAGCAATCTCTCTGGCATAGCTTAAGCGTAGTGTGACTGACCCCGTATCGGTGAATTTGATGGCATTCGCAACTAGGTTAATCAATATTTGCCTTAGACGTTTTTCATCCGCATAGACACGCTGGGGTATGCGGCCGGTCTCGATAAAATTAAATCGTAGGCCTTTTTGTGCGGCCTGAGGCGCGACCATTTGTACGATTTGATCGAGAAATTCACGGAAGGCTAAATCGCCGTAATCGATGCGCAACTTGCCGGCTTCAATTTTTGCGATATCCAGCATGCCATCAATGAGTGACAGTAAATGCTCACCACTACGACGAACTACGCTGATGGCATTTTGTCGATTAGCAGGTATGTTTTTATCATTCTGTAAAATTTGCGCATAACCTAAGATGCTGTTGAGTGGTGTGCGCAATTCATGACTCATACCTGTGACGAAGCGACTTTTAGCAAGATTCGATGCTTCGGCTATTTCTTTAGCATGTTGTAACGCCAGATCGGTTTGACGGTGTGCATCGATTTCATTCAGTAGCAAACGTGTTTGACGCTCAGTTTCTAACTGCGCAGTGCGTCGGCTATCTGTACTTAAAACAAGCCACCATGTACCTATGCCCGTTATTAAAAATAAAGCGACGAATACGCGTACAAACAGACCGCGTAGGCTTTCAGAGGAGTAGATCGACTCTTGAATCAGTGAGGGTAGCTCAAGTAGGTAGATAGCACTCAATACACCTGCTAGCAGTACCGAAAACATCACCAATAACAAAATATAATGGGTAATATTTCTATGCAGACGATTCTTAAGAAAATTCGGTATGAGTAAGCTGAACCAATGATTCCACTGCTCCATCAACGTCGCATTTGTTTTGCAGCGATCATTGCAGCGCGCATCGAGTGAGCAGCACAGCGAGCATATGGTACCGGCATAAGCAGGGCAGTGAGTAACATCGGGAGATTCGAAGTGATTGCTGCAGATGACGCATTGCTGCTTGCCAGTTGTTGTTGCAGGCTCAGGATCGCGTGCTATGTAATAACGGCTATCAGTCAGTACTGCAATGATAGGCGCGACAATTAAGGCAGTTAGTAGAGCGATGAAGGGTGCCATACCAATAGCAAATGCACCAAACAATCCGGATAGCGCCAGGGTTGACAGTAGGGTGGCTGTAAGCATCGATCCAACACCGACGGGATTGATGTCATACAGATGAGCGCGACGGAATTCGATATGTTTGGGCGATAAGCCTAGCGGCTTATTAATTAACAGGTCAGCGAGTAAAGCGCCTATCCACGAGATGGCCACCATAGAGTACAGCGTTAGCACTTCTTTCAATGCATCGAACACGCCCATTTCCATCAGCATGATGGAAATAAGTACGTTGAACACTACCCAGACAACGCGCCCAGGATGACTGTGAGTCAGACGTGAGAAAAAATTTGACCATGCTAATGATCCTGCATAGGCATTTGTTATATTGATTTTTACCTGCGACACAATCACGAATACAGCCACCAGAGCGGTAATCAGTGCTTGATTTTGGATTACATAGCTAAACCCAACCAAATACATTTGTGTAGGCTCAACAGCCTGTTCGGTGCTCAAGCCATGTTCAATAACTAAAAATGCCAGTAGTGCGCCGCCTAACATTTTTACCGCACCCATTAACACCCAACCAGGGCCAGCGAGTACGAGTGCACTCCACCAGCGTATGCGGTTACTGTCCTGTTTTTCAGGCATGAACCGTAAAAAATCAACTTGTTCACCGATTTGAACGATCAATGAAAAAACAACCGTAGCAGCTGATCCAAACAAAACCCAATCAAATTGATTGCCGTTACTTAGGCCAGCGGTGTAATGCATTAGTCGATTAGGCGCATCAGCATCTTGATACAACACTGCTGCAAACGGCAAAATCATCAACACTAACCACACTGGTTGTGTCCAGGTTTGAATTTTTCCTATAAGTGTGACGCCATGCATCACTAACGGAATAATGACTATTGACGAGACGATGTAAGACCAGGCAATTGGTAAACCGAATGCTAGTTCTACAGCGCGCGCCATGATGGACGCTTCAATAGCAAAAAATATAAACGTAAAGCTCGCATAAATGAGCGAGGTGAGTGTCGATCCTATGTAACCAAATCCTGCGCCGCGCGTGAGTAAATCAATGTCAACACCGTACTTTGCCGAGTAATAGCTGATAGGCAGTCCAGATAAAAAAATCACGGCAGAGACGACCACAATCGCCCACATCGCATTGGTAAAACCAAAGCTCATGGTAATCGCTGCACCAATCGCTTCCAGTGCTAGGAAAGAAACGGCACCTAAAGCGGTGTTGGCGATTCTGAATTCAGACCATTTACGAAAACTTTGCGGTGTGTAGCGCAGTGCGTAATCTTCCAGGGTTTCATTCGCTACCCAGGTGTTGTAGTCCCTTCGGCTCTTGACGATGCGCTGTAACGAGGTGGAATTCAAAAAAGCTCCATGGGGATGATTACGGTTGATTGCATAGGGAGCCGAGCCAGACGACTCTTTGCTTTCAGTCGTTTTTGTCTTTCAGAGCAAATTCTAAGCCAGAGCAAATCGAGTCGAATGCCTAATGTCTGAGAATTTGGCCCGATCTACGTCATTTGACGTATGTGCTTGCGAAAGTAGCTTCATCGCCATTTGGCTTGTTTAAGTTCGCACTACTTAAGTGCGAACTACGTGCCGTAATGAAGCGAAACTAGGTAAACATCTGAGGCGCGCGATGCGCATCTATGGTGCATCCTCGCGATATCCATCTACTGAAGATCAGTTATACGGCGCACTAGATAGTCCTGATTAATGCCCTGATGCAGTGCATACGTCAAACACCGTATTGCTGCGTCGCGACAGCAAACCTACAGTCCAATCCAAGCTTTGCGATCTTGATGAATCTTGTCCACGTGGCGGTTTATCTGTGCGTCTAGCCACGTGCCGTAGTTTTTTTTTGTCCCTGTGTTGCCCTCGTCTGAAAGGAAATTTTCATGTCTGATCAATTGAAATCAAAATCACGCCGTAGCGTACTGAAAGGTCTTGCTGCAGTATCAGCAGTTGCCTTGCCAGGTATGAGCTTTGCTGCTCCACCCGCTACCGCTGCTGTTAACACAACCAAACTCGCTGTTACCGATACTGAAGTTATCGTTGGTCAGTTGCACTCGGCTACCGGCACGATGGCTATCAGTGAAACGGGTGCGATCCAAGCTGAGCGGCTGGCGATTGACCAGATCAACGCCATGGGCGGTATTTTAGGTCGCAAGATCAAAGTTATTCAGGAAGATGGCGCATCTGACTGGCCAACCTTTGCTGAGAAAGCGAAAAAATTACTGGTCAGCGATCGCGTAGCGACCATCTTCGGTTGCTGGACATCCGCTTCACGTAAAGCAGTGTTGCCAGTCGTTGAAAAAGAAAATGGTTTGCTCTACTACCCAACGTTCTACGAAGGTCTGGAGCAATCAAAGAACGTGATCTATACCGGTCAAGAAGCTACGCAACAGATTCTGGCAGGTTTAGATTGGGTCGTAAGAGAGAAAAAATCGAAAACCTTCTTCTTGGTTGGCTCTGACTACATTTGGCCACGTACCTCAAACAAGATCGCTCGTAAACACATCGAGAACGTGATCAAAGGTTCAGTGGTTGGTGAAGAGTACTACCCACTGGGTAACACGCAGTTTGGTTCCTTGATCAATAAGATCAAACTGAAAAAGCCTGATGTTGTATTCGTTGACGTTGTCGGTGGTTCGACGGTTGCATTCTTCAAGCAGCTCAAAGCCGCTGGTGTAACTGGTGCCACTCAGATCGTGTTGACACTGTCAGTGACTGAAGACGAAATGCTCGGCGTTGGTGGTGAAAATGCTGAAGGCTTTTACTCGTCGATGAAATACTTCCAATCCCTAGACAACGGCAACAACAAGAAATTTGTTGAAGCGTTCAAAGCGAAATATGGCGCTAACTCAGTTATCGGCGACGTAACTCAAGCGGGTTATTTGGGTCCATGGTTGTGGAAAGCCGCTGTTGAAAAAGCAGGTAGCTTTGATGTAGATAAAGTGGTTGCTGCATCACCCGGTATCGAACTCAAAACAGCCCCAGAAGGCTACGTGAAGCTGCATGAAAATCATCATCTGTGGTCGAAAACGCGTATCGGTCAAATTCAGAAAAACGGTCAGTTCAAAGTCGTTTATGAATCAGATCTGATCGAGCCAAATCCTTTCCCTAAGGGTTATCAGTAACCGGTAGTACGGATTGGCAGGATCGGGGCTTCGGCCCCGGTCGGCCATCCTGATAGTTGATTCAAAAAGAAATTCTGGCCGGTTGAAGTAAGTAAGTAGTATTTAAGGAGTCATCATGGAATGGTTATCTGAATTTGGCGGCATCTTGATGATGCAAGGGTTTAACGGCTTATCCGTTTTCTGCGTGCTGTTACTTATGGCGCTGGGATTGGCAATCATTTTTGGTCAGATGGGTGTGATCAATATGGCGCACGGAGAATTCCTAACCATCGGTGCGTATTCCACGTACCTGCTCTCAAAATTAACCACGAGCTATGCTCCTGCTTTGCAGCCGTACTACTTTTTCGGTGCAATTTTAATGGCCTTCATCGTGGCCTATTTTGTTGGTTATTGGGTCGAACGCCTAATGATTAGCAAGCTGTATAAGCGCCCACTTGATACGCTGCTAGCGACGTGGGGTTTGTCGCTGATCATGCAGCAAATTTTCCGATCTACTTTCGGTCCTAAAGAAGTCACCGCGACTCTCCCTGATTGGTTGATGGGTTCGGTGCAGCCGTTCGAGGGTGTTGATATTCCTCTCAATGGTTTATTCATTATGGCGATGACCGCTGTCTTGACCGGTACCATTTTTATTCTCTTGTATCGCTCACGTTGGGGCTTACAAGTTCGCGCAACGATGCAAAATCGTTTGATGTCTGGTGCTGTTGGTATTAATACACGCAAAGTTGACCGTACTACGTTCGCACTCGGCTGCGGCGTGGCCGGTGTAGCGGGTGCAGCGTTTACGACGATTGGCTCGACGGGCCCAACCTCGGGTTCGCTCTATATCGTTGATACCTTCTTGACTGTTGTGTTTGGTGGTGCGCAAAGCTTAGTAGGAACGATTGTTTCAGCCTTCGCGATTGCACAAACACAATCTACGTCTGAATTCTTCATGACTGGCTCCTTAGCCAAAGTTATGACGCTGTCGATAGTCATCCTGATTTTGCTGATACGCCCACAAGGCCTGTTCGCAGTCAAGGTCCGTAAATAATTTAATACGAGTAATCGAAAGGACCCAAGATGAACTCCGCATACGAGAAACTCCTAGGTGGCAAGCAAGGAGCAATTGGACTGCTCGTGCTGTGCGCGCTGTTGTTCGTAATTTTTCCATTGGTATTGAATGGCTTCCGTCTGAACATGGTCGGTAAGTATCTCTCCTATGCTTTTGTGGCGGTGGGCTTGGTGCTGTGCTGGGGTTACGGTGGCATTTTGTCACTGGGCCAAGGTGTGTTTTTTGGTCTAGGTGGTTATTGCATGGCGATGTTTCTGAAGCTTGAAGCATCCGATCCCATCAGCACCAAGATTCAGTCAACACCGGGTATTCCTGATTTTATGGATTGGAATCAGATCACTGAATTACCGCTCATTTGGTTGCCATTCAAAAGTTTGCCGATGACTTTTATTTTGGTGATGGCCGTACCAATGATCCTGGCATTTATTGTCGGAACTGCGATGTTTAAACGACGTGTGGGTGATGTGTATTTCTCTATCGTGACTCAAGCAATCGCCGCAATTTTGACGATTCTGATTATTGGGCGCCAAGGTTGGACCGGTGGTGTGAATGGCATTACCGATTTGAAGACTATGTTGGGTTGGGATATTCGTACTGACAATGCACGTTTGATTCTGTACTACGCCTGCTGCACTTTGTTGATTGCCTCTATCTTGTTTGGTCGTTACGTGTTGACCTCGAAATTAGGTCGCTTGTTAGTGGCGATGCGCGATAAAGAAGAGCGGGTACGTTTCTCTGGCTATGACGTTGCTAACTTCAAAGTATTTACTTTCGTAGCAGCTGCAGGTATCTCAGCCATTGGCGGCGCACTATTTACGCTGCAAGTCGGTTTTATGTCGCCATCATTGGTCGGTATCGTTCCTTCGATTGAAATGGTGATTTATGCCGCAGTCGGCGGTCGTATGTCACTGCTCGGTGCTGTATACGGAACTCTGGCTGTGAACTACGGTAAGACCTATTTTTCTGAGACCTTGCCTGAACTGTGGTTGTTCTTAATGGGCGGCTTGTTCATTGGTGTGGTGCTGTATTTCCCGAATGGCATTGCTGGTTTGTGGGTGTCACATGGCAAAGCATGGGTCAATAAACTGTTAGGTAAAACAGAAGCGCCTAGGCCGACGATTCCTGCTGCAAGCAAAGCGACTACAAGTACGAAAATTTCAATGACTGGACTGGAGGTCAGCAAATGAGTACCGCACCTATTGGTGGCATAAGTCACAGCAACCGTCCGGTATTAGCGATTGAAGGATTAACCGTTTCCTTTGATGGATTCAAAGCAGTCGATGATTTGAATCTCTACATTGATAGAAATGAAGTGCACGTGGTCATTGGCCCAAATGGCGCCGGTAAGACTACGCTGCTCGATTTGATTTGCGGCAAAACGAAAGCGACTTCCGGCAGCATTCAATTTAAAGACATTGAACTGACAAAAATGTCGGAGCACCAAATTGTGCACTCCGGTGTTGGCCGTAAGTTTCAGACGCCGTCTATCTATGAAGCATTGACCGTTTTTGAAAATCTTGAGATGTCTTTCCCGCGTGGTCGCGGTGTGTTTGGTGCGCTGACATTCAAGCGTACTCAAGACGTGATCGACCGTGTGCATCAAGTGGCTAAAGATATTTTCCTTACCGACTATCTCGACATGACTGCTGACTTGTTATCACATGGCCAAAAGCAGTGGTTAGAAATCGGCATGTTGTTGATGCAAGAGCCTGAGTTACTGATGTTGGATGAGCCTGTTGCAGGTATGAGTGTCTCTGAGCGTGAAAAAACAGCTGAACTGTTAGCGCGCATTAGCAAGGGTCGTTCTGTGGTGGTGATTGAGCATGACATGGAATTCGTTAAATCTATCGCGCATAAAGTGACTGTTCTACATCAAGGAAAACTTCTGGCTGCTGGCAGCATGGACGCGGTTCAGAATGATCCCAAAGTCATTGAAGTGTACTTAGGCCATTAATCAAATTTTCGGAGGCAATTATGTTTAACGTATCTCATCTCGCATCCGGATATGGTCAGAGCCAGGTCATTCATGATCTGAATTTCACTGTCGAGAAAAAAGAAATCGTAGCGATCATGGGTCGTAATGGCATGGGTAAAACCACGCTGTTTAAAACACTGATGGGAATCCTGCCTACACGTGGCGGTAGCGTCACTATCGAAGGTACGGAAGTGTCGGCGATGGAGAGTCATGAGCGCGTTGAAAACGGCATCGCTTATGTGCCGCAAGGTCGTATGATTTTTCCAAGCATGACCGTACTTGAAAATATACAAACAGGTTTGCCAGCGTCAGCCGGTGGCAAAGTACCCGATGAGTTGTACGCCTTGTTCCCTGTTCTGTATGAAATGCGTTCACGGCGTGGTGGCAATCTCTCAGGTGGTCAGCAACAACAATTAGCTATTGCGCGCGCACTCGCGACTAATCCGAAAGTGTTGTTGTTGGATGAGCCGACCGAAGGTATTCAGCCGTCGATCATCAAAGACATCGCAAAATCGTTGAAAGAAATTCGTAAGATTCGCGATCTGACAATTATCGTTTCTGAGCAAGTGCTCTCGTTTACGTTGGATATTGCCGACCGTTTCTTTGTGATCGATAAAGGACGTTTTGCTTATGAAGACACGCGTGCGAATGTGAATGCAGAAACCATTAGCCGCTACTTGTCTGTGTAAATTTTTCGTAATGACTCTTCACCCACATTTTTATATTCAATTCAACAAAGGAATACATCATGGCTGATACATTAATCAAGGTTGATCTCAGCAAGCAGGCAACCACCAATGAGATGGTGCACAACCGCTGGCATCCGGACATTCCTATGGCGTGCTGGGTCAAGCCAGGCGATGAATTTATTCTCGAAACCTATGACTGGACTGGCGGCTTCATTAAAAATAATGATAGCGCTGATGACGTACGCGATATCGACCTCTCAACCGTTCATTACCTCTCAGGCCCAGTAGGCGTCAAAGGTGCTGAACCCGGTGATTTGCTGGTAGTTGATTTGCTTGATATCGGCGCTAAGCAAGACAGCATGTGGGGTTTTAACGGTTTTTTTAGTAAGAAAAATGGTGGCGGGTTCCTGACCGAGCATTTCCCGCTCGCGCAGAAATCGATCTGGGATATTCATGGCATGTTCACCAAGTCACGTCACGTACCAGGTGTTGAATACGCGGGCTTGATTCACCCTGGTTTGATCGGCTGCTTGCCAGATAAAAAAATGCTCGACGCATGGAATGAGCGTGAAGTGGATTTCATCGCGACTCAACCTGATCGTGTACCACCGCTGGCTAATCCTCCTTTTGCTGCCACTGCGCACTTGGGTAAATTAACAGGTGATGCAAAAGCTAAAGTCGCTGCTGAAGGTGCGCGTACCGTTCCACCACGCGAGCACGGCGGTAATTGCGACATTAAAGATTTATCGCGCGGATCTAAAATCTTTTTCCCTGTGTATGTTGAAGGTGCGGGTCTATCAGTGGGTGATTTGCACTTTAGCCAGGGCGATGGCGAAATCACTTTCTGTGGCGCGATCGAGATGGCAGGTTGGGTGCATATGCGTGTGACGCTGATTAAAGACGGCATGGCGAAATACGGTATCAAAAATCCTATCTTCAAGCCTAGCAAAATTACGCCTAACTACAATGATTACCTGATTTTTGAAGGTATCTCTGTGGATGAGCAGGGCAAACAGCATTATCTCGATGTGCATGTGGCTTATCGTCAGGCGTGTTTGAATGCGATTGAATATCTGAAGAAATTTGGTTATTCCGGTGCTCAGGCATATTCGATTTTAGGTACTGCACCCGTTCAAGGTCACATTAGTGGTGTGGTAGATATTCCGAATGCTTGCGCGACGTTGTGGTTGCCGACGCAGATTTTCGACTTCGACATTAATCCAAGTGCGGCCGGTCCTATCAAACACATTGATGGTTCCATCCAGATGCCTTTGTCACAAGATCTGTAAGCTTTCGAGGTTAACTATGCCTACCTATGATTATGAGTGTCCCCATTGCGGTAGTTTCGAAGCCATACGTGGTATTTCGGCTAGAAACGAACCAGCCGCTTGTCCTGACTGTGCCACCGAATCATCACGTGTGATTGTGGCGGGCGCGGGTCTGGCCTATCTGGACGGAGCCACGCGCATGGCGCTTGATACGAATGAACGCGCTCGCCACGAGCCTAAAAGTTCACGTAATTACGTGAGCCAAAGGCATCCTGCAGGATGTGGCTGTTGTTCGCCGGGTAAAAAATCATCGACAGTTACGGCTAAAAACGGTGACAAGATGTTCCCATCAAAGCGCCCGTGGATGATTAGTCATTAAGAGGTAGTGATTTGAAATAGATGCAGAACTTGTAGCTGACAAATCAGTCAGCATTGAACAAAACCCCGCTCAAAACATCGAGCGGGGTTTTGCATTTATGCTGTCGGTGTTTTTGGCGGAATCAATGGCCTTGCTTTGCTCAATCATCATTTGGATTACTAAACTATGAATGGTCGTTTACTTTTTTCTTTACTTTCTATGTTGGCAGGCAATGTATGTGCAGGCGGATGGGTTTTGGTTCGCTATGCAGAGACCGAGCCAGCGATTCATTATTTTGAAAGTGTACAAATGAGAAAAATGGGTGATACCGCATTTGTTTGGGATTTACATGACCTCAAAACACCGGCCGTTACAGCAGATGGATTTACCTATAACTCTGTAGCTTATGCTGTGGAGTACCAATGTCGTATTCGTAAACGCAGAACACTCGCCATCAAGTGGTTTGAAAAACACTTAGGTGAAGGCGCAGTTAAAAGTCAAGAAGGGGTGGTGAGTGATTGGATGATCGCCACACCTGATTCCCTTGAGGGTCAGTTATTCAATCATGTTTGCGAATAAAGCATGAGGCGTGTGCATCACTAAAAATTAAAACAGTAACGCTGAGTGTAAATTTTCAAATCCTCAGAATCGCACGACCGTTTGGTTTCTTATAAAATCACTATAAGTAGCGTGGTTTTATGCTGCAGCGCGCCAAAAAATAATTGAAATAACAAGAAAGAGACAAGATCATGCGCAGTTATATAGAGTTCATTGTTCGCTTTCGCTGGGCTGTTCTGCTAGCGATATTGGTGTCCACTGTATTTTTGTTTTTTCGCGGACAGGCGCTGACAGTCATTATTGATCCCAACAATATTGTTCCGCGCTCCCATCCTTTTGTAGCTACCACTCTTAAAGTGGAAGAAGTTTTTGGTTCGCGCTACGTCGGTGTGATTGGCATTACACCCAAAGAGGGTGATGTATTCAATCCCAAGGTTTTAGAAAAAGTTCAGCGTATTACGGCCAAGTTGCGGGAAACGCCACGCGTAGTGAAAGCGAATCTTTTGTCAGTATCGGCGCGCCGTGCTAAAGATATTCGGGGTACCGAGGAGGGCATGGAAGTCAAACAAATGATGACTGATGTGCCAACTACACCTGAGCAGATGGCGGCTTTAAAAGATGCGCTAGAACGAAACACGGCCTATATGAACTCCGTCGTTTCAAAAGATTTTAAAACTATTACGGTACTAGCTGAAGTGCGCGATGCGACACCGGCAGAATTAAAGCAAGGCAAGGGCGGCTTTAGTTATGTGAATAATAAAATTTTAGAAATTGTTGATGCAGAACGTGACGATTCAGTCGATATCGTCGTAACAGGTTATCCCGCATTCTTAGCTCTCTTGGAACAGTTCTCTGGCCGCACGGGTCTGTTGCTACTAATCGCTATTGGTATTATTGGTGTCATTCATTACGAAGCTTTTCGCACCATGCAGGGTTTAATCCTGCCATTGGTAACGCCCATCATTGCAGTGATCTGGGGTAAAGGCTTTATGGGTTTGGCTAACGTGCCATTGGATATTTTCAATATGTCCACGCCGATTCTTATACTTGCGGTCGGTGCTGGACATGCAGTGCAGATGCTCAAGCGCTACTATGAGGAATACAACCGGCTTCGACTCGATAGCAGTTTGACTCCGAAAGAAGCCAATCATCTTGCGGTGATTGAGTCGATTGTGAAGATCGGTCCTGTGATGTTGATTGCTGGTCTAGTGGCGACCGCAGGATTTTTCTCGCTGATGATTTTCGATATTGTATCGATTCGTGTTTTCGGTATTTTCTCTGGCATTGGTATTCTGTCGGTGCTGATTATTGAAATGACTTTCATTCCTGCGTTGCGTGCGATTCTTCCTGCACCAGGCGAAAAAGAAGCGCGTATGGAACGTGAAGAGCGTATCTGGGATCGTATTACAGGTTTCTATGCCAATTTGATTTTGGGACCGCACCGAGACCGTATTTTTATGGTCGCAGGTTTGGTAATCGTTATTGCCTTGGCTGGTATGTCACAACTTAAAGTCGAGAGTGCACTTAAAAAATACTTTGATCCCGATCTACCTTTATTGGTTGCCGACAAAAAGCTGAATGAACGTATGGCCGGCACCAACAATATTTATTTAATGATCGAAGGCGATAAGGTCGATGCGATTAAAGACCCAGCGGTGTTACGCGCCATGGACGAGTTGCAGACCTTTGTGTCGCAACAGCCGAATATTGGTAAGGTCATATCGATTGCAGAATTTATCAAGCGCATGAATCAATCCATGAATGCAGATAAACCTGAATTTTTCAGTATCCCTGAAAAACAAAACACGATTGCTGAATACCTACTCTTGTATACGATGTCGGGTGAGCCGGGCGACTTTGATCCTTACGTGGATTACGATTATCGTATGGCTAATATGGTGATTTTTACTCATAGCGATAGCACGGCTGATATGAAAGAACTATGGGCGAAAATTCAGCAGTTTACTGCTGAAAAATTCCCTAAAAATATCAAAGTCAATATTGGTGGCAGTGTGGCGCAAAGTGCTGCCATTACTGATGTGATCGTAAAAGATAAAATTCTTAACGTATTTCAAATTGCCAGCGTAGTCTTCATTGCAGCGGCATTAGTTTTCCGCTCTGTGTGGGCAGGCGTTCTCGTTGTGACGCCTTTGCTGCTGTCGGTATTAGTCAATATGGGCATGATTGGATTGCTGGGTCTACGTTTGAATGTACCCGTCGCCTTAACTTCAGCACTGGCGATCGGTATCGGCGCGGACTATGCGATCTACATGCTGTTCCGCTTACGAGAAGAAATGGCTAAAGGTACTGAAGAAAACGAAGCCTTCCGTAAAGTATTACGAACAGCCGGTAAAGCGTGTTTATTTGTGGCCTCTGCTGTTGCGGGTGGCTATGCCGTGCAAGCAGGTTCGCGCGGCTACTATCCGCACACATGGAATGCGCTGTTAATTGGTACAGCGATGGTAGTGAGTGTGACCGCCGCACTGACGGTGATGCCCGCACTGGTGCACAAATATCGGCCGAAATTTATCTTTAAAGGAGAGTGATGTGAGCTTTACATCAATGAATATAAAACCTCGTGCGTATAGTTTTAATCGCTTGCGTATGGTTAGCCTGAGAGCGGGTCTAATTGTAGCGCTCACTCTTCCAGTCGCAGCATGGGCGCTGACAGCTGTTGAAATCATGGATAAAAATTTCGTGGTTGGTAAATACGCCGATTCCACCTCAGAGACCACCATGACGCTAACGAATAAATCCGGTCAGCAGCGAGTACGCAAAACCTTTGGTACCTCTAAGCTTGATGCAAATGGGATTGACAACAAACGCATGACCCGTTTTCTTGAGCCTACTGATGTCAAAGGAACTGTGTCCTTATTAGTTGAGCACTCGGATAAAGATGATGACATTTGGATTTATTTGCCTAGTGTAAAAAAAGTACGTCGGCTGATTTCTAGTAACAAGAAAGATAGCTTCGTAGGTACCGATTTTTCGTATGGCGATGTGATTGGTCACAAAGTTAAGGAATGGAACCATACGATCGTTAAAGAAGAAGAGGTGGATGGCAAACCTTGTTACGTCATTGAGTCAACACCCAAAGATGCGACTGTGAAGACGAATACTGGCTATTCAAAGCGTATCGGTTGGATTCAGAAAGATAATTTCGTTACAGTCAAAGCTGTCTCCTATGACGAGGCTGGTGAGCTGCTGAAAGAAGCTAAGTACTCGCACTGGAAGGAAGTCGATACGGTTAAACATAAATGGCAGGCGGGCATACTGGAAGCGAAAAATCTTCAAACCGGCCACAGTACTGTCATCGCTATCGATCAATTTAAAGTTAACAATGGCGTGAAAGATGATTTCTTCACGACCCGTTACATGGAACAACAATGAGCATGACGGTATTTTCCAAGCCCCGGGTTTCCGGGGCTTTTTGCATCTCATGGATGGTATTGTTTGCAGCGACCTCTTTGCAGGTGGCTTTTGCACAAGAAGCCAATGATATGGCGCCACCTGTTCGGGATGCAGCCTCCGCATCAGGCTCAGTCGTAAGCAACAAGCTTCACTCACTCGGGCTGACTGGTTCATTACGTGGTGGCTATTGGAGTTCCAACCGTTTATATGATGATGTGTCAAATGTAGGCACCGGCTCTACTTGGTTGAAGTTGGATAAAAAGCTCGACAATGGTATTGGTTTGTTCGCAGAAGGCTTTGCATCGCGTGAAGATTTCAGAACGGGTGGTCATTCGCGTAATCGTATACGTGAAGCCTATGTTGAAACACGTTCCGGCGCATTTGATATTCGCGTCGGTAAGCAAATTATTGCGTGGGGACGAACAGACAGGCTAAATCCTACGGATAATCTGACGCCGCGCGATGCTAGGCTTATGGCAGCTGATATCGATGAAGATCGTTTCGGATCTATGGCTAGCAAAGTATCTTGGAATATGGATTCATTCACCAGTTTGACCGGCGTATGGTTACCTGAGTTTCAACCGAATCGCGTATTTTTGCGAAGCGGTTTTAGCGAAACTATTCCGAACAGCAACCGGCAATGGGCTGTGAAGCTAGATCAATCGGGCAAAGATATTGATTGGTCTGTATCGTATTTTGATGGTTACGATTTGAATGGTGATTTATCCGCTGCCCGTGTGCTTCAGCATTATCGTACGCAGGTTATTGGTGTCGATGCGGCCACAACGCGTGGAGCCTATCGGTTTGCATTGGAATCGGCTTATACACGCACGGAAGACTCTGCTGGCACTAATGAGTTCATCAAAAATCCGTTTCTGTACACGGTGTTTGGGGTAGAGCGAGATTTTGGTAATAACACCAGTGGTATTGTGCAAATTTTCAATCGTACGGTGACTAATTACAGTCAACCTTCATCTGCAGCACGATTTCATGCGATTTTGACCAATCAGTTAGATCGCACGCAGAATGGTATCAGCGTACGCATTGCGAAGAAATGGTGGAATGAAACCTTAGAAACAGAATTGTCTGGACTCAGCCTAATAGACCGTAATGGTTATTCAGTTCGACCGCGGATGACCTATCTGTGGAGTGATCAGGTAAAAATCCTCAGCGGCTATGAGTACTACCAAGGTAGTAGCGATACCCTGTACGGGCTACTCCACAAGAATAGTTTGCTATTTATTGAGATGCGCTATTTCTACTAAGTTTTAGCTATTTCAGCACGCGGTATAGATTGTGTTCTTAGGTTCTGACAAAACTTTGTGTAGCATTGGTTCGAAAAATGAGAGTGGCAGATGATCGTAGCCGGGATCGAAAGCTGGTGCATCGTATTTCTCGCAAAATTCTAGCGTGCGATCGTATACCGCTTGACCTTTAAATTGATCGCGCAAATTTCTATCCATGCCTAAATGGTGGAAAAAATAATAGGCTTGAAACATGCCGTGTTTTTCTACCATCTCGAAATTTTCCGGACTGACAAAAGGTTTCAAAATAGCCGCTGCGATGTCTGGATGGTTGTAGCTACCCAGCGTGTCGCCGATATCATGTAATAACGCGCAGACAACATACTCATCATCCTTACCATCCCGATGAGCTAAGGTGGCTGTTTGCAAGCTGTGGGTTAGGCGATCGACCGCAAACCCGCCGGTATCTCCCTCAAGTAACTTTAAATGAGCGATTACTCGAGCGGGAAGCTGCGCCGCATAATTGCGGAAATCGTCTAGGATGATTTTCCAATCATCTTCGGTGCTGTTACGCATATCGGTAAATGTGGCGCGTTTTAGCATACGAGTTTCCTTTTTCAGCCGAGCTCGGTGAGTGGTGTAGCTCAATAATAACTGGCGACCATCCAGCTTCCAAGCACCAATTCTGTATTAGATGATGACAAAGCCAATCTTTTGCTTAGCCTAAGTTCAGTATACGGTTGCATCGCCTGTGTTGAAGTACCTAGCGTATGGGCTGACGATGTCAAATTAGCCATGCTTGATGGGTAATTAACGTGTCGACTGCTTAGCGTGAGTTTCTGTAGAAAGTCCGGTTATCATTGGGCGCCAGTGTTATTGCAGGAGGAGAGGTCAGAATTACCGAAGACTGGTAGAAGTGCAGCGCCGGGGCTATGAGCCCTTGCTGGTGTAGCCGCACTCTCTTCGGTGGTGATGACCATTGCTTATGTTGTTATATAAGGTAAAAAAATGAATACGACACATACCGAAGCTACCGTGGGGCCGGAGACGTTTACCAAAGTCGCCCAAAAACTTATTCCCTTTCTGTTTCTCTGCTACGTGGTTGCATTTCTCGATCGCGTCAATGTGGGCTTTGCCAAGTTACAGATGGCACCAGAGCTTCAATTTTCTGATGCAG
>JACCEE011430276.1_pt1 | contig 34291 bp, 31 predicted proteins | sample 7449931 | NCBI WGS metagenome assembly JACCEE01 (sample SAMN15323457, study PRJNA562643) | freshwater metagenome | isolation source: river surface water | place: USA:Blue River Watershed | collected 2017-08-19 | reverse complement strand
GTAAAAAGTTCACCCGAAAAAATTTTGACTGATGTAAAATTAATATTTTACTTGTATCTGCTTAAGGGCAGATACGTCAGTCAAAACTTTAACGGGTAAAAGTCTATAAAGTAGAAAGAAATACAAATAAAAAAGGCGGGCCGTAAACGGCCCGCCTTTTGTGTTTGTATTTTTACATGTATAACAACTACAACACTTAAAACGACTATAACTTCTTATTATCTCTTTCTTCTATTATCTTTTCTATGAATTCTTTCAAATCCATTTGTCCAAGTTGTCCTTTGTCTCTATGTTCAACTGTTATTTTGTTTACGGCAATATCTTTATCACCGATTATTATTGTATAAGGAATCTTTTTATTTTTTGCATCACGAACCTTTTTACCCATATTTCCTTCTTCTAAATCACAATCTACTCGGAATCCATTTTTCTTTAATTCATCGCTAACTTGTTTTACTACTTCATTGTGGTTTTCTCTTACTGGTACAATTTTTACTTGTATTGGAGAAAGCCAAAGAGGGAAGTTTCCAGCATAGTGTTCTATAAGGAGTCCAATAAATCTTTCAAAACTTCCAAAGAGCGCTCTGTGTAGCATATAAGGTCTTTCGTTTTGACCTTTTGAATTTTTAAATGTTAGGTCGAATCTTTCTGGTAAATTAAAATCAAATTGAAGTGTCGAACATTGCCAGAGTCTACCTAAAGCATCTTTAATTTTAAAGTCTAATTTAGGACCATAAAATGCTGCTTCGCCTTTTTCTTCTGTGAAATCTAATTTTTTATCTATGGCAATTTTCCTTAAAACATTTTCTGTAAAATTCCAACCTTCATCGTTTCCAGCATATTTACTTTTATTATCTGGATCTCTAAGAGAAAGAAAAACTTTTACTTTATTTATATCAAAACCAAATGATTTATATATAAATAATATAAAATCTACAACTCTCTTTAATTCATCTTCTACTTGATCTTCTCTACATAATATATGTGCATCGTCTTGAGTAAATCCTCTTACTCTTGTTAGACCAGATAATTCACCCTTCTTTTCAAACCTATAAACCGTTCCACATTCAGCCCATCTAAAAGGAAATTCTCTATATGATTTTGGAGAGTCTTTATATATTTGAACATGAAATGGACAATTCATCGGTTTGAGTAAATATTCTTCTGATTTTTCTGCTTTTTTGCCCTCTTGTTTTTCTTTTAGTGTCTGACCTGCTTCGAGTGGCGGATACATACTAGAATTATAAAATCCCCAATGTCCTGATATTTCCCAAAGTTCTTTATTTCCAATATGTGGACTTCTAACCAAGTCATATTCGTTTTTAATATGTTCTTGATACCAAAAATCTTCAATCACCCTCCATAACATTGCGCCTTTTGGATGCCACAATGGAAGTCCGAGTCCAACTTTCTCATCCATATGAAACAAATCAAGTTCTTTTCCAAGTTTCCTATGGTCTCTTTTTTCTGCTTCTTCTTGTTGTGTCTCATAAGTAAGTAATTCTTCTTTTGTTGAAAATGCTAAACCGTAGATTCTTGTTAGCATTTTATTTTTTTCATCTCCTTTCCAGTAAGCACCAGCAATTCTTTCAAGTTTAAATGTGTCTGTTTTAATATCTCCTATGTTTTCAATGTGAGGACCTGCACAAAGATCTGTAAAATTTCCTGATGTATAGATGTTTAATTCTTTTCCATTTTTATTATATTCTTCAATAAGTTCTAATTTGTATAGGTTTCCTTCAAAAAGTTTTTTTGCTTCTTCATAAGAAATTATTTTCTTTTCAAAATTTTGCCATTTTTTGAAAATCTCTCTCATCTTTTGTTCTATTTTTCCTAGGTCTTTTTCTGCAATAGGTGAAGTGAAGTCGAAGTCATAATAAAAACCATTTTCTATAGCTGGACCTGTAGCTATCTTTACATCAGGATATAATTCCAATACAGCCGCACCAAGTAAGTGGGCTAGGGAATGTCTTATTTTGTTTATTTTTTCTTGTTCCATATTATTTGTTTTTTTTGTATGTCTTTGCGAACGAATGTGAAGCAATCCAGAGTTTGTATTTGTTTAAATTAATTAACCTGGATTGTTTCGCTTTGCTCACAAAGACATTTATGCTAATAAAAATCGCCCTAGCGAAAATACAACATATTGTATTCTCACCAGGGCGCACAACTAGCCTAAAACATTTTAATGTTCGGCCACAGTTGCTCGTGGTTCCACCTAGTTTTCCCTCGATATATTCTCGGGACTCTCTTTTTATAGATTAGCCGTTTACGGTCCTTTAGGGGATTATGGTTGGTAGCCATAACAATCTCTATATCTCTATAATAATGTATTGCTGAAAGATGTCAAATAAAATAAAAAATTATAAAACTAATAAAATAATATTTATATAAATACACATCTACGCCATGGTGTAGATGTGTATTTTTGTGTTTTTATTCCCTTAAGAATTCCGACAAAGACTGTTCTTGTCTGAACCAGTTTTTTGATATAATTAATCTATGAAAAAAGATATTTCATTTCATGATTTTGTCATTTACGATTTGATGAATAGGTTTTTTGAAATATCTTCAAAATCAATGATGGGTGGTTGGTGTATTTATTCTAATAAAATTCCATTTGCTGCGATTATTGGTAACGAATTGTTTTTTAAGGTGAAGGATAATGAAATGAAAGAAAAAATGAAAAAACTTGGTTCGACACAATTTAAATATAAAAAGAAAGATAAAAAAGTTGTAACAATGTCTTACTGGTCTGTACCAGAAGAAGCGATGGATAATCAGGATTTGTTTTTTGAGTTGGGGAGTAAAGTTATTTTATTACTAATAAAATAATATCTGCCCGAGGGGAGACCTAGAGCAGATAGTTTTTATATTTTTCACTAGCGAGCCTTTACTCGAGAATCTTTAACCTCTCCACAATCAAACTCACCTCATCATTTCTTTCAGAAACTTTACATACAGCGGCGATACATTTATCTACTGCTAAATTTTTCTTCATCAACATATAAGTTTTAGGGAAAACTACTGCGTCTATTGAACCAGTAAAATCAGCAATTTTAATAAATGCCATAGGTTCGTTTTTCTTAGTCATTATTTCTCGGATTTCTTCTATAATTCCGCCGATAGGTTTTCCACCATCTATAGCTTTTTTGACTACGTTTGTCTCTTCTTTTATTTTTTTAATATTTATATCTTGTTTATCAAGGATTGTTCGAAATCTATCTAGTGGGTGACCAGAAATATAAAGTCCAAGAAGTTCTTTTTCCCACAATAATCTATCCTTCATAGATGCTTCAGGAGCAGGAGCAAGAGTAAAAGCCTCTTTTTCTCCATTATCAAAAATACCAAAAAGAGAATCTTGACTCTCATCTTTTTTACTAACTTCTTTATTATATTTGAGAAGGTTTTCTATATTTGCAAGCATTTGTCCTCTTTCTCCAAACTCATCCAAGGCCCCAGTTTTTATAAGTGCTTCAAGAGATTTTTTGTTCATATTTCTATCAACGATTCTTTCTAGGAAGTTTGATAATGATTTAAATTTACCTTTTTCTTTTCTGTTTTCGATAATTACTTTTGAAATACCTTCACCAAAGTTTTTGATTGTTGTAAGTCCAAAACGAATTTTGTCTGGCTCATTTGGAATTTTTACAACAGTAAAGTCACTATAACTTTCGTTTATGGAAGGTGGTAAAACTGGTATACCCATTCTTTTACATTCAGTGATGAATTCACCAATTTTCTCAACATCTCCAGCATCGGCAGTGAGTACGGCAGACATATAAATAGCAGGGAAGTTTGCCTTCATATATGAAGTTTGGTAAGAAACTCTTCCATAACTTGCAGCGTGAGCTTTGTTGAATCCATAGGCGGCAAAAGGCTCGATAAGTTTCCAGAGTGTCTGGGCTTTTTTCTCTGTTAGACCGTGTTCGACGAAACCTTTTAGAAGTTTATCTTTTTGTGCCTCCATTTCTGCTGGGATTTTTTTACCCATAGCTTTTCTAAGTTTATCTGCTTCAAGCCAAGAATACCCAGCAAGTTTGATGGCTGTAAGCATAACGTCGTCTTGGTATGTGATAACCCCATAAGATTGGTCAAGATAATCTTTCATTCTAGGATCAAGATATTTAATCTTCTCTGGATGTTGTTTTCTGTCTATATATTCTGGAATAGATTCGATAGGACCAGGACGATAAAGTGCCACCATAGCGTTTATATCGTGTATAACAGTCGGCTTGAGGTCTTTCAGATATTTTGTCATACCAGAACCATTGAGTTGGAATAGTCCGCAGGTTTCTCCACGCGCGAGCATTTCAAAAGTTTTTTTATCATCTAGAGGTATTTCTTCTATATCTAGATCTATACCTTCAATTTTCTTTACTCTGTTTACAGCATCAGCAAGAATAGAAAGGTTTTTAATACCTAGGAAGTCAAACTTCAAAAGACCAACACCATCTTCTCCAACACCATGCATGTCGTATTGGGTAATAATTTTACCTTCACCTTTAGGATCATACTGAAGTGGAACATAGTCTGTAAGTGGAGTTGGTGAAATAACGACACCAGCAGCGTGAACAGAAATGTGTCTAGCACAACCTTCAATCTTTTGTGCCATGTCTATAATAGCTTTTACATCTTCTTGAGTGTCGTACATTTCCTTTAATTCAGGGACTTCATCAAGAGCTCTCTTAAGTGTCATAGGAAAACCTTGTGCTCCCATAGGAACAAGTTTAGCTATTTTGTCTGCGAGTGGTAGCGGGTAACCAAGGGCACGGGCGACATCACGACAAGCACCACGAGCCATCATAGTACCGAATGTACCTATTTGGGCTACATTATCATTTCCATATTTTTGTCTTGCATATCGAATAACGTCATCACGTCTGTTATCGGCGTAGTCCATATCAATATCGGGAGCGCTGGGTCTTTCTGGGTTTAAGAATCTTTCAAAAGGTAGTTTAAAACTTATAGGATCAACTTTTGTAATACCTGTGACATAAGTAACAAGCGAACCAGCGACAGATCCTCTGATGTTTGTGTAAATACCATTTTCTTTTGAAAATCTAAGAAGATCGGCAACTACAAGGAAGTATTTTGAGTATCCTTTATTTCGGATAACTTCAAGTTCATACTCTAATCTTTTGATTATGTCTGAAGTATGTGGCATTCCTCTTTTATCAAGTCCGATATAAGAAATTCTCTTGAGTTCTTCGTCGTTACTCAAACCGCTTTCTACTATATAGTTTGGAAATTTCCACGCAGCTTGTCCGAGTACAATTTCAATATTACATGCTTCTGCAATTTTTACAGTATTTTCTATTGCATCAGGAGTGTCTTTGAAATACTCGAGAGCTTGTTCTTCAGATATAAGAGAAAAGTCATCATTGCTTTCTCTTTGCTCTCTATCAGAAAAGTCAGAATGGGAGTTAACCATTACCAACGTATCTCTCGCTGTTTTATCTTCGGGTTTTAAATAATAAACATCGTGTGCAGCAACGAGCTGAGTGTTTGTCTCTCTGGCAATTTTTATTATTTTTTCTTTTAATTCTAATTGGCCCTCTATTTCTGGATGATGAGTTATTTCAAGAAAGAAATTATCTTGTCCATAAACTTTTTTATACCAATCAATAATATTTTTTGCTTTTTCAATATCGTCAGATTTAAGCGCATTCGTAACTTCCCCTGAAAAATGAGGCATTATACAAAATAAACCTTCAGAATATTTCTCTATAAGCTCATGGTCGATTCTTGGTTTATAGTAAAAACCTTCAAAATAAGAATCTGTAACTTCCTTAATTAAATTTTTGTAACCAGTTTCGTTTTTGGCTAGTAAGACAAGTCTTGTCCTTCTGTTATCAAGTCCACCTTGTTTGTCGTGTCTTGTTCTTGCTGCAACATAAAAATCAACTCCGAGAATTGGTTTGATTTCATTTTTCTTACAGACTTGATAAAAGTCTATTATTCCGTACATGTTTCCTGCATCTGTAAGAGCCACAGTAGACATACCAAGTTCTTTTACTCTTTTAACAAGATCTTTGAGTTGAGGTAAGGCATTCAAAAGTGAGTAGTGGCTATGTACATGTAAGTGTATAAATTTGGACATATGATACTATAATAATACTTTAATTTCAGATAAATAGAAGCCTTGATTTTAGATGAAAAATGTATGACAAAAACAATAAAAAGAGGGATAAAGAGTAATATTAAATATATTGTTGGTATAGATGAGGTAGGGAGAGGTCCACTTGCTGGCCCTGTAACCGTCGGAGCTTTTTGTGTAAAGAAGAATTTTGATTTTAAAAAACTAGAAGGAATAAGGGATTCTAAAAAATTAACTCCAGAAAAGAGGGAATATTTTTTTGAAAAAATAAAAGAATTAGAGAAAAAAGGTGATATTGAATATAAGGTAACTTTTGTAAGTTCAAAAGAAATTGATAAAAGGGGAATAAGTCACGCTATAAAAAGAGCTCTAACGAAGTCTATTCTTGGTTTAAGAAAAGATCCCCAAATATGTGAAGTGTTTCTTGATGGAGGGCTTTATGCTCCGGAAGAATATAAAAAACAGAAAACTATAATAAAGGGTGATGATAAAATAAAAGCAATCTCTTGTGCTTCTGTAGTTGCAAAAGTTTTGAGGGATAGGCGAATGTGTCTATTAGCAAAAAAGTATCCAGAGTATGGTTTTGAAATACATAAGGGATATGGGACAAAAAAACATTGTGAAAGTATTAGAAAAAATGGTATTTGTAAAGAACATAGAAAATGTTTTTTAAAGAATTTTTTATAATTTGCCTTATATTTAATATTGTTTTATAATTCAAAATATGGAAAACCTTACCAAACAACAAATAGTATTACTTACACTTTTAGTTAGTTTTGTTACTTCTATTGCAACAGGTATTGTTACTGTCGCACTTATGAATCAAGCTCCTGTTGGTGTAACACAAACTATAAATAGAGTTGTTGAGAGAACTATAGAGAAAGTTGTGCCAGCTACACCAACAAAGGAAACACAGACTATTGTAAAAGAAACCGTTGTCGTAAATACAGATGATCAGATTGTAAGTGCTGTAGAGAAAAATTTAAAAAGTATAGTGAGGATTTATAGTAGAGAAAATAGTCGTTCGTATGATTCTGATTCTGTAAGGTTCGTTAGTCTTGGTACTGTAGTTTCTGATAATAATATAATCGTCGCAGATAATAATACCTTTGTTTTTGACGGTGGTAGATATTTTATAAAAACAGAAGATAATAAAAATGTTGATCTCGAGATATTGAGGGCTGTACCCGGTGAGGAAGTTTCTGTATTTAAGATTAAAGAAAACAGTGATTATTCTGTAAAATTACCAAAAGCTAATATTGCCTCAAGCGAAAATATAAAGCTTGGACAAACTGTTGTTTATATAGGAGGTGATACAAAAGATATTGTATCGACAGGAATTATTTCTGGAGTAAACACAAAAAATTTAGATAACAACTCTACGAGTACTGAGAAAAGAATAACTTCTATAGAAACAAATATTTCTTCTGATAAACTCATTTCTGGAGGCTTACTAATAAATCTTTCTGGTGAGATAGTGGCGATTAAAACCAATTATCCAGATTTTATAAGAACAGATTTGTTTGCTCCAGCAAATTATATAGAAAGTTCATTAAATAAAGTTATTTTATCAACCAACAAAACTGAGTAATTGAAACTCTTTTCAAATATGGCTTTTTTGTTAGAATCAAACATATCTAATTTTGTTATTGAAATCCCAGTCAAATATATGTGACATGTAGAAGTAATGTTATATAACAACAATTAGATTTTAAGAAATATTTAATTTAATAAATTTGACGGGATGATGATTTTTATAGTCGTCTAACTCGTTAAAAATCAATCATATGCCACCATTTAATAATTTTACAACCAAAGCAAAAGAAGTGATAAGACGAGCTCATGAGCTTGCTATTGAACGTGGGCAGAATCATGTTAATCCACTACATCTTTTGACTGCACTTGTTTTACAAGAAGAAAGTGTCGTCTCTTCTATTCTTGATAGATTAGAAATAGATATAATTCTTTTTACAGATTCAATACTTGAAGCTATTGAAGCTACAAATACTTCAACTACAATCTCTCCATCAAACCAGATTTATCTAACACCAGATTTGGCACAGATTTTAGAATTATCTGGAAAAGAAGCTCAGGATTTGAAAGATGAATTTATATCAACTGAACATTTGTTTTTGGCGATTTTAGATACTCAATGTTCCGCAAAAGATTTGTTAAATAGATTCAAAATAGATAAAACAAGAGTATTGGGTATTCTTTCTGAATTAAAAACTCTTAAGGGTGACGAAATGAATCAACCAAAGAAATATAGATCAATATTGAAGTATACTAGAAATCTTACAAAACTTGTAAGAGATAATAAGCTTGATCCTGTCATTGGTAGAGACAATGAAATCTCTAGGATTATTCAAATACTTTCAAGAAGAACAAAAAATAACCCCATACTTATAGGTGAGGCTGGTGTTGGTAAGACGGCTATTGTTGAAGGTCTTGCTATAAGAATTGCAAATGGTGATGTTCCAGAATCTTTGAGAGATAAAGAACTAGTTTCTCTTGATCTTGGTCTTTTGGTTGCAGGAACAAAATACAGAGGAGAGTTTGAAGAAAGGTTAAAAGGAATTATAAAAGAAATAGAGAAGTCTGAAGGAAAAATAATTCTTTTTATAGATGAAATACATACTATCGTTGGGGCTGGTTCTGCAGAAGGATCACTAGATGCTTCAAATATGTTGAAACCCGCCTTATCGAGAGGTGAACTTAGAACTATAGGTGCGACAACTTTGAAAGAATATCAAAAAATAGAAAAAGATCCTGCATTAACAAGAAGATTTCAACCTGTATTGGTAAATGAACCATCTATTGAGGATGCAGTTGCTATCCTTCGTGGTCTTAAAGAAAAATATGAACTTTATCACGGTGTAAGAATTACAGACGATGCTATTTTAGCAGCAGTAAATTTGAGTAGTAGATATATCACAGATAGATTTCTTCCGGATAAAGCAGTTGATCTTATAGATGAATCAGCTTCTATGCTCAAAATTTCTCTTGAAAATATGCCACCAGTCCTTGAAGAAACAAGAAGAAAAATAATGAGACTTGAAATAGAGAAAGAGGCTCTAAAAAATGAAGTTGACGGTGAAAGAAAAAAAGAAACTAAAAAGAGAATTGATAATATAGAAAAAGAAATTGCAGATTTAAAAGAAAAGACTTCGGATCTCGAATTACGCTGGACTACAGAAAAAGAAATTTTGACTGGTATTAAAAGTTTAAAGAAGCAACTTGAAGGACTTAGAATTGAAGCTGAAAACGCTGAGATACAAGCTGACCTTTCAAAAGCAGCAGAGATAAGATATGGAAAAATTCCACAAGCTGAAAAAGAACTTGAAACAAAAACAAAAAAACTTAAAAAACTCCAATTAAACAGAAGGGTTTTGAAAGAAGAAATTACAGAAGAAGACATTGCTTTTGTTGTTTCAAAATGGACGGGAATTCCAGTTTCTAGAATGCTTGAAAGTGAAATCAATAAGCTTATGAGAATGGAAGAGGAACTCAAGAGTAAGATTATTGGTCAGGATGAAGCTGTAAAGAAAATTTCAGAAACAATAAAAAGATCTCGTGCTGGTATTGCTGATCCAAATAGACCTATTGGTTCATTTATATTTCTTGGTCCAACAGGTGTTGGTAAAACAGAACTTACAAAAGCTCTCGCGGAATTTCTTTTTGATGATGAAAAAGCTTTGATAAGAGTAGATATGTCTGAGTTTATGGAGAAGCACGCTACTTCAAAACTTATTGGTCCACCACCTGGTTATGTTGGTTATGAAGAAGGAGGTTCTCTTACTGAGACTGTAAGACATAGACCATATTCTGTAATTCTTTTTGATGAGATAGAGAAGGCACATCCAGAAGTATTTAATTTGTTGTTACAGGTTCTTGATGGAGGAAGACTTACTGACTCCAAGGGTAGAGTTGTTAACTTCAAAAATACTGTAATTATAATGACTTCGAATATTGGTGCTCAGTTTATTGATAAGATGGAACAAATTGGTTTCTCCACATCAGAAAATAAGAATGACGAATATAATTTGGTAAAAGAAAAAGTTATGACAAGTATGAAAGATTTCTTTAGACCAGAATTTATAAACCGTCTTGATGATATAGTTATTTTTGATATTTTGAGTCCAGAAGCTATAAGAAAAATTGTAGATATACAAGTTGGACAAGTCAAAGAAAGACTCCTATCAAAGAATATAAATATGGATATAAAAGATGGAGTACTAGATTATCTTTCAAAAGAAGGTTATAACCCACAATATGGTGCAAGACCTTTAAAGAGACTTATTCAAACTAAAATACTTAATCCAATTGCATCTCTGATGATATCTCAAGGAATATCTAGTGGAGGAACAATAATAATTGGTATAAAGAACAATGAGTTTACTTTTGATGTAAAAAAGGGGAAAAGAAACGGTAATCTTGTAAAGGAAGTAATAGATATAGAAGAATAATTTAAAAAATTCATCGAGGTTTAACCTCGACGAATTTTTTAGAATATATTTGAAAAAAGTAAAAAAGATGCTATTATATTTCCGATGCGTAGGTGGCGGAGTGGTCAATCGCAACTGACTGTAAATCAGTCGTCCTATGGACTACGTAGGTTCAAATCCTACCCTACGCACAAATACAAAAATACACCTTTAAATCAAGGTGTATTTTTGTATTTGCATTTTTTTACGAAATTGCTAATCTATTTCTTAGACGTATCAAACTTAAACAACGAGAGGAGGATTCAGATGGGCTATAGGGATAAGCATTATTCGAAGAAAGATCGGACCAATGGCAATGGTCATCACTGTACGGGGTGTAAGAAACCGCTTTCCGGTTCAAGAATTAAAGCCCAAAAAACGATGTGTGTCGTCTGTGAGACAGAATCGCGCAAAACACAGCATCAATTTTCTCGCTAGTAGTTTCAGAGAAGCAGGTCGCGACCTAAAGCAAATGTTAATTTGCTCGGTCAAGAAGCGACCTGCTTTTGTTTTTTCTATTTTCAAGTATATAATGCGTACATCTATGTCTCCTGAAAAAGAAATAATAGAAAAATATTTTGCAGGTGATAACTCGGCTTTTGCTGTTTTAGTGGATTTGTATTTAAAAGAAATTTATAATTTTGTTTATAGACTTATAGGTTCTGTAAAAGATTCTGAAGATATTACTCAGGAAGTTTTTATAAAAGTTTGGAAAAATTTAAATAAGTTTGACATAGAAAAGAATTTTAAAACTTGGATTTTTACTATTGCAAAAAATACAGCGATAGATTTTCTAAGAAAAAATAAAGATATTCCTTTATCATTTTTTGATGATGAAGAAGGTAATAATTTTATAGAAGATAACCTTACTGATAACGAAATGAAACCAGATGAGGTTTTTTTTCTCGGCGAAAATAAAGAACTTGTAGAAAAATCTTTAAATAAAATTAGTTTAATACAAAAAGAAGTTTTGGTTTTGAGATATATGAATGATTTATCTTTTAATGAAATATCAGAAATTTTGGATATTCCTTTAAATACAATTAAAAGTCATCATAATAGAGCTTTGATTAAACTTAGAAAAGTACTGACTGCAACTAATTATTAAGAACACTCGTATAGTACTGTATGAGTGAAAAATTAGAATTTTTATATATAGATCCAAGTAACAATCTAAGAGATAAGATTGTTACAGATATAGATAGGAGAATAAGAAATAGGGCTATTTTTAGTCTTTTTTATGGTGGTTTAACCTCACTTACTTCTATTCTTGTTATGATCTATTCTTCTGTTTTAATAGTAAAAGATTTCTACAGTTCTGGACTAAGAGAATACCTGTCTTTAGCTTTTTCTGATTATTCTTTATTGATAACATTATGGAGAGAGTATCTATTGTCGGTAGTAGAATCATTACCTGTTATCTCAATAATTCTCGTCACTCTTTCTCTGTTTATATTCACGTTATCAATAAAATATGTAGTAAATAGTTTTAAAAAGATTCCCTTTATAAGTTTAAGTTTTAATAAATAAAAAATATGAAAATCGATATGAATAAAATAAAAAATTATTTAAATTCTGTAAAAATTGGAAAAACATCTTTAGTTATAGGAATAATTTTGTTGATGATTGTTTCTTTCCAATTTGGAGTTTTTGTTGGTTTTGGAAAAGCTTCTTTTAATTTTAGAAATGGAGAAAGATATTTTCTTGAAATGAATGGACGTAGAGATGATCCTATGATGGGTTTGAAAAGAGATGATTTTCAGAATACACACGGCACTATAGGCAAAATAATAAGAATTTCACCAGATGTATTGATTGTTTTAGATAAAGAGCAGAAAGAAAAAACAATTTCAATATCTACAAGTACAGTCATTAAGAAGTTCAGAGAAGATATAAAAGCGGTTGATCTAAAGATAGATGATTTTATTGCTGTTATAGGTTCACCTGAAGAAAATGGTTTTGTCGGCGCAAAACTTATTAGAGTTATGCCTGATCCAAAGGATATGCCTTTACCAGAAATTAGATAAAAAAATGAAAACAAAAAACTTTTTTAAAAAAATAAAAAATTGGATAGCATCCAATAAGAAGCTAAGCACAGCTATATTTATAGTTTTGATTGTGATTTTATATTTTTCTTTTAGAGATTTAAATTTATCTACAGAAGTGACTTATAAGACTGTACCTGTAACAAAAGGAAATATTGTTTCTACTGTATCTGGCAGCGGACAGGTTTCTGCTTTGAATCAAATAAATATAAAAACAAAAACTTCTGGTGATGTCATTTATGTTGGGGTTACTTCTGGTAAGGAGGTTAAAGCCGGAGAAATTATAGCTAGACTAGATTCTACTGACGCTCTTTATGATTTAGAAAGCGCACAAATCTCTTATGAAGAATTAGTAAATATCGATTCTGATGACTTAAAATCAGCACAAGATTCTGTAGATGATGCCAAAGATAGTTTAGAAAATAATTATGCTGATGCAAAAGCAACTTTGATTTCAGTTTCTACTAGCATGACAGACATAATGAACGGACTTAGTGATTTGTTTGATTATAGAGATGGATTTTTATCTGTAAAAAGTAGCTATAATTTGGGTAGTACAGCCAAAGATTATAGAGCTAGAGCAGAAGATAGTTTTAATAAATCGAATTTGTTATTCAAAGAATATTTGAAAAATTATAGATCGATTTCTAGTATATCCGAGGAGGAAATAGAAGGTCTTCTTTCAGAAGTTTATAATATTTCTATAAATATATCCGAAACAACAAAATATACTCAAGATGCTGTAACATATTTTATAGATCAAAAAGATAGTGAATCATCAAATACAGAATCAGATGAAGCATATACCTCAATAACAAGTTTGGTTTCAAAATCTAGCTCTTTGGTCTCTAGTGTTTATTCAACAAAGAATTCTATTTTGAGTGCAAGGAAAACACTTGAAAATGCAAGGGAAGATTTAGATGACTTACTTGATGGTCCAGATGTTTTGGATTTAAGATCAGAAGCTTTGTCTCTAAAAGAGAAACAAGAGGCATACAATAATTGTTTTATAACAGCTCCTTTTGATGGTTATATATCAAGTATTGAAGTTGAAAATAGTGATTCTGTATCCTCTGGTGCAACAGTAGCTACAATAATCACAAAACAGAAAATTGCTGAAATAACATTAAATGAAGTTGATGCTGCTAAGGTTAAAATTGGACAAAAAGTAGATATTACATTTGATGCTATATCTGATTTAAATATTACTGGTAAGGTTAGTGAAATAGATACGGTTGGGACTGTAAGTTCTGGAGTTGTAAATTATGACGCTACAATAACTTTTGATATACAAGACGATAGGATTAAATCTGGTATGAGTGTCAGTGTTTCGATAGTTACAGATATGAAAACTGACGTTTTGGTTATACCAAGCGAAGCTGTGAAGACAGGTAATAATGGTAATAGTTATGTTGAAATATTGGATAATAATTCTAACGTTTTAGAAAAGAAGGTTGAAGTAGGAATTTCTGACGATACGTATATTGAGGTTATAAGTGGCTTAGAAGAAAGTGAAAAAATAATTACAAAAACATCTTCTGGTTCAAGTTCTACAAAGACAACGAGTAATAATTCAAATGCAAGATCTGCAACTAGTTTGATAGGTGGTATGGGTGGTGGTCCTAGAAATTAATTTTTATCCGTTAAATGATTGAAGTAAAAAATTTAACAAAAATATATAAGACAGGGGATACAGAACTTAGGGCTGTTGATGATGTAAGTTTTAAAATAGAAGACGGAGAATTCGTTGCGATAATGGGTCCTTCTGGTTCTGGTAAATCTACTCTTATGCATATAATAGGAGCTTTAGATACGCCAACTTCTGGAAAATATTTTTTGGATGAAAAAGATGTCTCGAAACTTTCTGATGATGAATTAGCAGATATAAGAAAAACAAAGATCGGTTTTGTTTTTCAAGCTTTTAATCTCTTACCCAGAACTACAGTTTTGAGAAATGTTATGTTACCACTTATTTATTCTAGAATAGATAAGGAGGAGAGAGAAAAAAGAGCAAGAGAGTCACTATTGTCTGCTGGTTTAGACGAACCACATTTTATGCATCTTTCAAATCAACTTTCCGGAGGTCAAATTCAACGTGTCGCTATTGCTCGTGCTCTGGTAAATAATCCGACGATTATTTTGGCCGATGAACCGACAGGTAATCTTGATACAAAAACTGGAGAAATAGTTTTAGGAACTTTTCAAAAATTAAATAAAGAACAATGTAGGACAATCGTACTTATCACACACGAACAAGATGTCGCTGAACATGCCGATAGAATAATCTTTATTAGGGATGGGAAAATTGTTTCTGATGATAAAAAACACAACAAAAGAGTTATAGATCAAGAAAAAATTTGTAAAGAATTATTTAATAAAAAATAATATGCATATATTAGATACATTAGAAGAGACATATTCAGCACTTTCAGCAAACAAGGTTAGAACTAGTTTAACCATGCTTGGTATCATAATCGGTATCGGTTCTGTTATCGCCATGGTGTCTATAGGACAAGGAGCTCAGACATCTATAAAATCTAGCATTGAATCTATTGGTTCAAATTTACTTATAATAATGCCAGGAGCTCAAAGGGGTGTAGGTTCACAAATAAGTTCTGGTAGAGGAGGAGCAAAAACTTTATTACAAACTGACGTAGAAGCTATTTCAAAAGAGGTGTCTGGAATAAAAGCTATTGCCGCGGAGCAATCTAATAGATATCAAGTTACTGCCAAAGGGCAAGGTACGAATACAAACACTACAGTTACAGGAACCACAGCCTCTTATACAAACGTCAGGAATTTAGAAGTTGAAAGTGGAAGTTTTATTACCGATCAAAATAATAAAAATCTTTCGAAAGTTGCTGTTCTTGGACCTTCCGCTAGAGATGATTTGTTTGGAGAAGATTCAAATGCTATAGGAAAGATTGTTAGAATAAATAATATTGAATTTAAAGTTATTGGTATAACAAAAGAAAAAGGCGGAAGTGGTTTTAGTAATCAAGATGATATTATTTTTATTCCATTAAGTACTGCACAAAAATATTTAACTGGTAATGAATATTTATCTACTGTAAGTGTTCAAGCAGAAGACGAAAATGTAATGACAACTGTACAGGAAGATATAACAAGCCTGCTATTAAAAAGACACAAAATATCTGACTCATCATCTGCTGATTTTAGTATAATGAATCAATCAGATATTCTTTCTACTGCATCAACGGTAACATCAACTATGACATATTTACTAGCAGCGATAGCTGGAATATCACTTCTGGTTGGTGGAATCGGTATTATGAATATGATGCTTACTACGGTTACAGAAAGAACTAGGGAAGTTGGACTTAGAAAAGCTATTGGAGCAAAAAGAAAAGATATAAGTATTCAATTTCTTATCGAGTCTGTAGTGTTAACCTTTATCGGTGGTGTGATAGGTGTAATACTTGGTTGCGGGGCTGCGTATCTACTTAATCTATTTGGTGTTATTCAAACAACGATTTCTATACCTTCAATTTTTCTTGCTTTCGGAGTCTCTGCATTTATAGGAATTGTGTTTGGGTATTATCCAGCAAGACGAGCTGCAGGGTTGAATCCTATTCAAGCATTGAGGTACGAATAGTTTATTTGACTTTTGTTTTATAGACGGTAAATTTATATAGGATGTGTGAGTTTAAGGTGAACTCATCATGTTTCTTTGATAGTCGAAGGTGAGGTTTGTATGTCCAGTTTGAGTATGTCTCTCGATGCTTTGGTGAGAATCGCTTCTAGGCCAACAGCTATTGTTGTTTGGAACAATCAGAAGATTGTCGCTAATCAACTTTTGAACGATGCTCTTGCAAGATGTAGTGAGGAGGAAAGGTTTCTTCTCCTAGCAAGTTGTCTTGGTGCATTGAAAGAAAAAGGCGGTTTGGGAACTTCTACTTTTTCGATGACAATAACGAAAAAGTTGTATCCTAATACGCCCGATTTCACTGAAGATTATATGTCTGTGGTTTTATGGTTGGGAGGAGTGCCAAAACTCTTGTCACCGATACCAGAGATAGAATTAAATGAAATCTTCATTCGTAACGGGATAATATGTATAACTGGTGAGAAAGGTGTTTTGGATAAATATATCAAATTTCTCATCGAAACTTTCAGTTTCAAAGAATTTACAGATGGTGTGTTCATAAGGTCGAGTCGTATCTTTGTGGCTTGATTTTGTAAAGCGGGTTCGTAAGAGCCCGTTTTATTATTATAAAAATGTTGTATATTAATAGTATGGTCCCGTTAGAGATTTATAAATTAAACCTATTGGGATGTGTTGTTTGAATGATTGTATGATATATGTGGTATTTATAATACGGAAATATTTTTTAATTAATTATCACTGTTTTATAATATTATATAAATAATAAAAGATTGGAAAAAATAAAATATTTCCTATCTCTAACGGGATGAATAAAAATACAAGAAAAGGATTAAGAACTTGGATAGAAATAGATAAAAAGGCTATAAAACATAATTTTAATGTTTTTAAGAAACTTTCTGGCGATAAGATAAAACTTTTAGCTGTTGTAAAATCAAATGCTTACGGACACAGTCTTATAGATTTTTCAAAAGAAATGGTTACTCTCGGAGCCGATTTTTTAGGAGTAGATTCTATAGTTGAAGGACTTGCTTTGAGAAAAGAAAATATAAAAACACCTATACTTGTACTTGGTTACACTTTACCAGAACTTTTTATTGATGCGATAGAGAAAAATATAAGCATTACACTTTCCAGTTTTGATACAATCTCTGAAATTAAAAAACTAGAAAAGAAAACAAATAAAAAAATAAAAGTTCATATAAAAGTAGATACAGGAATGTGTCGTCATGGTTTTCTCTTGAAAGATTTAGAGAAGGTTATAAGAGAAATAAAGAAATTAAAAAACATAGAAGTGGAAGGATTGTATACACATTTCTCTACTGCAAAAGATCCAGCTTCTCCGAATTTTACAAGAAAACAAATAAAAGAATTTATCCTTTGGAAAGAGTCTTTTGAAAAGGAAGGATATACACCGATATACCATACAAGTGCAACTTCTGGAGCTATAGTTTTCCCAGAAGCAAAATTTGATATGGTAAGAATAGGTATCGGGCTTTATGGACTATGGCCATCAAAAGAAACAGAAATGGCTTTTTCAAATAAATTTAATCTAGAGCCAGTTCTTAGTTGGAAGACAATGATAGGTGAGATAAAAACTTTACCAAAAAGCTCGAGAGTAGGATATGATGGAACAGAGATTTTAGAAAAAGAAACAAAGATCGCTATTTGCCCAGTTGGATATTGGCATGGTTTTCTCCGCGATCTTTCTTGTAAAGCAAAAGTTTTAGTAAATGGAAAAAAGTGTAAAGTTCTCGGTAGAGTTTGTATGGATATAATAATGATTGATGTTTCGGATGTAGAAAAAATAAAAGTAGGGGATGAGGTTGTAATAATAGGAGAGTCAGGAAAAGAAAAAATAACTGTAGATGATATGTCTTCAATAATATCAGGTTCAAGTTATGAATTTCTCACAAGAATAAATCCGCTGATTAAACGATTTTATATATAGATATTGATTATTATATTAATATGTGTTAATATAATATGTAGGATTTAGGTTTTGCCTAAAGGATTGTTCTGTAACAAAAAGAGGAGGTTGTCATGCCTGGTTTCCAAGAAATGATTGAAAGGTTGAGAGGATTAATTCTCTCTTTTGCAACAAAGCAGATCAATATCATTATATGTCATTTGGATTTTGACTCCATGATTGCTGCTTTTGCTATCAGGTATTATGTCGAATATGTTTTGGGGGTTAATAAAAAAGTTAAGATTTTCTATAACGGAGATTTAACGAATCCATTTCTAAAGAGTATTTGTGAACATTTCCCGTTTTTCTCTCATAATATTGAGGGGATTTTGCATTTTGATGGTAACGGTGGACATATTTTTATTGATTATGTCGGTGATTCAGAGATTATGTTTCCTAAGTTAGACGAAAGTGTAATCTTAGGTAATATAGACAGAGGTATTGTAAGTGAACATAATGACGAGTTGATCAAGTTCAGTAGTAGGTTAGCATCGGCAAGTTCGATTGTTTTCAGACTACTTGTTACTTCAGGTTGTCTTAAGTCACGTAAAAAAGAACTTAAGGATTTGGTTTTTCTGTTGATTCTCGCGATTCATCATGATATCAAATCTTCTAAACAACAACCTTCTTCTTATAATTTGAATTCCCTTGGTAGGGCTATCGAGTATTTAGGTATGTTGAATTTTCACGACATGCTCGATAAGCTTCCTGATCAAATCAAATGGAAGATAAATTCAGACGACAGGAAATAGTAGTCTGAAAAAAACCGCCCGTTCGCTTTTGCGATAGGGCGGTATTTTTATACTAATTCGTAATCTAATATTTTTTTATCTAGATCAATTTTAACTAATTTTATTTTTATTTTTTCTCCTAATGAATAAGTTTTTTTATTTTTTTCTCCAACTATTGCATATTTTTTTGTATCTAAAACATAGAAATCATCTGATAGAGAACTGAGTTTGATCATGCCTTCTGCTTTTGTTTCTATGTCCTCTGCATAAATACCCCATTCAGTTACACCTGTTATGAGACCATTAAAAATATTACCAACTTTATCTTGCATGAATTCTATTTGTTTATATTTTTTACCATCACGCTCTGCTTCAGAAGCTTTTATTTCTTGTTCTGTACTATGTCTAGAAGCGTTTTCATAGAAAGCTATGTTTTTAGAATCAATTTGTTTGTGAGAAAGTATTTTGTCTAATATTCTATGAACAAGCATATCTGGATATCTTCTGATAGGTGAAGTGAAGTGTGCGTAATATTCAAAAGCTAAACCAAAGTGGCCTATATTTTTTGTTGAATATATTGCCTTTGCCATAGAACGAATTGCCGCGGTTTTTACCAATGCTTCCTCGGCTTTCCCTTCGACTTGTGCAAAGAGTGCTTGCATGTCTTTTCCTTTAACGTTTCCATCTTTATCTATGAAAAGTTCGTGTCCTAGAGCTTTTACAAAAACAGCTAACTCAGATATTTTTTCTTTATTTGGTAAATCATGAATTCTGTATGGTAAAGGTAGAACCGTTTTCATTTTCTTTTCAGTCTTGTATACAAATTCAGCGACCTCTTTGTTTGCAAGGAGCATGTATTCTTCTACGAGTTTGTGGGTATCAAGTCTTTCTTTTTTATAGATTCTTAGTGGTTTACCCTCTTTGTCTAATTCAAAAGCAATTTCTTCTTGTTCAAAATCTATCGCTCCTTTTTGCCATTTTTCTTTTCTAAGAATTTTTGCAATTTTGTTTAGGGTATCTAATTCTTCAAAAAATTCTCCTTTTTTATTATTTATTGTTTCTTGCGCACTTTCATAGGTGAATCTTTTATCTGATTTTATAACTGTTTTTCCAAACCATCTTGAATGAATTTTCCCTTTAATATCTAATTCGAAAACAGCAGAAAAAGTAAGTTTCTCTTCTCCTTCATTTAAGCTACAAAGATTATCTGAGAGTTCAAAAGGGAGCATTGGTATTGTTCTATCTGGTAAATAAACAGAGCAGGCTCTTTTGTAGGCTTCTTTGTCTAGTTCACTTTTTTCTGTCACATAGTGTGATACATCAGCAATATGTACGCCTATTTCATATTTATCATTACTAATTTTTTTGAAAGATATTGCATCGTCAAAATCTTTTGCTGTTTTAGGATCTATTGTGAAAGTTAATGTATTTCTAAAATCTTTTCTTTTTAAAATTTCTTCTTTTGATATTTCTTTATTTTTATTAAAAACATTTTTTGATTCTTCTAATACTTTTTCCGGAAAATCTATTTCAAAACCTTTATCTATTACGATAGAATGCATTTCTGTAGAATTCTCACCCTTCTTACCTAGTTTTTTTATTATCTCAGCGATAGAGTATTCAGGATAATTTTTCCACTTAATTATTTTTGCTATTACTTTTGTATTATCTTTAAAATCAGATTTTTTGTCTGTTTTTATAATTAATTTTATTTTTTTATCGTCTGGAATAATTTCTGTAGTTTCTTTTACATTTTTAATCGTTCCGACAAAAGTTTTTTTGCTTCTAGATATAACTTTTAATACTTTATTTCCGTAGATATTTTTACCTTTTTTTGATAACAAAACTTCCACTACGTCTCCAGACATAGCTGTGTTAAGTTGTCTTGATAAAAATTCGATTGGTTCTGTACTATTATCTGGAATAAAATAGGCGATATTTCCTCTTATATTTTTAATAACTCCTTTTATTTTCTTTGTGTCTCTTATAGTCTCTTTTTTCATTAGTTATTGACTATAGCATAAAAACATTAGTTTGTATAGTAAATATATTATATATGTTGACTTTAATATTATTTTTGGTAGTATATTCGTCATATATGTTAATAATCAGATTACAAAGAGTAGGTAGAGTACATGAACCATCTTTCCGTATAGTTCTTACTGATTCAAAGTTTGGACCAAAAAGTGGAAAAGCCGTTGAAGTTCTTGGATCTTATGATGCGAGAAAAGGAAAGGGTACTAACCACGTAGATGGTGAAAAAGTAAAATACTGGATATCAAAAGGTGCAAAATTATCAGAAACAGTTCATAATCTTCTTGTAGATCAAAAGATTATAGAAGGTAAAAAAATAAACGTTTTACCAAAGAATAAAATAATTAACGCTAAAAAAGCAAAAGAAGCTGCGGAAGCTGCAAAAGCTCCCAAACCAGAAGTTGCTACACCTACACCAGAGCCAACAACAGAAACTCCAGCTGCTTAATAAATTTCAAACAAAAACAACCGCCTTAAAAGGTGGCTGTTTTTTTATTTAATTTGCTCGCTTTTTTTTGTTATGATACAATTTCAAAAGGCAGTATTTTTAATAAGTTACCGGTCGAATTACTGCAATAATCAGGATAAAAGATTCTTAATACTTGTTTATAGTTATTAAGAAAAAAAGAAAATAATGGAGAACGATGCAAAGTTTTTAGATCTCGTTGTTAAGGCATTAGTTGATTCTCCTGACAAAGTAAATATTGTCAGAACAGTTGACGAAATGGGTGTATTACTTACTCTTACTGTAGATAATGCCGATATGGGCAAAGTCATCGGTAGATCAGGTAACACAGCTAAAGCTATAAGAACTCTTCTAAGAGTTGTTGGAATGAAAAACAATTCAAGAGTTAACTTGAAAATCAACGAACCAGAAGGGGCAGCTCCAAGAGCAGCTTCATCTGAAATGAAAGCTTCAAAGACAGTTGATGAAGCTATGGCAGATCTTAAGTTATAAAAGATAGTTCAAACAACACCCGAAAGGGTGTTGTTTTGTTTTTATGTTTTATATCATTGACATTTTATAAAATAAAGTTTAATTTATAAGCAGAAGGAGGTTTAAAAATGCCTGATTTCCCTTTTTTCCTTAGTTGGATTCGAAAGGGTAAGTGGTATGATTGTTTCTTGAAGAAAAGAAAGGGAAGTCTTTCAACAAGAAATACATCCCCTGTTGTCAGGAAGATTGGTAAGCCGATGATTTTTTATCCGGCGAGCCGTGTTTCTGAAAGGAATTGGTGATGGCTGAAGAAACAAGATTGTTTCAATCAGATGATGGTGATTCAACGGTTAATCATGAACCAGTGAATCCAGGAGCGGAAGTTTCTGATATTGGTTTTGATTGATCGGGAAAAAGAGGTGGCTTTTGTCACCTCTCTTTTATTTAAGGGATTTTTGTTGTAGTATATATCCGTTAAAGTTTTTGCCAACGTTTGTTAAAAATTAAAAAACACTACAAAACATGATTTTAAATAAAGTTATTTTTATCTCATTGATTGTTATGTCGAAACAAACAATTTTTATTGGCAAAAATTTTCTCGGGTAAATATAAAATGAATTTTCATATAATCACATTATTTCCAGATTCTTTTGGCTCATATTTAGATGAGTCTATTTTGGCACGTGCAATAAAAAATAAAAAAATAAAAGTTAGTTTTTATAATCCTCGTGATTTTGTAAAAGTTACAAAAAGTCAAAAAAATAAAGATAAGCCATACAAAAGGGTTGATGATATTCCTTATGGTGGTGGTCCTGGTATGGTTATTCAGGTTGAACCTGTAGTAAAAGCCATTGAGAAAGCTTTTAAAAAAATAAAGGATACAAAGAAAACAAAAATAATTTTTCTTTCTCCTTGTGGTAAACAGTTTGATACAGAATATGCAAAAAATTCAGTAAAAAAATATTCTGACATTATTATTATTTGTGGTAGGTATGAAGGGGTAGATGAAAGAATAAATAAGATTTTTAAAACTGAAAAAGTAACAGTCGGCCCTTTTGTCCTTACTGGTGGAGAATTACCTGCGATGATTATGATTGATTGTATTAGTCGACAAATAGAAGGTGTTTTGGGAAATTTCTCTTCAAGAGAAGAAGAGAGGGTTTCAAGTAATGAGGTCTATACAAGACCGGAAGTTTTTGAATATAAAAGGAAAAAATATATAGTCCCTAAAGTTTTGTTATCAGGTAATCACAAGGAAATTGATTTGTGGCGAAATAAAGAAAAAAGCAAAAAATGAAAGAATTATTCTATACTAAAGATTCAAAAATAAGTGGTAGGGGTAATTTTGCTTTATCTTTTATACCTAAAATGACCAATCTCGGTTTAGGTCTTGTAAAAGAGAATAATACCGGAAATGACGATTGTGATTATAAAAGATTTCCTATTTGTACTTTTACAAACCACTCAAATAATCCGAATTTATTTTTTAAGAAAGATAATAATAAATATTATTTTTATACATTAAGAGATATTGATAAGGAGGAAGAATTGACTATAGATTATTTGAAGTTTGATTTTGAAGGTAAAATAAAATTTTTAAATTAAAATGTTTATATTAATCGGTGGACATCCAAAGGGTTTTGAGGAACCATTTCACTTAAAAACAAAGTCTGGGAAAATTCTTAGAAAAATATTGGGTGAACCAAAGGAAAATATTTTTGCTTTTTTTGATCTTTGGGAAAACCAAGATGAACAAGACTTGGGGATTATCGATAAAAAAGTTTTGGATAAATTAAAAAAGTTTCTTAAAAATGGATACAAACTCATAGCTCTTGGAAGATTTACAGAAAAAGCACTATTAGAAAATAAAATTGAGTGTTTATATTTACCACATCCTGCAAGTCGGAGGAATGAAGATAAAAATAAATTAGAAAAAAGTCTTAAAAAACTCATTAAGTAATATTTGACTACTAACATGTTTTGTTATACTTTTATAAATGGATAGATTCTTGTTAAAAAAAGAAAGGAGTTCCTTGTGAAAGTCTTGTTTGTTTCTGGTTCAAAAAATGACGTTGTTCAGTTGTGGTATTCTTCGGGGTGTCACCTCGAACACAATTTTGAACACATCACGATTACGACAATCGACAGTCTGTTGGGTAAGATTCGTGCTATTGAGCCCGATGTGATTGTTGTGAGTTACAATGTTGGCAGCCAGTCTCATACTGGCGTTGACGTTGCTCTTTTGGTACAGGAAGATTTTTCTGAAATCACGTTGGTAGAAAATACCGTCGCTTCGGAAGAGTCTTTCTCACACCGTGATGTAAAGGTCGAGTTCAATGTTGAATGTGACCCTGAGAAACTCGCGCAGTTTCTTAAGGGTGTTGCTGCATGATTTTGACCGACATTTCCAAGATAAAAACCGCCAGGCTTCGGCTTGGCGGTTTTAATATGGTAGAATACTCTACATGTTACAGAAAGAAGCATTAGAAATTTTAAAAATGGGATACAATTGCTACATAACGGGAGCTGCTGGTTCTGGTAAAACCCACCTTTTAAATGAATACATTAAATTTCTTAGAAACAAAGGAGTTGATGTTGGTGTGACTGCTTCTACTGGTATTGCCGCAACACATATGGGGGGGATGACGATTCATTCTTGGTCTGGACTTGGAATAAAAGACGATATCAATGAATATGATCTGGAAGACTTAGAGACTAAAAAATATCTTTACGACAGATTCGCAAATACAAAAGTTCTTATTATCGATGAAATTTCAATGCTTCATCATTTTCGTCTTGATCTTGTGGAGAGAATAGCAAGACATTTAAAAAGAAATGAAATGCCTTTTGGTGGTATGCAAGTTATTCTTTGTGGTGATTTTTTCCAACTTCCACCAGTATCAAGACCGGGTGAGAGAGAATCTTTTTTTGCTTACAAATCAGAATCTTGGAAGAAGATGAATCTGAAAATTTGTTATTTAGAAGAACAGTATAGACAGAAAGATGCTAGTTTAGTAAAAATTCTTAACGATATCCGTAAAAACTGTATGACAGAAGAATCATTGGTTTGTTTGAAAAATAGACAAGATAAAAACCTTACTTGTCTTATTGAACCAACTAAACTTCATACTCACAATATAAATGTAGATACAATAAATGATTTTGAATTGAATGGACTCAAAGGAGAGATTACTGTTTTTAAAATGGAAGATAAAGGAAAGAGAAATCTTGTAGAAACTTTGAAAAAAAGCTGTCTTGCTCCAGAAATGCTTAGACTAAAAGTTGGAGCAAAAGTTATGTTTGTAAAAAATAACTTTGAACAAGGATATGCAAACGGAACGCTTGGAAAAATAATCGAATGTAATGCTTTTGGTCCAAAAGTTATGCTTAATTCTGGCAAGATAATAAATGTTGAAAAAGCTACTTGGGTTATAGAAGAGGATGGAAAGATTAAAGCACAAATCACCCAATATCCTTTGAGACTTGCTTGGGCAATAACTATACACAAAAGTCAGGGTATGAGCTTGGATGCTGTAGAAGTTGATCTATCAAAATCTTTTGAAAGAGGAATGGGATATGTAGCACTTTCTCGTGTAAAAACTTTGGAGGGTTTGAAGATAATAGGTTTGAACAACAATGCACTTGAAGTTCGTGGAGATATTATAGATTTTGATGAAGAGCTCAGAGAACAGTCTGATAGAGATAAGAGGTGGCTTAATACTTTTGATGATAAAGAAATAAAAGAAAAACAAGAAGAATTTTTAGAAAAAGTTGCTCCACCAGAAAATGTAGCAAAGAAAAAAGTTGCAAAACAAAATAGAAAGAAAAACAGAATTTCTCCAATACAAGAAACAAAAAATATGCTGGAAGAGGGGATGGGGCTAAAAGAGATTGTTGATATAAAAGGAGTGAAAATCGGAACAATTATTGAACATATAGAAAAGATTTTAAAAGAAGAACCAGACTTTGATATAAGTCATTTAAAAAATGAAGTTCCTGCAGGAAAGTTCAAAAAAATCTGGATGGCTTTCAAAGAACTTTATGGAGAAAATAGGGACTATCTCCTTGCGCCAGTAAAAAACAAACTTGGTGATAGTTTTACTTTTGAAGAATTGAGAATTGTAAGGCTTTTTGTGAAGAAGAATTTGTAAAAATTTTGATTTTAGGAAAATTATTGATAAAATAATGAAAGTTTTGTTTTTATTATTTTAATAAATAAATTTCTAATGATATTTTTAATTAAAAAACCGTTTTTAATTTTGACGGTATTTTTGTCTGTGTTTATTTTTAATTATTCATACGCGGAAACTTATTTAGAAAATAACATAATATCTTCTGATACTACTTGGACGAAAGAAAATAGTCCTTATGTTTTAGAAAATGACATTGTTGTAGATTCTGGAGTGACATTGACAATTGAATCTGGAGTTGTAGTAAAAATTTTAAATAATTCTTACATAAATGTTTTTGGTAGTCTATTTTCTAACGGACAGGACGAGGTTGTTAGTTTTATAACTGATGAAGATTCTGTTTGGGGAGGTATTTATGTGTCTGGAGGTGGAAGATTAGATATACAAAATACTATGATTTCAAATGCAATAGATCCTTTATTATTTGAAGATAGTAATGGTTCTATAGATAATATCCAGATAGTTGATTGTCGGGAAGGTATTAGTTTATATGGTAGTGAGGTTGAATTAAAAAATAGCTCTGTAACGAATATATCAAATTATTCTGTTTATCTATCTTCCGCTTCAAAAATAAAAATTGATAATACTAATTTTACCAATATAGGAAATACGGTTGTTAATTTAAGTAATAATTCTTCTTTAGATTTTATAAAATCAAATATTAATAATACGGACAGCTATTCTTTTTATGTTTTTGATAATAGTTATGCAAAAATATTAAATTCTAGTATTAAGAATACTTTAAAGGGTTTTTCTGCTTTTGGTGATAGTAACATAGAAATTGAAAATTCTTCTTTTGAAGGAATTATGAATAATGATTGGGCTACTTTTCCTATTTTTAATGATAGTAGTTTAATTATTTCTAGTTCAACAATTAAAAATATTTTTACCGACTCTCTTTTTCAAATATTTAATGGTGGAGTAGCCAATATCTCAGGATTGTTTATTGATGATATTGTTACTAATAATATTTTTGTAATTTTTGGTAATGAATATTATGATAAAACGATTTTTAATATTGAAAATTCTGATATAAGAAATATTTATGGTAATTCTTTTCAAATTTTTTCTAATATAAGAGCGAAAATTTTAAAAACAAAAATAAGGGATTCTCTTAATATAGGAATAGAAACTTTTTCATATCCAGAGATTTTTATTGAGGATAGTGAAATATCCGGAAATGATATTGGTATAGCAAGTTATGGATCAAATATTGAAATAAAAAATAGTTTTATCGTCGGTAATAAAACTTTTGGAGTATATAATATTCCAGCTGAAAATGGTGCGCCCTCTGTAAAAGCTATAAACAATTGGTGGGGAGATAAAAGCGGTCCTTATAATGAGTTGTCAAACGCTACGGGAACAGGAAATATGATTACTGGAAATATAGATTTTGTTCCTTGGTTGGAAAGTGACCCAAATAATAAACGAAATCCAGTAATTATTATTCCTGGAATATTATCTAGTTATCTTAATAAAAATAATTACGCACACGAAGAAGTTTGGTTGAATTTGGGAAAGGCTTTATTGTCGAGAAACGATAATTATTTGGATGATTTACTTATGACAGAATTTGGTCAACCAGATATGACTAAGACTTTGGTTTTACCAACAGATATATTTAGAAAAATAAAAGTAACGAGTCTCATTGAGGAAGATTTTTTTGATGGATTGATAAAAGAATTTGAAGAGGGCGGTTATAAAGAAGGAGAAGACTTGTTTGTTTTTCCTTATGATTGGCGTCTTGATATAAGAGATATTGTGGATAATTCCTATACATCACTAAATAAATCATTGAAAGATAGGATAGACGAGATTTTAGAAAAGACCGGATCAGATAAAATAGATATTATTGCTCATAGTATGGGTGGTTTGATTTCAAAATATTATATTAAAAATTATGGTCAAGGTAAGGTGGGTGATTTCATAGATATTGCTACTCCGCATTTAGGTTCGCCAGATGCTTTGAAGATTTTAATGTCAGGTGATGATATGGGGATAGGGGCAAAAGGGTTATCATTTCTTAATAAAAATAAAGTAAAAGAGATCTCTCAAAATATGCCTTCTGTATATCAACTGCTACCAAGTCAGTCATATTTTTCTACTTCATCGCCAGATTATAATTATTATATAGATGACTTGGATGATTATGATGATAATAGTATAAAAGGAAAATTATCTTTTGAAGAATCAAATAGTTTTATAAAAAATACTGGAAGAAATAGTTATGTTATGGACAGATCTATAAATATACATGATGAAATTGATTCTTTTAATTCTAAGGACTATGGTGTAGAAACATACAATATTGTCGGTTGTGGTATTCCTACTGTTGGTAAGATCTTTACTTTAGGTAAACAAAATGAATCAGATCCAGAATTTGATATTGCATATATAAATGGTGATGGAACCGTTCCACAAAAGAGCGCGGAATTCTTAGTTTCAAAAAATACATATTATAAAACTGGAATAAAACATCCTGTTATTTCTAGTTCAGATGGTGTAAAGGAGTTAGTATTTTCTTTATTAGAAAATAATATTGATAATTTTGACTATAGTTCTTTTAATACTATTTCTACCACTTCTGAAAATTGTAAATTACCAAATGGAACAACCTTGAGTTTCCATAGTCCTGTTGATGTACATATTTATGATGAACTAGGTAACCATACTGGACCGGATGTAAATGGTGATATAGAAAACAATATAGATGAGATATCTTATAATATCTTTGAAAATAATAAATTTGTATTTTTACCTGAAGGAAAAGAATATGTAATAAAATTACAAGCAACAGATATTGGTAGTTTTAGTTCTCATATTAAAAAGGTTGAAGAAGGGGATATAGTCTCTACTTCTTATTTTAGTGCTGTTTCTTTGACTAGCACAAGTACAAAGGCAAATATAATTATAGAAGATGATAGTCAAATCATAGAATTAGATAAAAATGGAGATGGATCGATAGAACAAATTATAAAACCATCTTCTATTATAAATGGAGACTCTCTAGCTGATAGAGATACCCCGATTACAGCGGTAAAATTTATAAATATTAAAGAATCAGAAAATTCTTGGTATTCAAAGGATGTAGAAATAATGTTTAATGCGACGGATACAGCCTCTGGTGTATTAAAAACAGAGTATTCTTTTGATGATGGTATTAATTATATACAGGCTACAAGTAGTATAAAATTATCAAGAGAAGGAGAAAATAAAATATTATATCGTTCTGTAGATAAGGCGGGAAATATAGAAAAAGAAAAAAATATAAACATAAATATAGATAAAACAATTCCAGAATTTTTATTTAATATTGATTCTAAAAAATTTGAATTAAATATTGTTGGTTTTGATGATATTTCTTCTACTACATTAAAAGTGACCGATATTACAAAGAAACCGATTAAAAATCCTGTTTTTAAGAAAAGTAAAATTTACTTGTATAAAGTTTCTAATTTGCCTGGATTAAATAACGATTTGATTCTAGAGGTTAATCGTGAGAATGATAAAGTTCTTGATTATGATATTAGATTCCCAAATTTTAAAAATAATAAGGATATATCTGTAACTGTTGTTAGGGATATTGATAAAAAGGGAAAAGTTAGAAGTTTTGTTCAAACAATAAGACAGGGAAGGGATATAATAACATACGTATATAATTCAAGGAGTAATAAAACAGTTATTTTTACAAAAGATGGTAGAGAAATCAGTAGAAAGATATATAATGAAGAAAAGTTAGTTGAGTTTATTAGTGATAGAGGTGTAATAAAAATAAAATAAAATGTCAAAGATAAAATTGTTTCTTGTGTTTTTAATTAGTAATATTATTCTTATTGTGTTTCCTTTAATTTGTTTTTATTTAATTAGTAGATTTAATTTCAGTTTAGATATAGCTTGGTTCTTGTACTATCTATTAATTATGCCACTATTGGTGAATTCAATTATTCTATTTAAATTTAGAGTTTATGACTTTTCTTATGTTTTTATGTTATTTTTTACTATTTCTAGTTATTTTGTTTCTTATTATTTGGGCTTATTTTTTGTTGGTGAAGTAATAAAAAATAGTAATTTAATCTAGATGAAAATTAAAGATTTTCAAAAAGTTGATAGACCGAGGGAAAAGTTAAAAAAATATGGAACGGGTAAGCTATCAGATAAGGAATTATTAGCGATTATTTTGTCTTCTGGTATAAAAGGTAAAAACGTCATTGAATTATCAAAGGAGATATTAAATGAAGTTAAAAAAGTTGGGATAGAAAATATAAATAACGAGAGTTTTAAAAATATCAAAGGGCTAGGAGATACAAAGACAAATCAAATTATTTCTTTTATAGAATTAGGCAGAAGGCTTCTTAAAAATAAAAAAGCTGAGCTTATTATGTCTCCAAAGGATGTTTGGGAGAAAATGGAAGATTTACGAGATTCGAAAAAAGAACACTTTGTTATTTTCTTTTTAGATTCAAGAAATCAAATTATAAAAAGAGAAATAATTTCTGTCGGAACTTTAAACTCAAGTCTTGTTCATCCAAGAGAGGTTTTTGAACCAGCTATTCGTTACTCCACATCTCAAATAATCATTTCTCATAATCATCCCTCAGGTCTATTAAAACCATCAGAAGAAGATCTTTCTATGACCAAACGTCTTTTAGAAGCAGGAAAAATACTTGGTATAGATATACTTGATCATATTATAGTTTGTAAGGACGAATATAAAAGTTTAAGAGAAAATAATTTAATATAGTATGTCTTCAAAAGATGAATATTTAGTTTTAATAAAAAACTGGCATATAAAAGCTTGTGAAGAAGATTATTTTTCAAAATTTACTTTTGAATATATGGCGCTTATGGCATATCTTAAAACTCAACTTTTTTCAGAAAAAGAAATAAAAGTGATTAAAGAAAATAATTCAAAAATTACAGATAGAGATTATATACAATTATTAAAAAGAAATTTATACTTTAAAGATTGTTGGCTTGGTTTTTGTTCAGATAATAAGAATCGAGAATTACAGAAACTTTTGAAAAGCTTAGTTATTTTTCTTAAAAAAGAGTCTATAACTTTTGATGAAAAATGGTGGAATTTTGATGGTTTAGATATTAATCTCAAAAACAAAAAAGAAGAAAAAATCGGGATATTAAAAAATGAAAAAGATTATATAAATTTAATAGAATTTTGGTACTCAGTGAGAAATAATTTATTTCATGCAGAAAAAGATCCTTCTTTATATAAAGATAGGGAATTAGTTAGATTTGCTTTTTTGACTCTCTATTTCTTTATAGAAAATGTTTTACTCAAAACAAAAGAATTAGAAAAAATCTATCCTTCATTATGGGAAGATTTTTTCTTTAAGTTTAAGAAAGACATTAGTAGTTTAAAAAACAGCGATTTTCCGTTGGTTATTTTAAATAAGACTATAAAAAGAAAAGGCGATATAATTAAGTTGTTAAATAAAAAAGTATGAATTCTCATTTAATAAATATAAATTGTTTTGATCTATTTTTGGGAAATTATAAAAAGTACCTTTTGGTGGACTTATGTTTTTATTAAAATAATTATTGTTATAATAGGTTGGAAAGTAATATTATCTTTAATTTTATTTTTTCTTTTAATCTTTTTTCTTAAAAAGTTTAAAAGAATTTAATTTGCTTTAATTTATAATGTACGTTAATATGTACGTATACCTTTTGTAAGGTTAATTTATATTGTTATTCCTGTGAAGACGGGAATTTAGTAATTATTTTTTAAAAATATGTCTATAAAAATGAAAAATATTATATCAATTACCGAAGCCAGAAAAAGCATTTTTGATATTGCAGAAAAAATTCAAAAACAAGGTAATCATTATATTTTTACTGAAAACGGTAAAGCCAAAATGGCCGTAATGTCTGCCGAAGAGTATGAAGATTTGATGGAAGATTTAGAATTAGTATCAGATCCAAAGTTTAGAGCTAAAATTGAAAAAGCACACGAAGATATCGCTAAGGGAGACTATGTTACCTGGGATGAAGTAAAAGCTGGTTTAGACAGAAGAAAATGTTTAGTTGTAGCTGATAAACCCAAGAAAGGTTATTCTGTAAAAAAGATTAAGAAAAATAATAAATAATATATGTCTCAGAAATATGTTATCTATTTTAATAAGAATGCAAGAAAATCTTTAAATAAAATACCAGATCATATAGGATATAGAGTAGACAGTGTTATTGATGAATTAGAAACAAATCCATATCTTGGTGTTAAAATGAATGGTGATTATTCACATTTAAGAAAAATAAAAGTTTCAAATTATCGAATTATTTATCAGATTTTTGAATCAAAAATAATCATTGAAATTTTGGAAATCGAAAGTCGAGGAAACATGTCTTATGATAGGTAAAATTTTGGTGTAAAAAGGTTTTAAAGGTAATAATATATAAGTAGAAAAATTTTTGATTATATTAATAGTAAAGCTAATTAACTTTTTTATGTTATAATTAACCTACAAAAGAATACAAGTCGACCTAACCCCTTTGTGGCTTAAACTACTTAGGATATGGTTGCAAATCGTAAGCCACAAAGAACCCATCATTAGGGCGTGGCTTACGTTATATCGGGAAACTGGTATATGGCCGCAAGGCCTCCTAGTGGTGGGCTTTTTGTAACTACTTCTAGGATATTATTATTACAAAAATAAAACGTAAGCCACGTTATGAATAATAAAAAGTTTGATTTTGAAGAGGAAGATGATTCAACTGTCTTTTTTGTATTGCTTTTAGTATTAGTAATTTTCATTATCTGTATAGCTTTTATAGAAAGTTATTCTAATTCTTTTGATGATTTGAGTTTAATGAAAATAATCAATATATAAGCCGTAGATTTATAAATAGGGAATATTGTTTTTACTTTACATTGACACACAAAACGATATGTCCTATAATATATATTAGGGTATCAGTGTTCTTTTGTTTGGTGCAGGAAAGGAAGGGTGCGCAATGGGCGAGGTTGTACTCTGTACAGTTTCGTGTGTTGTAAAATTGTGTGTCTGTCTGTGGATTTTTACGTTTGGCTTGTCTCTCATGGTGGGTGTAAAGAAAGAATTTTTTCGTATACATCTGCTAATGATTGAGTTGGCCACGTCTTCCATAAGGAGACACAAGATTCTCGTCGCGACTACTGTATTTGCCTTACTTGCCAGTGTTGTCCTTGCTGGTTTGATAAAGGGCTAAATCTTGACCGGTGCAACTTGTTGCGCCGGTTTTCGTTTGTCTAAAAACTCAAAAAAAGATATACTATTGTGTATATTTTATGCTAACTGAAGAAGAGAAAAAAATAAATAAGGATAAAAAAAGAAATAAAATCTGGGAAGATATTTCTATTGGATCTTTTCTTGCTTATAGACAGGTAAAAAGAAGTAGCTTGGCCACAACTGTTTTGATTATTTTTGTGATGACTCTCACTTTTCTAAATCTTGTTGTGGTTTCTGGAATCCTTGTCGGACTTATTGAAGGAGCTGTGACTGCGGTAAAAGAATCTTATATTAGTGATATCTCAATAACTACTTTGAAGAGTAAAACTAGTATAGAAAATAGTCCTCAAATTTTGAAAACGATCAAAGATCTTCCTTGGATAGATGGTGTAACCGCTAGATATTTGACTTCGGGAATAATAGAAGCAAATTATAAGACAAAAATTAAACAGACAGACGATACAGATGAAGTTGGAACCATTATTGCTGGTATAAATTTGGCAGATGAAGATAATGTTACAAATCTTTCAGAATTTCTCGTAGAAGGTGAATTTTTGGATGCTGATGATTATGATCAAATCGTTATTGGCTCTATGCTTTTGAAAAAGTATTTTCCAGTAGAATCTGAAGGATTCGCAACTCTAAGTGATGCGAAGGTTGGTGATAAAGTAAGGATAACTATTGGTCAAAATACTCGTGAGATGACTATAAAAGGTATTGTAAAGACAAAAGTTGATGAAATCTCTAGGAGGGTTTTTATGATTGATTCTCAGTTTAGAGTTCTCGCTAATAAAAATGATTACAATGTAAATGAGATGGCTATAAAGGTAAAGTCTGGTGTAAACCCGGAGCTTGTAAGAGATGCGATAAAAACTACTGGTGCAGATAAATATGGAAAGGTACAAACTTTTGATGAAGCTAAACCAAAATTCCTTACTGATCTCATAAACACT
>JACCEE011130638.1_pt1 | contig 34370 bp, 30 predicted proteins | sample 7449931 | NCBI WGS metagenome assembly JACCEE01 (sample SAMN15323457, study PRJNA562643) | freshwater metagenome | isolation source: river surface water | place: USA:Blue River Watershed | collected 2017-08-19 | reverse complement strand
TTATAGCATTTTCAATTTACCCTGATTTTTTTGAAAAATATCACTAGTTAATTTTTAAAATACTCTTAAATTAAAAATATATTTACTTGAGTTAAAAACGCTATAGATATAGATTTTATTAAATTGGAAAATTCTGAGAATTTTTCCAAAATTTTATAACGATTGACGCAACAATTAGATTACAATTTTCACTCCCTAAATATTGTTAGGAACTCTTTTTGTATAGCATTTTCACCTAAAATAGATATACTATACAAATAACTTTTACTTAATAAAAATTCAATTTAATTTATTATCTGATGTTACGCACCTATACGAAAAATCAATAACTTACAAAATTTTAGCTTTTCTTAACTTATTAATTTATAAGCTAGTGAAAAATAGGACTGCGTAACATCAGTTATAAATGTTAAAAACTCTCTATATTTGTTATTATATGGAGAGTTTTTTAAATAAAAAGCTACGAAGAAAATAATTAAACTGATTTTTACTGATTATCCTATATGATAAAAAATTTACCACAAGGTGAAAATATCTCACTCAATCAAATTGATTCAAAAATCAATGAGTTAGTTGTTGGAATTAAATGGATAAAAAAATCCTCTGACTATCATATAGAAGTAGATTATCGGGCGTTTTTGCTCAATAAACAATTAAAAGTTCGTCATAATAATGATGTTATTTTTGATAAACAACCACAAACAGCGAATAAATCGGTTATTCTTAAAGAAAATTTATTTAAAATTCAATTGGATTTAATTGATTCTGACATTCAACGGATTGCTTTTGTATTAACTATTCGTGAAGCTTATCAACGACAACAGAATTGTAATGCGTTAGAAAAAATCATTGTAAAATTATTTGATTTTATCAATCGAAAAGAATTAGCCAATTATGTTTTGCAGCATTTTACAAATGAAACGAGTATTATTTTAACTATTTTATATCGACATCAAGCAGATTGGAAATTTAAAGCAGTTGGTCAAGGTTATGTTGAAGGATTAAATGTTTTATTAAATCAATTCGGAGTTAATGTATTGTCTGATTCAACAATAAAAGCAGATAAAAATAATACTCCACAAAATAACTCTACCGTTAATATTAAAGCTGAAACTAAAATTGAAAAACAGTCTAAACCAATTACTAATCCTCAACAAAATCAAAGTAAATCTAACCAAAAATTACCCCCCGTTAAAATAACACCGCCAGTTGAACAAAATAAGGTAATAGATAAAACTAACACTCCTGCTAAAAAAGCCAAATCAAAAACTAAAAATAAAGTTATTGAAACACCTTCATTGACTGAAAAAAATCAGCCCAATCAACAAATTATTGATATTTATAATACTAAATCCTTAACTTTAAAAGAACATTATTTTCCGATTGTATTGTGGTTTAATCAAAAATTAATTAAGGTGAAAGTCAATGAAGCTGCTATGGATACCAGTGGATTTTTTGATGAAATTGCAGTGCAATTAGGTGATCATTATTCAATTTTAAAAGATGTTTATAAACCGATTAAAGCGCAACAAAGAAATATTAATAAGCAAGTATATATTAAGCAGGTGTATATTGAATTAAAAGCTTATTCTAAATCAGATGCAGAGCTGATTAAAAGCTTTTGCCAAGAATTATATGATTATTCATTTGTAGCCAAATATTGGTTAAATTTAAATCAAGGTAAAATTACTTTACATTTACAAACCGCGACACGAATTGTCCAATTTTTTAATGGCGAATGGCTAGAATGGTTTGGATTTATGAAAGTGGTTGAATTTTGTCATCAGCATAAATTAAATTTTGCCTCCACTCGTAATATGAAATTTAGTATTTTACATGATTCATATGAAATTGATATATTTTTTCTGATTAATAATCAACCTTTATTCATCGAATGTAAATCCGGCGAATTTAGACCATATATTGATCGCTATTCAAAATTGAGGAAACGGTTATCAATTGATAAAGCGCATTTTATTTTTTTAACTACTGAACTTGATGAAAAAAAAGCTAAAGGATTAACCGCAATGTTTGATATAACCTTTGTGATAGAATCTCAATTGGTAGCTTATATTGAGAATTTGTTTGCTAAAATGACACTAAAAATCGGAGGGTAAAATGCTATTTGTTCCAGATATTTTTCAAACTTTAATTGTAGGATTAATGATCTTAATTCCTGTTTGTGCAATTTATGCGAAGGCAGGATTTAATCCTTTATGGGCTGTTTTGGTATTTATTCCGGGTGGTATATTTATATTGCTGATTCAATTAGCTTTTAGAAACTGGCCTAATCAAATCAATTTAACGAGTAGATTTCAATCATGGAAATGGTTTTAACGCTTTTATTAGCGATTTTTATTTTAATCTCCGCGCAAAAAATTTTAATAAAAGCGGGATTAAATCCTTGGTGGGCATTCAGTTTATTAATTCCAGTGGTGAATGTATTAATGATTTGGGTATTTGCTTTCAGTCATTGGTCAAATGTGCCTAAAAAACCGCCGGAAATTTAAATTTTCAAACGGTTTTTTAATTTAAAAGTAAAAAGCTGATTTTTAAATCAGCCCATTTTTAAACCGAAATAAAAACCTGCGGAAGCACTTAAACCTTTAGCACTGATGCTGGATAATCGATGCACTAAGAAGCTGCCGGAGTCTTGCGCAACTTGGATAGCATGATCGGCGGCTTGTTGTAAGCCATTGTCGTTGATGGTGATAATGCCGTAATATTCACTGATAAATAATAAGGCAATAGCTGCGCCACCGATGATTAACGCCAAGCGTAACATTTTCTTGGCAAAATAACCGACGGCTAATCCGATGATAAAAGGTGCGCCAACGCTGCCGAGTAAAAAGGGCAGTGAAAAAATATCATTAAAAAGTGAGTTGTTAACATCTGATTGCATTATGGTCACCGCTTGAATCATTGAAAAATAGGGTTATTTTACAATAGTCACCGTTTTACTTTTCAAGTTTAGCCCTGATGACTAAAGTTTGACAATCCGCAATAAAGCGATAATTTATGCTACTCTACGCAGTTTAGTTTTCGATCAAATGGCTAGTATAACTATGCGCACCCGCGTTAAAATCTGTGGCTTTACTCAAGTTGAACCAGCGGTTCATGCGGCAAAACTTGGAGTGGATGCGATTGGATTAGTTTTTTATCCGCCGAGTCCACGAGCAGTGACTATCGAACAAGCACAACAAATTGTACGAGCTTTACCCGCATTTACTACCGTTGTAGCCTTATTTGTCAATGCGACTGAAATCGATATTCAACAAACCTTAGCTCAGGTGCCGATCGATTGTTTACAGTTTCATGGGCAGGAGTCGCCCGAAACCTGTCGTTTATATGGTAAGCCTTATTTGAAAGCTTTGTCGGTGCGAGCAGAAATCGATATTCATCAGCAAGCTGAAAAGTATCACGACGCTGCGGGTTTGTTATTAGATGCGTATCATCCTGAATTAGCCGGAGGTACGGGACAGGCTTTTGATTGGTCATTGATTCCACAACACTGTCGTTTACCGATAATCTTAGCGGGCGGTTTAGCTATTGACAATGTTGCATTGGCGATTGAGCAAGTGCGCCCATATGCAATAGATATTAGCAGTGGCGTAGAAAGTCATAAAGGCATCAAAGACATCGCTAAAATTACCGCATTAATGACACGATTATATTCTAACTGAAATCCAAATTATCATCATGATTCACCCTTACAATATGCCTGATGAACGCGGCCATTTTGGTCGATACGGCGGTTTATTTGTTGCAGAAACTTTGATCAAACCGTTGGAAGAATTAAATGCTGCTTATCAACGTTATTTAACTGATCCCGATTTTATCGCTGAATGGGACGCTGATTTACAACATTATGTCGGTCGTCCTTCTCCGCTTTACCACGCACAACGTTGGAGTCAACAGCTTGGTGGGGCGCAAATTTATTTAAAACGCGAAGATTTAAATCATACCGGAGCGCATAAAATCAACAATACCATTGGTCAGGCGTTGTTAGCCAAACGGATGGGAAAAACGCGAATTATTGCTGAAACCGGCGCAGGTCAACATGGTGTTGCTACAGCAACCGTTGCCGCACGTTTAGGACTTGAATGTGTGGTTTACATGGGATCGGTTGATGTTCAGCGTCAGGCGCTCAATGTCTATAGAATGAAATTATTAGGGGCGACTGTTGTTGCGGTAGAATCCGGCTCAAAAACTTTGAAAGACGCGCTCAATGAAGCTTTACGCGATTGGGTAACGAATGTGGATCACACTTTTTACATCATTGGTACGGCTGCAGGCCCTCATCCTTATCCGGCGATGGTGCGTGATTTTCAAGCGATTATCGGTAGAGAAGCTAAACAACAATGTTTTGCTCAAACGGGACGTTTACCCGATGCACTGGTGGCTTGCGTAGGTGGTGGTTCTAATGCAATAGGACTATTTTATCCGTTTATTGATGATGTGGCTGTCAAAATGTACGGTGTAGAAGCTGCTGGTGAGGGGATTGAAACCGGCAAACATTCAGCTCCTTTGTCAGTAGGTCGTCCGGGCGTACTGCATGGTAATCGGACTTATTTAATGGCTGATGATGATGGTGAAATTTTAGAAACACATTCAATTTCAGCCGGTTTAGATTATCCCGGGGTTGGACCTGAACATGCGTGGCTGAAAGATTGTGGACGTGCAGAATATGTCAGTATCACCGATGATGAAGCTTTAGCCGGTTTCCATGCTTTGACAACTATGGAGGGTATTATTCCTGCTTTAGAATCCAGTCATGCAATGGCATACACTTTGAAACTCGCGCCAACAATGAGTTCAGAACAAATTATTATTGTGAATTTATCCGGTCGTGGTGATAAAGATATGCACACAATTGCACAACGTGAAGGGATTAAATTATGAGTCGTTTAACTAACGTATTTTCTCAACTCAAACAAACTGGTCGAAAAGCTTTAATTCCTTTTGTGACTGTAGGTGATCCTGATCCTGAATTTACTTTACCTTTGTTGCATCAAATGGTGGCGGCTGGCGCGGATATTTTGGAATTAGGCGTACCTTTTTCTGATCCAATGGCCGATGGTCCGGTGATTCAACGCGCGAGCGAACGAGCATTGGCGCATAAAATGAGTTTGCGTAAAGTGTTAGCGATTGCAGAGGCGTTTCGTCAAACCAATAGTCAAACGCCTTTAGTATTAATGGGTTATTTAAATCCGATTGAAATGATGGGTTATACTGAATTTGCTAATGCGGTACAAAAAGCCGGTATTGACGGCATCTTAACCGTAGATTTACCTCCTGAAGAAGCTGAAGAATGCGCGCAATTATTAATTGATCGTGAGATTGATCCGATTTTTTTATTAGCTCCGAATAGTTCCACCGCTCGAATTGAAAAAATGGCGGCAATTGGACGCGGTTATTTATATTACGTTTCATTAAAAGGTGTGACTGGTGCGGGTCATCTGAATATTGAACAAGTTAAACAAAAATTAGCTGAAATTCGCCAATATACCGAATTACCGGTTGCCGTCGGTTTCGGTGTTAAAGATGCTGAAACTGCACAAACGATTGCGAATCTAGCCGATGGCGTTGTGGTTGGAAGTGCCTTAATTCGTAAAATTGAGCAACATTTGACTAATCCTGAATTAGCGAATTTGCAAATTGTTGAACTCCTTTCAGCGATGCGTAGCGCAATGAATCAAACACAGTGAGGAAAATCAATGAGTTGGTTTGAAAAATTAGTCCCTTCTAAAATTCGCACCAGTGTGTCGAATAAAAAAAATACCGTACCTGAAGGTTTGTGGACAAAATGTCCAAATTGTCACGCGATTTTGTATAACTCTGAATTAGAACGTAATTTTAGTGTTTGTCCCAAATGTGAACATCATATCCGTATTAGTGCGCGTACGCGACTGGCTTTATTTTTAGATGAACAAGGACGCGAAGAAATTGGTAAATTATTAAAACCGGTGGATCCGTTAAAATTTAAAGACAGCAAACGTTATAAAGATCGTTTATCTCAAGCGCAAAAAGAAACCAAAGAATCCGATGCTCTAATCGTTATGCAAGGTTTATTAAAGGGACAGCCGATTGTCGCAGCGGCTTTTGAATTCAGTTTTATGGGCGGTTCTATGGGATCGGTAGTAGGCGAACGATTCGTGCGAGGTGTTAATCGCAGCTTAGAAATCCAAGCACCTTTTATCGTATTTACCGCTAGTGGCGGTGCAAGGATGCAAGAGTCTTTATTCTCTTTGTTTCAAATGACTAAAACCAGCGCAGCGTTAACTCAATTATCCCAAGCGGGTTTACCTTATATTTCGTTTATGACCGATCCAACCATGGGCGGTGTGTCTGCAAGTTTAGCGATGTTAGGCGATATTAATGTCGCCGAGCCGAATGCGTTAATCGGATTTGCTGGACCTAGAGTCATAGAACAAACGGTTAGAGAAAAATTACCTGAAGGTTTTCAACGCAGCGAATTTTTACAAGAACATGGTGCAATCGACATGATCATCGATCGACGACAAATGCGCGATAAAATTAGCTCTATTTTAGAGATGTTAATGGCTTATCGAACTCCGTTAGAATCGACTGTGGATCAAGCGATTGAATTGGAACAAACTGAAGTGACATTACCTGTCGTTGTCAGTGAATCTGTGATTGAACGGTAATTTGTAGCTATGAAATCCCGTTTTGATAACTTGTCTGCTTGGTTACAATGGCAAGAAAATTATCATCCGCGCCCAATTGATCTAGGATTAGAACGTACTGCGTCGGTATTTCGTCAACTTAATCCTACAAATATTAAGCCGATTACGATTACAGTCGCAGGTACCAACGGCAAAGGTTCTTGTATTGCCTTTTTAGAAGCGATTTATCGCGCCGCCGGTTATAAAGTAGGTAGTTATACCTCGCCACATATTTTAAAATACAATGAACGTATTAAAATCAATGGATTACCCGTTACAGATTCCGCGATTTGTGAAGCCTTCGATCGGATTGATCAGCGTCGTGCGGAAATCTCTTTAAGTTATTTTGAGTTTGGCACCTTAGCTGCGTTGGATATTTTTGCCCGCGCTGAATTAGATATTCAATTATTAGAAGTAGGGTTAGGCGGACGTTTAGACGCAGTGAATATTGTAGATGCAGATGTTGCGGTGATTAGCAGTATTGATATTGATCACACAGATTGGTTGGGTAATACTAGGGAACAAATAGCTGCCGAAAAAGCGGGAATTTTTCGCCCATTTAAGCCAGCAATTGTTGGCGATTTATATCCACCGGTTTCTTTGAGGAATGTGGCTATACAACAGCAGGCTAGCTTATTTTTAATTAATCAACAATTTAGTTATCAAAAGCGCGATTCATCTTGGGATTGGATCACAGAAAATCAACAATATTTTGCTCTTCCACTGCCCTGTTTGGCGGGCGAACATCAATTTTGTAATGCAGCTACCACGCTCTGTGCGGTTGAACAATTGCAATCTCGCCTTCCAGTTACCGAAACACAAATTCACCAAGGATTAATCTCAGCTCAATTGAATGGACGATTTCAGTTGATTCAAAACGATATTTCTATTTTGTTGGATGTCGCGCATAATCCACAAGCGGTGACCAGTTTACGCAACTATTTAGATAAATATTTTGCAGATAAAACCATTTATGCGGTATTTGCGATGATGAAAGATAAAGATATAGCTAGTGTGATTGCTTGTATGAAACCTAGAGTTAAAGCGTGGTTTTTAGCTCCTTTATCTAATCCAAGGGCTGCTAGTGAGCGGATTATGTGTGATTATTTTTTAGCACAAGGTATTGAATTACATAAAGGTTTTACACAATTTAGTCATAGTTTAAACGCTGCTAAACAGCAAGCAAAATCAGGTGATTTAATTGTGATTTTTGGTTCTTTTTTCTTAGTGTCTGAGTACCTGACTCATGCCAAACATTTCTAAGGTGCTTGCAATTATGCAGCTCGATGAGCAATTGAAAAACAGATTAGTTGGAGTGGCCGTATTGACCATTCTAGCGGTGATTTTTTTGCCTATGCTATTTGAAGAACCGGTAGAAAAACACCCGCCCGTAGTTAGTTCATTACCGATTCCAATTCAGAATGGAGACGTTGCTCAAAATGGGCAAATACAACTTCAGCCGAACGTAGTCGATCAATCTGTTTCAATGAGTTCAGCACCCGCCACCGAAATTATTGCCGATAATCTTGCTCAAGTGCCTACGCGCCAAGCTCGAGTTAAAACGCCAACACCAACGCCGCCTAATTCGGTTATTCAATCTTCGTTAGCTGCTCATATCAATCCACCGATGAGTGCGAAAAGTGCAATGAACACAACAGCAACGGGAGTTAAACAATGGTTTATTCAAGTAGCGAGTTTAGCCGATGAAGCAAAGGCGAATCTGTTGCGTGATAAATTGCAAGCGCAAGGGTTTATGGTGATTGTTGAATCAGTGTGGTTGAAAGGTAAAGGTCATTTGTTTAGATTAAAAGTCGGTCCTGAGCCTGATCAGCAACGCGCGGAATCAATGAAAATTACGATTAATCAGCTCAATCACGTCGATAGTATGTTGATTGCCCAATAAACGAAATGATTTATCTTTCAATTAATTAGGTTAAAAAATGTGTGGTATTGTAGGGATTGTTTCTCATCAACCCGTTAATCAAGAATTGTATGATGCGTTGACGGTATTGCAGCATCGTGGACAAGATGCAGCTGGCATCGCAACCTGTGAACACGATCGATTACATTTGCGTAAAAATAATGGACTAACGCGAGATGTATTTAATAATGATCAAATGTTACAACTGCGCGGCAATATGGGAATTGCTCATGTACGCTATCCGACCGCAGGCTGTGCACGTTCAGATGAAGCGCAACCTTTTTATGTGAATTCACCTTTTGGTCTAACGCTGGCGCACAACGGCAATTTGACCAATACCGATGAGCTAAAACAAGCTCTATTTGTTCAAGATCAAAGACATTTAAATACCGATTCTGATTCGGAAATTTTGTTGAATGTTTTTGCTCATGAATTACAACAATTAGGAAAATTACGTTTAACCGCCGCTGATGTATTTACGGCAATTACAGCGGTTCACCGTCGTTGTCGCGGCGCATATGCCGCCGTAATTATGATTGTTGGATTTGGTATTTTAGCTTTTCGCGATCCATATGGCATACGTCCGTTGGTATTTGGCGAACGTAAAACTTCCGAAGGTTCGGATTTTATGATTGCCTCAGAAAGTGTCGCTTTAGATGTTTTAGATTTTACCTTAACTCGTGATGTTGCCCCGGGTGAAGCCATTTTGATTGAAAGCAATGGACAATTTCATAGTCAACAATGCGCCGATCAACCCCAATATTGTCCCTGCATTTTTGAATATGTGTATTTTGCGCGTCCAGATTCTATCATTGACAATATTTCGGTTTACAAAGCTCGCTTACGCATGGGCGAAAAATTAGCCGCCAAAATTCAGCAACAATGGGCTGATCATGATATTGATGTAATTGTGCCGATTCCCGATACCAGTCGCACTGCCGCTTTACAAATGGCATACAAATTAGGTGTGAAATACAGCGAAGGTTTCATGAAAAATCGCTATATTGGTCGCACATTTATTATGCCAGGGCAACAATTACGCAGCAAATCAGTACGGCAAAAACTCAATGCGATTCATTTAGAATTTGAAGGCAAAAATGTGTTGTTGGTTGATGATTCGATTGTGCGCGGCACGACTTCAGGACAAATTATTCAAATGGCACGCGAAGCCGGCGCGAAAAAGGTTTATTTTGCTTCAGCCGCTCCTCCGGTGCGTTATCCGAATGTTTATGGTATTGATATGCCGGCAGCGCATGAATTGGTTGCACACGGTCGAACTGAAGACGAAGTTTGTGCCGTGATTGGTGCAGATAAATTAATTTATCAAAATTTATCCGATTTAATTGCAGCAGTGCAAAAAGGAAATCCAAATATTACCCAATTTGATACCTCTTGTTTTGATGAACAATATATTACCGGCGATATTGATCAGGCTTATTTGGAGCGCGTGGCTTCCTTGCGTAATGATAAAGCGAAAGCAGAACGTAAAGCTCGACAATTGGTATTAGCTTCTTAACGTAATTGATTTTATTTGTATATGACAATCTCAAAAGATCAACCGGTTTATCATTCTCAAACTCAAGCGATTCGTGTAGGACATCGTCGCACTCAAGAAGATGAACACAGTTTACCTATTTTTACCACGTCCAGTTATGTATTTGCCTCAGCAGAAGAAGCGGCTTTAAAATTCACCGGTAAACAGTCAGGGAATATTTATTCGCGTTTTACCAATCCTACCGTCGAGACTTTTCAACAACGTTTAGCCGCATTAGAACAAGGAGAACGTTGTATTGCGTTTGCTTCTGGAATGGCAGCGATTATGGCGGTGGCTATGGGATTGCTCAAAGCAGGCGATCACTTGCTATGTTCACGCAGTGTATTTGGCAACACCTTAATGTTATTTCAAAATTATTTGGTGAAATTTGGCGTAAGCATGGATGTAGTGGATTTAGCCAATTTATCAGCTTGGGAAGCGGCAATTCGACCGAATACGCGGTTTTTATTTGTTGAAACGCCTTCTAATCCGTTGATGGAATTAGTCGATATTCGCGCGTTAGCGGATATTGCTCATGCGAATAATTGTTTATTGGTGGTTGATAATGTGTTTTGTACGCCAATTTTACAACAACCTTTAAAATTAGGCGCAGATATTGTGGTGCATTCAGCCACCAAATATATTGATGGTCAAGGACGCTGTGTAGGCGGCGCAGTAATTGCGAATCAACACTTAATTGATACCGCGATTTATCCTTATTTACGCACCGGAGGAGCTTGTTTAAGTCCATTTAATGCGTGGGTATTTTGTGGTGGTTTAGAAACCTTAGCCTTACGAATACAAGTACAATGTGATCAAGCCTTAGCTTTGGCTCAATGGTTAGCACAACATCCTAGCGTCAATAAAGTGCATTATCCCGGGTTAGAATCTCATCCTCAACATGAATTAGCCAAACGTCAGCAAAGTCATTTCGGGGCGGTAATTAGTTTTGAATTAAAAGGTGGACAACCGCAAGCCTGGCATTTGATTAATTCCACGCAATTATTATCGATTACGGCAAATTTGGGCGACGTGAAAACGACGATTACCCATCCTGCGACAACCACTCACGGGCGTTTAAGTGCAGAAATGCGCGCAGCTGCGGGTATTAGCGATGGTTTGGTACGCATTTCGGTTGGTCTGGAACATCTTGAAGATATTAAACAAGATTTAATGCGAGGATTAGAAACCACAACCTAGCGGTAATGATAAAAAAATAGATGAGAGTAAAACTGATAATGAACTGGCAATTGCTTTTAATCTTAATAGAAACGTTGTTGTTATTAATGATTGCTATTTGGGGAATTAAATTCCGAAAAAAATTATTGGATTCTCGTCAATTAAATTCAACAACGTATTCAACTTATTTACAATCACCCGAATGGCAACAATTAAGAATATCTGCGTTAGAAAGAGCCAATTATCGTTGTGAATTGTGTCAGGCAAATTATCATGGTGTGCATCATATTCGTTATCCTAAACACTATTCGCAAGATGAATTAGCGAATTTGTTGGTGGTTTGTCAAACTTGTCATCAAAAGTTACATGGCATTCGAGAAAATACAGTTGAATTACCCGTAACCGTTTTGAGTAATGAAACTTTGAAACTTTCATCGGTGAATTATCAATTTCAATGGCTTCAAAATCCATCGAATCGTTATTTATTAATTATTCGATCTAATAAACTCGGTAAAGCTGAATTGCAAATTAATCACAGCGATTTAGTTAAATTTACTGAAATAATACGACTGAGTTTATCTTTAATTAATCAACCTTTTAAACCATTTACGCAAACTTTAAAAACGAATCGAGCTGAATATCTTTTTGAAATTAAAAAAGCGAATAATAATAGTAGTTATTTGAAAATTATCCAAAATCATCCGCCGCTCATTGAGAATATGGCAATGGTTATTTTTGCAGATCAAAGTGTTGCTGTTTTAAATCACTTTAATCGAATCGTTCAAACCCTGTAATTTATAATTAATGAGTTTATCACCATGAAAAAATATTTAATAATTAGTTTGATGTTTAGTTTAATGCCCTTGTCTTTATCGGCTAAACCGATTGCTAAAGAACAATTGCCTGCAAAAATTTTAGAACATTTTAATAAAAAGCATCCAGTAGTGACTAACTTTACAGCAGAAGATAAAGTACATTTCAGACAAAACTTAATTGAAATTAATTTTAAAGAAGAAAAAAAGACTAAAGTTTTAGATGAAGAAGCTGCTGATGTAAAACCCGTTAATGTTCAAGAAGAATCTGCGGTTTTTTATCGTGCAGATGGACATTTTTTTGTGAATGCAGAAAAAGTGTATGCGTTTAATATTTTCCCAGATTATGTATATGCTAGTTTAAAAACAGCTTTTGCTGATTATAAAATTACAGCGGCGCAATTAATTCCTAATCCAAATGGCCCGGGTGAAGAATACGAAGTGATGCTCAATTCTCGCGGACATCAGTGGGCAGTTTCTCTAGATCACAAAGGCGTGATTATCAGTCGTGAAGATCGTGGATTGTTGCCAGCGAGTGAGTAATTTTTTGCCTACCATAAAAAATCACTTCAATAAGTAGATAAACATGGTTGAACTCAATATTCATCGTTATAGTGATTGGCGATTTATGATTTTAATCATTCAAATGTAGGTGACGACCATGTTTACTTGGCAGGGAACCAAAGCGTTTAAATTGTCTGCATACAGTACCCAAGGATTACGCGAAGGGGGAAATGAAGATAATTATTTACTGATTCAATCCCATCATCATCATGCGCAGGCGCGCTATCTCAAAAATCAACAACCGCATAATGTTGAAGTGCCGCAGTGGCAAGAGCATAAAATTAGGATTGCTGTCGCTGATGGCATGGGCGGTCATAGTCATGGTCGAGAAGCCTCAGAAACTTTAATTGAATATTTAATCCAAGCTCCGGCGGCTGAAACAGTAGCTCAGTTAGCCACTGTGGTAAAAACGACGCATAAAAAATTGCTAGAGCATTTTGATGGTAGTGGACAAATGCGTCCCGGCAGCACTTTAGTGGTTGCCGATATTGATATTCGTACTGGATTGTGCGTGATTGCTAATGTGGGAGATAGCCGAATCTATCTGTTGCGTCATGGAGAATTACATCAATTAACTTACGATCATATTTATGCCGAATTTGCGTGGCGCGATGGCGATGTGACTGAACAACAATATTTGAATACTCGAGCCAGCGTCAGCCATCATTTAACTCAAGCGATGGGATTTGGTTCACATGGCATTTTGCGCGATCTAAGCGGTGTACGTCCATATGAATACAATCCCAATTTACGTTTGGATTTTAAGGAAGATTCGCAATCTTGGCACAATGATTGGGATAAAAACAAATTACAACATCGTGATGTTTTTTTGTTACAACTGAAAGAGGATGATGTGTTGTTGATGGCTAGTGATGGTTTATGGTCATTTGGAGCAGATAATCATTGGTCAGCAACCATTCAACCGCCTTTAGAATCTTATAGCTTAGAACAATGGGTGCAACAAGCCTTAGCAGCAGGGAGTCAGGATAATATTACCTTAGTCATGTGCGCTCGTTTAGGTGCAACAGGTGGTTATCCGTTTCCTAAAAATACCATCGCAAATTCATGGCTGAATTCTATTCGACAATTTTTTAATACTCCTACCCCCAACACCGACTCGACCATAGAAGTATCATCATCGCGATCTTTTTTTTTGTTATTCATGATCGGATTATGGCTAATTGTCGTTAGCCGTTTAGCCTATTTACATTATCAACCGACTTTAACGGCTTCTACACCGCGTGGAATTAGTGAAGATCAACAATTGTTTGAACAATTGCAACACAGCACTTTATTGGAAACCGATGGGCAAAAACGCTTGTTATTAAAACCAATAGATTATGATTTAGCACAAAAAGCATTGGGTCAACCTTTGTCAATTGCTGATTCCGGATTATTAACTGAGATATATAACAGTGCCGCAGGTCAAGTGGTGAAACGACAAATTGAAATTTGGAATCAAACCCGAGAGTTTTCTGCGATTCGAGATCATAATGACAGCACGACCAAGTGGCAAATAACCGATTTACAAGGGGTTAAACCTTCAATTGGCGAAACCGTTCCCGAGGCTTTCGGTTTTGTTCATCAAAAACGCCTAAATAGTCGTTACGGATATGTCAGTTTTCGCAGCGAATTTGGCGATTGGCAGGTTGCGCAACACAGTGGTGAGATGTATTACAAACGAACGATTGCCGCCGGAGAAATCATACACAGCCAATACATTGGACGATTATTAAGTTGTCGGTGGACAAACGGGCAGAATACGCAAGATTGTCAGTCGCATATTATGCCGTTATGTAAAATTTCTACTGGATTAACCGATTTAACTCAATGCGATTTAACCACTGCTCCCGCTGGTGAGTTACGCTTTAGCGGTTCAGCCACTCCAATGATATTAACTTTAAATCTAGCGGCTGTGACTAATCCTATGGACAAAGTGAATGGATTAGCGATTGCTTATCGTTGTCGTCAAGATTGTCAACCGCCTAATAAATTAGCCTTTACTTATCAAGCGGAAAAAACATTAACACCGATTCGTCAAGAATCTAAAGACAGTCGTTTTCAAATCCAAACGGCTGACGGTGTTGCTTTAACTGATGAACTGGGAAATATTAATCCAACTGCGGAGAAATTAGGTTTAAGTGGTTTAATTGGCGTGGATAAAAATGATGTTGATCGTCTGAGTTATTTAATGGCGAAAAGCCATTTTCCTGATAATTATCGTTTGCAATTAATGATAGACAGTCGTTTACAAATAGCCGCGCAACAGGCTTTAGAAAAATCCAATCGGGGTTTAGCAGATAGTTATCAACCTTTACGTCGAGCCGCTTTAGTAGTATTGGATGCTGACACCGGAGATATTGTCGCAAGTGCGAGTTTGCCGCAACCTCCACAAGGTTTAGATTGGAGTAAAAAAGCTTGGGATAAAGCGGTTTTCGCTAGTCGATATGCTTTACTTGATCCTTTTTTAAATCGAGTGTGGCAGGGTGGAGATGCTAATCAAGCTCCCGGATCAACGTTTAAAGTGTTAATTGCTTTAGCCGCGGCGGCAAAAATTCAAGCTGATCCGAATTCAGCAGAAAATAAAAAATTAGCACGGTATTTAATCGGATTAACGGCTACCGAATTTAGCCAATTCACCAGATTGAATTTATCAGCCACCGAATTACCGATTTTCTCTAATGAATATTTACGTCGTGGAGTTAAACAATATTCAATCAGCAATTTTCAGGCAGTCGGGGGAGGTTATGAAACAATGAGCGATTTTTATAATAAGCCTTTGTCAAATGGTTGTGGAAATTCAGTGTTGATTAAAAATCGATTGGGGGTTGCTGAAGCTTTACGCGATTCATCAAATGTATGGTTTGCTGAATTGGCGAAGTTAATGGACGGTAAAATTGCCCAGCAATTGGATTTATCTCCAAAAAAACCGAGTCATAACCCTTATTTAGTCTCGCTGATGCAACAATTGGGATTTGCTGATAGTCATTCGTTAATTGCCGGAATTGAACAATTGACTGCGGTACAACAAGCGTTATGGTCACGTTCTTTAATCTTAAAAACGCCGCTCAAAAATAAATATAACACTGCACCTTTGTTAATCAGCGATCAGGATGTGATGATGAATTTAACTCAAACAGCGATTGGGCAGAGCTTATATGTGACTCCGTTGGAAATGGCTCAGGTGGCTGTGTTAGCCGCTACTGATCGATGGTTATCTCCAACCTTAATTCGTCAATGGCAATTGTTACCCAAAAATGAAGGCAAAACTTGGTCATTCGATCCTAAAGTCAAAAATTTGATTCGTACTGGATTAGCCGCTGTCGTTCAAGTCGGTACTGCTCACCAAGCTTTTGCGCATCATCCTGATCGCTGCCAAGTTTATGGTAAAACCGGAACTGCCCAAGTTGGTAGTGCAGGTAAACAATTAGCTCCCTACAATACCGGTTGGTTTATTGGCTGGCGTGAACCTAAAACTGCAATCGATAAAAAATTGGCTTTTGCTTGCTTATTAACCCATATTCCCAAATCAGCGACCGGCGGAAGTTTATGCGCACCGATAGTTGCTGATTTTTTGACAGCGATAGCGGATAAATCAGTCTCAACTAAACCCAAAACTCGTCGAAAAAAACACTCCTCAAAATGATAATGAACACAGTCCCCAATACCACACTCTGCCTTGCTCAACGATTATGGCTACCGTCTTCCACTCAAGCGATCTTATGGGATATGGATGGCGTGTTAATCGATTCCTTAAGCTTGAGTTTAACCGTATGTAATCAAATTTTAGCACAACATTTTGGGGAGTCGGTGCAAGTCAGCGATGCGTTGATTCGTGAAATTTTTGCTTATCACATTCCTGAATTTTGGCGACGAATTTTGCTCAATGTTGCCGATACTTATCAACTAAATCAGGCTTTAACTGTTTTAGATTCTTGTCAACAAGCCTATCAACAAGCTCGTCAACAAGCTCAATTTCCGCTGAATCACGGCATTATTGACATTTTACAAGCGGCACAAAATTTATCATTGCCGATGGCAGTGGTATCGAATAATCCTACTGAAGAAGTACGAGAAACGTTACAAGCTATTGGGATTGCTGAGTATTTTCAACACATTATTGGTAACGATTTAGCGATTTGTGCGAAAAAACCAGCTCCAGACAGTTATTTATTAGCGGCGGATTATTTAGCGATCGATAGTTCGCAAGCGGTTGTGATTGAAGATTCATTAATCGGTGTCGAAGCGGGGTATCGTGCCGGAGCTTATACGATTGCAGTGGCGACTGGTGGAACAGATTACGCGCTGTTAGCAAATAGCGGCTATTGCCGTCAATGTTATCAATCTTTTGCAGAGCCACAATTGAATTTAGCCTTTGGCGATGTTCGTGATAAAAAGATGTTAACTCCGAACGATTTTGTTACTCATGCAATTGAACACATTGCTTGGCGATTGGGCGTAAAAATTCAATTAACTTGGTTGAGTGATGATTGGCTTAATTTAGGAAAATTTTTGGGTAGTAAAATTGCTGAGTTTTCGCCGATTCGCCGCAGCTGTGCGATTTTAGGCATGATCGATGATGGTAGCGCGGAAGTCAGTATTGATTTAGATCAACCCGCACAATTACAGCTAACGGGAATCGACACTTTAGATTTAGCATGGTTTTTAAATTTGCGATGTGAACAATTAGCCAATGGACAACCGTTAGTGTCATTAATGCAAGGGTTAGCTTTGGGATTATCGGCTGAACTTAAAGTTAACATTTGCAGTGTTCAAGACCCACATCATACTTGGGAAGGTGTATTTCGCGCGATTGGCATTAGTTTAAGTCAATTATTTATGCCACCCATTACTGAAATTCCTTTTGATCAATCAATAGAATGGTTAGCCGGACGTGGAGAATTACAAATTTTAGCCAAATCGTTGCATTATAGTCAGGTGTTTCGTGGCACTGCTGAAAGTCACGTTAAAGTGAGCGTCGATTTTTCACGTCAACAATCGCATCATTTTATTTTTAATGTATCGCCAACGATTAATGTCAGTGAATTACCTAAGTTATTAATATTATTAGCTGAACAAGCAGGTTTTAGTTTACAAGTTGAATATCAAGCGACGGTATTAAATTCCAGTCATGTTGTGTTAGAAGATACGGCATTAGTTTTGGGACGCGCATTATTGGAAATTTTAAAATTACGCATGATGACTGTTGGAGTAAATGGTGCGGGCAGCAGTTTGCGACAAATAGCCGATCAAGATTTACCCTTGCAAACTGGAATCAGTGTTGAAGGGCGTAAATTTTGGTTATTTGTACCGTTTAATACCACTCACGAAGTATTAAGGCGAGAATTTTTAATGGGACAAACCATTGAACAGCATTTGCGTTCTGAAGATTTAGATGATTTTCTCGATGGATTAGCCGGAGGTTTAGGCTGTAGCATCATTGTTCATGTTCACCGTTTAATTTCTGCCGATGAAGGATGGCAGTTAATTTTCAAACAATTAGGACAATGTTTACAACAGGTCTTTGCCACTAATCCTTATCGACAAGGCGTGCCTCCGGGGGTTAAAGCGACTTTAGCTTAAATGAAAATTTTGTGTATCTGTATAATTTGAAATATTTATTTAAAACTAAAACTGAGGTTAAAAGTGTTTACTATTAAAGACTTAGACAAAGTAATTCTTCGTACTCAAGCAGCACAACGAACGTTTGCCACTTTTTCTCAAGAAAAAGTAGATGCGATTTTTAAGAAAGCAGCCTTAGCAGCTAATAATCATCGTATTCATTTGGCAAAAATGGCGGTTGAAGAAACGGGTCGAGGTTTGTTAGAAGACAAAGTGATTAAAAACCATTTTGCTTCTGAAGAGGTCTATCACAAATATGCAACTCTTAAAACCTGCGGGGTGATTGAAAAAGATGAAACCTTTGGTTTTTCACGGATTGCTGCTCCTGTAGGATTATTAGCTGGAGTGGTTCCTGTGACTAATCCGACTTCAACCGCTATTTTTAAAGCATTAATTGCCTTAAAAACTCGCAACGGAATTATTTTTTCACCTCATCCCAGTGCAAAACGCTGTACCGTTGAGGCGGCAAAAATTGTATTACAAGCCGCCGTCGATGCTGGTGCGCCTGAAGACATTATTGCTTGGATTGAAGACCCTACTTTAGAGTTATCTCAAGCTCTTATGCGCCATCCTAATATTGACCTGATTTTAGCGACTGGTGGTCCTGGCATGGTGCAGGCTGCTTGTTCTTCGGGAAATCCATCACTGGGTGTAGGTTCAGGCAATACGCCAGCATTGATTGATGAAACAGCAGATGTAGAAATGGCCGTTTCTTCGATCTTAATTAGCAAAACTTTTGATAACGGTATGATTTGTGCATCCGAGCAATCCGTCATTGTCGTGGACGTGCTGTATGATACTGTAAGAGCCGAGTTTATTAAACGTGGGGCTTATATTTTATCGGAACAAGAAAAGCAAAAAGTCGCTGCAATTATTCTGGAAAACGGTCATATTAATGGCAATATTGTTGGTAAACCAGTAACAGATTTAGCTGCATTAGCCGGAATTACGATTCCCGAAGGAACGCGGATTTTAATTGCCGAAGTGGAAGAAATTGGTGTCAGCGAACCTTTCTCATATGAAAAACTGTCGGTCATTTTAGCGATGTACCGCGCTAAAAATTTTGATGTTTGTTTAGAAAAAGCCAAACAGCTCATTGAATTTGCCGGTATGGGACACACCGCAGTGATTTACGCTGATGCAGTGGCGCACAAACACATTGCCACATTCCGTGAAGCTCTACGGGTCTGTCGGGTACTGATTAACACGCCGGCTTCACAAGGCGCGATTGGCGATTTGTACAATTTCCGCTTAGACCCGTCCTTGACTTTAGGCTGCGGCACTTGGGGCGGTAGTGTAGTTAGCGAAAATGTAGGTCCGATGAATTTGCTCAATATTCAAGTGGTCGCTGATCGCCGCGAAAATATGCTTTGGTATCGCATTCCATCCAGAATTTATTTCAAATACGGTTGCTTACCAACTGCGTTGCAAGATATTAAAGGTTTACGCAAAGCTTTCATTGTGACCGATAAACCGTTGTTTGATTTAGGCATGTTGCAAGAAATTCGTGAAACGTTAGAAAAGTTAAACATCGCTTTTAAAATTTTCTACGATGTTGAACCTGACCCAACTTTAAGTTGTATTCACAAAGGATTAGAACAACTGAAAAGCCTGCAACCGGACGTGATTATTGCCTTTGGTGGTGGTTCGCCTATGGATGCAGCCAAAATCATGTGGTTGCTTTATGAACACCCAGATATTGAATTTTCTGGGATTGCTACCCGCTTTATGGACATCCGCAAACGGGTTTATGAACTTCCGGCACTCGGCAGCAAAGCCATTATGATTGCTATTCCAACAACATCAGGTACAGGCTCAGAAGTCACTCCCTTTGCGGTGGTTACCGATGATAAAACCGGCATTAAATATCCGTTAGCTGATTATGCGTTAACGCCGAATATTGCAATTGTTGATCCACAACTGGTGATGCGTATTCCAAAAGCTTTAACCGCTTACGGGGGAATTGATGCCTTAACTCACGCGCTGGAATCGTTAGTTTCTTCGTTTACCACCAACTTTACCAGTGCCAATTCGCGCGAAGCTATCCGTCTATTGTTTAAATATTTACCGGCGGCTTATCACGAAGGTGAAAATAATCCTAAAGCCCGCGAAAAAGTTCATTATGCAGCAACCATCGCTGGTATGGCTTTTGCGAATGCCTTTTTAGGGATTTGTCACTCTTTAGCGCATCAATTAGGCGCGACTTTTCATGTACCGCACGGATTAGCGAATGCTTTAATGATTTCGCATGTTATTCGTTATAACGCTACTGATAAACCTTTCCGCCAAGCCGCATTTTCACAATATCACTATCCTAGTGCCAAAGAACGTTATGCCACAGCGATAGACTGTTTAGACTTAAATCATTGCTGTGATAACAACGATGCAAAAATTGAATTGTTGATTAAAAAAGTTGATGAACTTAAACAACAAGTTGGCATTCCTAATACGCTCAAAGCGGCGTTACCAAATGTAATGGAAGAGACCTTTTTAGCTATGGTTGACAAAATGTCTGAACAAGCTTTTGATGATCAATGTACTGGAACAAATCCGCGTGCACCGTTAATTGCTGATTTAAAAGCCTTATATTTAGCCGCTTATTACGGTACAGAATATAAATAGTCTAAATAACAGTAGAGACTTGCATTGCAAAGTCTCTACACAATTTCAATAAACTTGTTTTAATTAGAAACTAATCAATTAAAAATAGGGCTTCTTCCGCCTTTTTCTAAGGGGGAGATTGTGTGTTTATATTCCTTGCTTAGTATTTTCACGTTAATACAAGTCTAATATTTAAAATAAATCCTTTATGAGTTCAAATTCATTTTCTCAATTATATTGGCAATGTCGCCGCGGCAATCAAGAATTGGATTTATTATGTCAGCATTATTTAACGGCATATTATCCTTCGGCTTCTATTCAGCACCAGCAATTATTTCAACAATTGTTACAATTGTCTGATGCAGAATTATTTACTTTATTATTCACCAATCAATCGATTCACGCGCCATTATTCGCTGAATTATTATCCCAAATTCGACATTATTCTGTTTAATCTAATAACTTTTATTCACAATGAATTTAACTGAACGAGTGATTGATTTATTTAATCACAGCATTGAAACTAAAAAACAGAGCCTTGATTTATTAGCAAATCCAATTTGTATAACCGCCGAATTAATTGCACAACGTTTATCAACCAAAAGCCGAATTTTTACTTGTGGAAATGGCGGTTCAGCTGGAGATGCTCAACATTTTGCTTCAGAAATGCTGAACCGTTTTGAACGAGAACGTCCGCCTCTGCCGGTGATTACTTTAACCAGCGATACCTTGACCATCACTTCGATCGCCAACGATTATCACTATGATCAAGTTTTTGCTAAACCTTTGAAAGGATTAGCAAATGCGGGTGATATATTGATGGTTTATACAACGAGTGGTCAGTCAGCTAACGTCGTCCAAGCAGTGTTGGCTGCGCAGCAGTTATCGATGACTGTGATTGCTTTTACGGGCAAAACTGGCGGTGAGGTCGCTCAATTATTGACCACCAATGACATTGAATTAAGAGTCCCGTCGAATTCCACCGCGCGAATTCAGGAGGTGCATTTGTTAATTACTCATTGTTTATGCGATTTAATTGATCGGCAATTATTTCCTGAGATCGATCAAAAATAAGTCCAAATCGGGGTTAATTCTGTGGGTAAAGCCGCCAATCGTCCTAACTCAATCCAAGGATTAGCTGGGGTATGAAAATCTGATCCTACAGAAGCCGCTAAATTGAATTTTTGGGCATACTCCGCACAACGGCGGATGTCGTCAATTTGATAACGTCCACTGACCACTTCAATGCCAACTCCACCTAAGTTTTTGAATTCAGTTAATAATCGCCGCATTAGAGTTGCTGAAAAATGATAGCGTAACGGATGAGCCAGTACCGCTACGCCGCCGGCTTGATGAATCCAATCCATAACTTCGGCTAAAGTTGCCCATTCAGTAGCGACATATGCACATTTTCCTTGTCCTAAATAATGATCAAAAGCTTGTTGTTCATTTTGTACATACCCTTCAGAAACTAAAAATCGGGCAAAATGACTGCGGGTAATCAGGGTTTTTTCTCCTAAAATCGCCATTGCTTGATACACACCAACAATGTGGTTTTTCTCCAATTTTTCAGCAATTTTACTGACTCGTTGATGACGAATGTGTTGTAACTGGGCGATACCTGTCATTAAAATGTCAGAATTGGGTTGTATATTTAAACCAACAATGTGAATTGCGTGTTTATGCCAAGTTACGGATAGTTCTATCCCATTGATTAAAGTTAAATTATTTTCTAACGCAGCTTGTTGAGCCAAGACTAAACCGGAAATCGTATCGTGATCAGTGAGAGCAATTAAGGTGATTTGTTGTTGTGCCGCCCGTTGAATCAACTCGGCAGGAGATAAACTACCATCTGAAGCGGTAGAGTGACAGTGAAAATCATATTTTGCAGTCATCTTATTGATATTGCTGATAAAGTTTTGCATACAATCCATTTTGCTGAATTAAGGTTTCATGCTGACCTTGTTCACAAATCCGTCCATCTTCAAAAACATAGACTTTATCTGCTTGTTTTACCGCGCTTAATCGGTGCGCAACAATCAGCGTGGTACGATGCTGTAGAAATTCAGCCAGAGCTTGATGTAAGCGAAATTCGGTTTCAGCATCAAGTGCTGAGGTCGCTTCATCCAAAATCACTACCTTGGGTTTTGCGATAATCATTCTGGCAATTGCTAATCGCTGACGTTGCCCACCAGATAATTTCATTCCTTGTCGTCCCACGATGGTCTCTAAACCTTGAGGTAAGTCGGCAATCGTCGGTTTTAATTGTGCAATTTCCAAAGCTTGCCACAATTCCGCATCTCCTGCTACGCGCCCTAAAGTTAAATTCGCACGGATGGTATCATTAAATAAAGCCGGATGCTGTAATACAATAGCGACGTGTTCGCGTACGACCTCTAAACCGATTTGAGTCATAGGCACGCCGTTAAAATAAATCATACCTTCAGTAAACGGATATAATCCAATCAGCATCTGTACTAGCGTTGATTTACCGCCGCCACTGGCACCAACTAAAGCAATTTTGCCCGCTTTTTTAATTTTTAAATGAATACCTTTTAATACCGGTTGTTCAGTATAGCTGAAATGTAGATTTTTAATTTCGATTGCAACGGTTGTTGATTTAATAAAGGGATTTTTTAAATGTGGATAATGCGGTTCTAATCTTAAACGATTTAAACGATTAATTCGTTCTAATGCGGCTTTAGCTGAATAAAACGCATATTGAATATTTAATAATTCTTGTACCGGTGACATCATATACCATAAATAACCGAATACCGCTAACATTTGCCCAATGGTTAAATCGGAATAAAATACCATTAACATACTTAATGCGCGAAAAATATCAAATCCGAATAAAAAAATGATAAAACTACAACGATTTACTGCATCACTTTTCCACGCATAATGAATTGAATGATGTTTAACTTTATCAGCGGAATTAATCAATTGTTGAGCATAATGACGTTCTCGATTACTCGCACGAATTTGTTGAATAGCCTCTAAAGTTTCAGTTAATTCTTGTTGAAAATCGGAATAAGCATTATTTTCTTTAGCTTTTAAATATTTAACTTGTTTACCCACTAAACGTGTTAAATAGATCACGATAGGATTTAATAATAAAATAAATAATCCTAATTGCCAATTCATCCATAATAAAATGATAGCCACCGCAATAATCGTAAAGAAAGCTAAAATTAATTTACTGACGGTAGTGCCGATAAATTGATCTAAAGTTTCTAAATCAGTGACTAAATAACTAATAATTGTTCCGCTACCCAAAGTTTCATATTCAGACAGTGAAATGGTTTGTAATTTCAGAATTAAATCGCGGCGAATATGAAAAACTATATCTTTAGCTAATTCGGAAAATTGTTTAGTTTGAATCACATTAAAAATTAAGCCAAATAAACGTAACCCTAAACTACCGATTAAAATAATGCTGATATATAATAAGGGATTGTGCCAATCAATTGGGGTAAATTGATTAATGGTTTTTAACACTGTGCCGGGTTTATTCAATAATACTTCATCCACTAATAAAGGCATCAATAAAGGCACAGGAGCTGTGGTTAAAGTAGCTAAAATAGCCACTAAATGCGCGCTGAGTAATGCTTTTTTATGTTTTAGTATAATTTCAAGGATATAATTCCATGAATAATCAGAATTTTGCTGCAAAGCTAATAATTTTTTCACACCATAACATCGACAGAATAAAAGATTGTGATCAATTATAACGATCAAATACCATATTTAAAAATAATTTACTCAAAAGGATAAGAATTAAATGATTTTCAGAACAATCGGTTTGTTAAGTTTAAGCTTTTGTTTAAACAGTTTTTTTATTTACCCCTCTTATGCAGAACCCTTGTCTTTATCGGAACAACGGGCAATTTTTTTAAATGCCGAACAGTCTTTTGCGCAAAAAGATGAGGTTACTTTTTTGGCTCAAATGCAGCAATTAAAAGAATATCCTTTATATCCTTATTTACAAATGCTGTGGTTAAAACGTAATTTAAATCACAGTGAAGAAATTAAACAATTTTTAACCGAATATAAAGAAACTCGTTATGCTAATGTTTTTCGCCATGATTGGTTAGAAATGTTAGCTAAAAATAAACAATGGCAAAGTTTTGTCGATTATTATCAAGCCGATAGCACTGATGCTGAAGATCATCGTTTACAATGTTATTTTGCCTGGGCGAATTATAATTTAGACCATAAAGAAATGGCTTTGAATTTAGCTAAAGAATTATGGTTAAATGTTAAAAATGATCCAGAAGCTTGCAAAGAATTATTTACAACTTTAAGTAATTCTACTGTTTTTAATCAAACTTTATTATGGCAACGTTTTACTGCTTTATTAAAACGCAAAAAACCAGATATCAATACCGCGATTCAATTAAAACGTTATATGACTATTGAGGATCAACGTATTGCAAATTTATGGTTAAAAGTTTATGAGCATCCAGAATTAATTCGTCGTAAAGATTGGATAATTAATTATCCACAAGCTGATGAAATTTTTGCCTTTGGCATTGAAAGAATGATTGATAAAAATTTATCAACCGCGATTGGATTATGGGACAATTACCGGCAACAATTAAAACTTTTACCAGATTCAATCGATTATATTGAACAGCGATTTGGATTAGCTTTAGTTAAAATTGGGGATTTTAATGCCGCTTATTATCATTTAAATCAAGTCATTAATCCCAATGAAGAAGCGCGACAATGGTTAATTCGAGTCGCTTTATCTCAACAAAATTGGTTACAAATTAGCCAAGCATTAACTAAATTATTACCCGCTGAAAAAAATGAAGATAAATGGCAATATTGGTTAGCTCGTTCTGAAGCGGCAAATGGTCGAATTAATGAAGCTAAAACTATTTTTACGGAATTGGCAAAAAAAGCCAGCTTTTATGGCTTTTTAGCGGCAGATGAATTAAAGCAACCTTATCAAATTATCGATAAACCGATTGTGCCTGATGATAATGAATTGGATCAATTACAACAGCATCATGATATTCAAATTTTTACCGAATTTGTCGCGCTTAATCGTCCTGACGAAGCCTTATCTCAATGGTGGTATATTGTTAAACATTTAGAGCCTAGACAAGTCATGTTAGCCGCTAAATTAGCTCAATTTTGGCAATTTAATAAACTCGCTATTATTACAATGGCAAAAGCCAGTTATTGGGATGATTTAGAATTGCGTTTCCCGTTATTATATACCGATTTAATTATGGATTCGGCAGAAAAACAAGGGCTAGACCCAGCAATCATTTTGGGATTAATTCGTCAAGAAAGTATTTTTGATCAATATGCCGGTTCTAATGTTGGGGCGCGGGGATTAATGCAAATTATGCCGGCAACCGGTAAGCATATTGCCCAAAAATTAAAAGAGCCTTGGCGATCCGCCGCGAGTTTGTATGAGCCTGAAACCAATATTCGTTATGGCAGTTATTATTACAAAAAATTATTAGATAAATTCAATGGACAAGTGGCACTTGCAACCGCAGGCTATAATGCCGGACCTCAACGTGTCAAAACATGGTTGCCGGAAAAATCCATGCCTATGGATATTTGGATTGAAACTATCCCGTTTAATGAAACTCGACAATACGTCACCGTAGTGTTATCCAATATTTTATTTTATCAACAACGCTTAAAACGTAATTCCTTAAAAATCAGCGAGTTTATGAATCCAGTACAACCGGTAGGGGTCGCTAACGAGCAACCCTTAGAAACGGTTGAATCTCAATAAGCTTTTGACTAACTAAATGATAGGAAAACAGCTGATTTTTTTTTGGGTCTGTAAGATAATGCGCGGTTATATTAAATTAAATAGAGCTTGAGCAATACAGCAATAGAAAAAAAGCGGATAAGATTTATGAGACTACACTTAAGCGAAATGATGGACAATGGGTCATTGATTAGTCTCTCAATTTTATAAAAATTTTAACAAATTTATCGGTACTAAATTAAATGGAAAAACAGCACAGCTTTACCCGTGAAGAACTGCTTATGTCAGGGCGCGGTGAGTTATATGGCGCTGAAAATGCACAATTGCCACTACCGAATATGCTGATGATGGACAGAATTATCCATATTTCGGACGAAGGCGGACTCTATGGCAAAGGTGAAGTGATCGCCGAATTGGATATTCATCCCGATTTATGGTTTTTTGCTTGTCATTTTCAGGGTGATCCTGTCATGCCCGGTTGCTTAGGATTAGATGCCATGTGGCAATTAGTGGGATTTTATTTGTGCTGGATGGGAGGACCAGGTAAAGGACGCGCTTTAGGAGTTGGTGAAGTTAAATTTAAAGGACAGGTTTTACCTTCAGCGCAAAAAGTGACCTATCGTATTCATTTAAAACGAGTTATTTTACGCAAATTAGTGATGGGAATTGCTGATGCGACTATGGAAGTCGATGGTAAGGTTATTTATGAAGCGACCGATTTGCGAGTGGGTTTATTCACCTCTACAGCGGATTTTTAAGCACAATTGATACAAAAATTATTATGAGAAGAGTGGTAGTCACGGGTTTAGGAATCGTTTCCAGTATCGGACACAACGCTACAGAAGTATTGGAATCATTAAAACAAGGGCGTTCAGGCGTAGTATTTTCTGATATTTATCAACAACTTGGTTTTCGTTGCCAAGTTCACGCTCCAGTTACAATCGATATTGAAGCTTTTATCGATCGTAAAGTGCGGCGATTTATGGGAGACGGAGCGGCGTTTAATTACATCGCTATGCAACAAGCGATTGAAGATTCGGGGTTAAAAGCAAATCAAATTTCTCATGTTAAAACCGGATTGGTGATGGGATCAGGCGGGCCTTCTACCTCAAATTTAGTCGATGCGGCGGATATTTTGCGTGCCAAAGGGATTAAAAAAGTTGGACCTTATATGGTTACGCGAGCGATGTCGAGTACCAATACCGCATGTTTAGCTACGCCTTTTAAAATTAAAGGAGTGAATTATTCCATTACCTCGGCTTGTGCGACTAGTGCGCATTGTATTGGTCACGCGATGGAATTGATCCAAATGGGTAAACAGGATGTGGTTTTTGCGGGTGGTGGTGAAGAAGAACATTGGACAATGTCGGTATTATTCGATGCAATGGGCGCGATGTCCTCCAAATATAACGATACACCTACGACTGCTTCCAGACCTTACGATGTAACGCGAGATGGTTTTATTATTTCCGGCGGCGGTGGGGTTCTAGTTTTGGAGTCATTGGAACATGCTCAAGCCAGAGGGGCAAAAATTTATGCAGAATTAGTGGGGTATGGTGCGACTTCTGACGGCTACGACATGGTGCAACCTTCAGGTGAGGGCGCGGTTCGTTGTATGCAGCAAGCGATGGCTACGGTTAATCAACCCATCGATTATATTAATGCACATGGAACTAGCACGCCAGTTGGCGACAGCCGTGAATTGGAAGCATTGCGAACCGTATTCGGAGAACATCAAGTGCCTCCGGTCAGTTCTACCAAGTCATTAACCGGTCATGCTTTAGGGGCTGCTGGGGTTAATGAATCGATTTATGCTTTATTGATGATGCAGCATCGTTTTTTAAGTGCTTCGGCGAATATCACCGAACTTGATCCGGCAGCTCAAGACATTCCGATTGTCCGTGAACGGCAAGATGAGGTGCAATTAAACACAGTCATGTCAAACAGTTTCGGCTTTGGCGGTACGAATGCAACGCTTATTTTTCAACGTTATCATGGCTAAAAAGCTATGAAAAACCAACTCTCTCATCCTTGTAATTTATGTCACGGTCAGGCTTTTTCGGTATTGTCCACTCGTGATCGTGATGGACAATATTTACGTACAGTCATTTGTCAAGATTGTGGTTTAGTTTGGAGTGATCCTTTTCCAATTAACCCTAGCGATTATTATCGAAAAGAATATCGAATTTTATATAAAGGGACTTATCAACCTAAATTTAAACATATTTATCGTGCCGCGAAAATCGCAATTGAACGTTATCAACAATTAAAACCTTATTTGCAATCCCGTCATCGAATTATAGAAATCGGTTCTGGCGGTGGAGAATTTACTTATTTATTAACCAAATTAGGATTTGAAATACAAGGAATCGAACCTAATGAAGGTTATGGGCAATATTCAAAAACGGAATATGATTTAAATATTCATATAGGTTGTATTCAAAGTGTTCATTTAAATCGTAAATATTATGATGTGGCTATTTTGTCGCATGTTTTAGAGCATTTAGATAATCCCACTGATGTTTTACAACAATTAAATCATTCTTTAACAGATCAAGGTTTATTAGTGATTGAAGTGCCTAATGTAGAAGCGATTTGTCAATCGCCGAATAATACCTTTCATACCGCGCATTTATTTAATTTCAATCTACAAACATTAAGTTTATTAGTACAAAAATGTGGTTTTGAAATTATAACAAGTCATTTGTCCAGCGATGCGGGTAATATTCATTTAATTGCACAAAAATCGGCGGTTGATTTATCCATTGATTTAACCTTATCTATTGATGGTAATTGTGAACAAATTATGACGGTGATTAAACAACATCGTTTAGTGAAACATTATTTATCGTATAGACCTTATTTACGATTATTAAAAAAAATCAAACGCTGGGTTGAAGAATATCCAGTAAAAAATCGTTTTGAAAATCCCAAAGCCTTATTAGATCATTATTATCAATTTTTAGATCAATAAATTTCCTTTCGCTTCTTTTTTAATTATGCCTTCATTAGCTAAAATTCGTACTGAATTTAATAAAGTCCAAAAACGTTTACGTCATGCGGTCGGCGATGCAATTGCAGACTATAATATGATTGAAGAAGGCGATAAAATTATGGTGTGTTTATCTGGTGGTAAAGATTCTTATACACTGCTAGATATTCTATTAAATTTGCAAAAAACAGCCCCTATCCATTTTGAATTAATTGCAGTTAATTTAGATCAAAAACAACCCGGATTTCCTGAACAGGTTTTACCCGATTATTTACGTTCATTAGGTGTTCCTTTTCATATTATTGAATATGATACTTACAGTATTGTTAAACAATTAATTCCCGAAGGTAAAACCACTTGTAGTTTATGCTCCAGATTACGCAGGGGTAGTTTATATGCATATGCGCGTGAACACGGAATTCATAAAATTGCTTTAGGGCATCATCGTGAAGATATTTTAGAAACTTTTTTTCTCAATCTGTTTTATGCAGGTAAATTAAAAGCAATGCCGCCTAAATTACTCAGCGATGATCAAAAAAATATTGTGATTCGTCCATTGGCTTATTGTCATGAAAAAGATATTCATCATTTCGCGGAATATAAACAATTTCCAATTATTCCTTGTAATTTATGCGGCTCGCAAGTAAATTTACAACGTCAAGCAATGAAAGCGATGTTAGCGGATTGGGATAAACGTTTTCCCGGGCGATTAGAATCTATTTTTAGCAGTTTGCAAAATATCGCGCCTTCTCAATTAGCAGATCGACGCTGGTTTAATTTTGCTGATTTGCGCCAAGATTTTGCTCAAAATTTAGATTCAACAGTTGAAATAGTTGCTGATGGATTAGACATTTTACAACGTTAAATCTTTTTTTTAAAACGGACAAAATAACTAATTATCCGATAAATTTCGATTTTTAGACTATAGTTGTTAGTATCTTTTGATTAGCTTCCGGAGTTTTTAATGAATCACCTTCAAATTATCGATAACTTAACGATTGAATTACAAAATCTTATCCATAATTGTCCATTGCTGAGTCGAGTTAAGGGGTTGTTTGCGTTGACAAATAATAATCTTACTTCATCGACATTGACACGCTCCCCTTATGCCAAAAAATGGGAACAAGAAAAAATTGCTAAATTCGGTTTATCCAGTTTATCCGCACCGCCTAATCGCCATTTAAATCGTTCTGGACATTTGGCTTTATGGGAACAAGAAAAAATCGCTTATTTCGGTTTAGCGAATCCTAAATTGCGAAAAATGCCGGTCAATGATTATTCAACGATAGACTCTGAATCATTTACAGAAACGCAATTCTCAGATTCGACACATTATAATACAACGTCTTCTCAGGGATTTCTTAAAGAATTAGGATTTTGAGTTTCATCTTTTTTCGCAGTTAATTGGCGATATTGATACATTAATAAATTTAACATAATAAAATCATACAAACCGTGAATAATGATTGGGGTTAATAAATTTCGGCTAGCATCATAATCCAAACTTAAACCTAAATAAACACTAATCATAGCCGCTAATAGCGCGTAAATTGGTGTGATGGCGTGTACTAAAGCAAATAGTAATGAAGTGATAATGATTGCGGCTGATATTCCCCAGACATTTTCTATCCAAATTTGAATAACTCCGCGAAAAAGTAATTCCTCTCCAATACCAGCTAATCCCGCTAATAAACATAAATCTGCCCAAGATTGTTTGGTTAAATGGGCGCATAGATTATTTAATAATAAAATTCGAATATCGCGTAAAGATTTAAAAGGCAATTGCTCAATCGCGAAAAATAATAATAATAAGGGTAAAGTGGCTATCATTCCATTAAAAATCGCGGTTTCGGAAAAAATTACCCATTCAAAAGGATCAATATTTGCAAATAAACCAATTAAATAAGCAACGATAATTAAGCTGGCTTCAAAATAACAAGCTTGTTTTAAAAAAGAAGGTAAATGATTTGACATTTTAAAAAAATAAGCGGCTTAAAGTTAATTTTAAATCAATCCCTATCGATTCATAATGTTGCCATTGAAAAATTTTTCGATCAGTTAATTGCGTTAAATCAGGTAATTGTACTAATCCCCGTCCTTGATCACCTAAAAAGCAGGCTGCCATATAAATAATCCATTCGTCAATCAAATCCGCATTTAATAAAGCTCCATTTAATTGCGCACCGGCTTCAATTAAAACCTGATTAATTTGTTGATTCGCTAAATAATTAACCACCGCTTGTAAATCTAAACGTTGATTAATTAGCGGTAATAAAATAACTTTCGCACCTTTATCAGTTAATTGAGCGATTTTTTCTATCTGATTTATTCCGGTTAGAATCCAAATTGTTTCAGCAGTAGAAAATAATTTCGCTTGAGGCGAAATGCGTAATTGGCTATCTAAAATAATTCTTATCGGCGCGACAAAATCGGTTTCTAAGCGTACGGTTAAACGAGGATCGTCCGCTAAAACCGTGCCGATTCCGGTCAGAATTGCTGAAGATTGGGCGCGTAATTTTTGTACATCAGCGCGGGATTCAGCGCAACTAATCCACTGACTTTCGCCGTTGGCTAAAGCCGTGCGACCGTCCAAACTGATTGCCGCTTTACTACACATCCAAGGTCGATTTAAGGTCATTCGCTGAATAAATCCACGATTTAACTGTTGAGCTTGAGCTTGTAAAATACCACAACTAATTGAAATTCCAGCTTTTTCTAAACACTGTAAACCTTGACCTGAGACTAAAGGATTTGGGTCTTGCATAGCGACGACGACTCTAGCAACTCGGGCGCGAATCAAAGCCTCACAACATGGCGGGGTTTTTCCATAATGACTGCAAGGTTCTAAACTGACATAAACCGTCGCGCCTTCTGATGAAGTTTGTAATTGATTTAAAGCATGAATTTCAGCATGAGCCTCCCCAGCGCGAACATGCCAGCCTTCGGCAATGATTTGTCCGTTTTTAACAATCACACAGCCCACGCGCGGATTGGGATCAGTAGTATAAAGTCCACGTTTCGCTAATTCCAAAGCTCGTTGCATATATTGTTCATCTACAAATGAATTATTAGCAAAAGCCGTCATAAATCATCCTTAAAAAATCCTTTAATTAAATTGAAATACCATCCTTAGCTTTTAATTGTTTTTTTTAATTGGACGTTGCCAATTCCCAATACTAGTTTGTTTACTTCTCGCTAAAGTTAATTGTTCTGCGGGCGCGTTTTGACTAATGGTAGAACCCGCTCCAATCGTCGCATTTTTACCAATAATAACCGGTGCAATTAATTGACTATCCGAGCCAATAAACGCTCCATCCTCGATAATCGTTTGGAATTTATTAATGCCATCATAATTACAAGTAATTGTGCCTGCACCAATATTTACTTGTTGTCCAATAATACTATCGCCAATATAACTTAAATGATTAATTTTAGTAAAAGCGGCAATATTTGATTTTTTAATTTCAACAAAATTGCCGATATGAACTTGGTGCGCTAATTCAGTTTCGGGTCTAATTCTAGCGAAGGGGCCAATTCGACACTCTTGACCGATTTTTGCATTTTCAATAATGGAATTCGGTAAAATTTCAACACCATCTTCAATCATAGAATCTTTAATAATACAATTTGCCCCAATTTTAATGTGATGACCTAATTTATTTTGCCCTAAAAAAATCACATTGACATCAATTTCAATATCTTGTCCCTCGACAATTAATTCTCCGCGAATATCAATTCGATTAGGATCGGCTAAACTCACTCCTCCAGTTTCCATTAATTTTTGCGCTTGAGACAATTGATAAATGCGCTCTAAATCAGCTAATTGTTTGCGTGTATTTACGCCTAAAACTTCGTGATTATTTTTTGGTTGTAAAGTATGAATTTCAATTTCATCGTTCACCGCCATTTCAATAATATCGGTTAAATAATATTCACCTTGCGCATTTTGATTTTGTAATTGGGCTAACCATTTTGTTAAATGGCAAGCATAAACCGCCAAAATCCCCGTATTCACTTCAGTAATTCGCGCTTCAACAACAGTTGCATCTTTTTGTTCAACAATTTTAATTACTTTTCGTTCAGAATCGCGCACAATTCGACCATAACCGGTTGGGTCTTCTAAAATAACGGTTAATAATGCCATTGAATTATGACGCACTTCTGTGAGTAATTGATTTAAAGTTTCAATTTGTAATAAAGGAACATCGCCATATAAAATCAATATGACTTCATTATCATTTAAATAAGTTTGAGCTTGTTGAACCGCATGACCCGTACCTAATTGTTGAGATTGTTCAATCCAAGTCACGGTTAATTCAGCACACTGTTGTTTGACTTGTTCTGCACCATGTCCAATAATAACAAAAATGTCATTATCGATTAATTGGCAACTGGTATCATAAACATGTTTTAATAAAGAACGTCCAGCAATTTGATGTAATACTTTGGGTAATTGAGAGTGCATTCTCGTTCCCGCACCAGCGGCAAGAATTAAAGTTTTCATAATAATGATAAATTAAATAAATTTGAAAAATAAAATAAATATAACGTTTTTAAGTAAAGGGAATAGTTTTAATGAAAGTAGGGACGTTGTATTACAACATCTCTATACAATTTCAATATCGCGCAATCAATTATATCGAATTAAAAACTCTATATAATTTTTTAAAATAAAAACCTACTAAATTTTTAAAATCTAGTAGGTTTTTCTTG
>JACCEE010098251.1_pt1 | contig 34373 bp, 29 predicted proteins | sample 7449931 | NCBI WGS metagenome assembly JACCEE01 (sample SAMN15323457, study PRJNA562643) | freshwater metagenome | isolation source: river surface water | place: USA:Blue River Watershed | collected 2017-08-19 | reverse complement strand
CAACGGCCATCAACTGATCGATAGACGTTGGGTGAAGACGGAAAGCAACTTTGCCCTCTCCAGAGTTTACGCGATCTTCGAGTTCTTTGTGTCCACGGATACCACCTACGAAATCGATGGCCTTTGAAGTACGAGGATCATCTATACCGAAAAGAGGTCCAAGAACGTTCTTCTGTAAAATGGCCACATCGAGGCTATCGATAGGATCATTTTCAGGATAAGTACCTTTTTTCGCTTGGAGAGTATGCCACTTCTTATCCATGTACATGCAGAAGCGAGTAGCGCGACCTGGGGTATGCTCGCCTTCTCCTACGAAATCGAATTTCTCACCAAGTTTCTTCATGAAATCTTCTTTAGACATACCATTCATGTTGAAGAGAAGACGGTTGTAATCCAAAATTTTAAGCTGGGAAGCAGGGAAGTAAGCAGCTAAGTAATAGTTGTACTCTTTGTCTGCGTTCCAGTTAGGGTCTTGGGCTTTTCTTTCGGCTTGGGCGCGCATCGCAGAAGCGTTTCTGTGGTGGCCGTCAGCAATGTAAAGAGTTGGAACATTTTTGAAAAGATCGACAAGTTTTGTTTCGATAGCTTTGTCTTTGATCACCCAAAAAGTGTGGCCGATGCCATCTTCTTTTACAAAATCATATTCTGGAGCGTTGTTCAAAACATAGTTTGCGACAAGTTCGTCGATCGACTTATTATCACGGTAAGTAAGGAAAACTGGACCAGCGTTAGCTCCAATTGTGAGAGTGTGCTTGGTTCTGTCGTCTTCTTTGTCTTTGCGAGTCAGCTCATGCTTCTTGATGATCCCTTTGTGGTATTCATCAACAGCGGCGCAGCCTACGACAGCATACTGCTCATGGTTGCCCATCTTTTGCTTGTAGATGTAAAGATGTGGTTCAGCGTCTTGAACCATCACTTTGTCTGCAATGAACTTCTGAAGATTTTCGCGGGCTTTTTGGTAAACACGTTCATCGTAGAGGTTGATGTCTTCTGGGAGATCCACTTCAGACTTTCCAACTTTATAGAAAGCGTAAGGATTCCCTTTTGCTAAAGCACGGGCTTCTTTAGAGTTCAAAACATCATAAGGGAGAGATGCTACTTTCTCTGCCAAATCTTTTTGAGGGCGAAGTCCTTTAAAAGCACGAATAGTTACCATATAGAGTCCTCCTGAGACTTTAAAAACGGTGCGCCTTCATATCGGCGTCGTATTGTTTCAAATGTTTTTTGAGTGCACCAGAGAGCAAAATGCACATGAGTAGATTAGGGATAATGATAATCGTTAGGGCCGTGTTGGAAATTGTCATGAGCGTTGCTGAAGTAAAAAATGAAGCGGCCACTGTGACCAAAGAAAAGAATATGGCGAAAAAGAAAGGAGACTTTTTACCAATAATAAAACGCATCCCTTGCATGCCACAATATCCCCAGCCAACGATCACCATAAAGCCCATTAAAAAATAAATAGCATTTAAAAGATAAATACCAAGTGCACCAAAGCGAGTATGGAAAGAGGGGATGAGGTTACTTAGCGGATTGGTATCGGGTTGCACTACTGAGGTGGTCGTTAGAACGAGGGCCACGAGAGTGCTCACGACGAAGATATCAATAAAAGGGATGAGCATACTCACGATGCCTTGACCTACAGGACGGGCATTGGCATGAGAAGCAGGGATAGAAGAAAGACCGAGTGCTAAATTTGTATTTAAAAAAGTGCGACGGGCGCCTTCATTCATTAACTCACGCATGATGAAACCAATGGTTCCCCCAAGAATGGCCTTCCCTGTAAAAGCGGATTTAAAAATATAGCCAAAGGTTGCAAGACTCAATTGGGTATTGTGCATGAGGATCATAATTAAGGTAATGAAGAATAGTCCGAAGGTGACAGGGACGATGATTCCAGCAAAACGTCCAATGCGTTTGATCCCCCCTTGGAGAATGAGAAAAACTAAAACGGCAAGGACTGTCGAAGTCATAATGTCAGGAATATGAAGAGTTTCTTGGAAATGATGACTGAGGGTTTTAGCCTGATAAAGGTTACCTGAAAAAAGTGATCCTAGGACAGCTCCACCTGCAAAGAGGTAAGCAAGAAAATGTCCTATTTTCGGTAATCCATTTTTTATGGCGTCCATAGGCCCGCCATAAACTTCACCTTCTTTTTCACCCTGAGTTCTAAAGAGCATAGAAAGAGAGACAGAAGAAAACTGAAGGCTCATGCCAAAAATGGCCGCGAGCCACATCCAAAAGATGGCGCCAAGTCCACCCGTGCTTAGAGCGAGGATTGTTGAGGTGATGGTCGCAAAGCCGGTAGAGCTCAAGAGTGAAGCGCAGAGGGCTTCGTACTGATTGAGTTCGCCAAGCTTATCTTTAGGTTTGTTAAACTCACCAGCTCGCAAGTATTTAATGGCGTGAGTGATTAAGCGAAGCTGGGGAAACTTGAAGTAGAAAGTAAAAAAAATCCCTGTGGCGAGGGTAAATCCCACTAAGGGTAAACCAAGGAGCCAAGAGATAAGATTCTCAAATATTGTCGTTTGTAGTTCCATAAGTGGCGATAGTTTAAGACTTAGTTATAGATAAGACAATGACTACGCTGCTCCATAAACTCATTCATACGATTTTTTTCAATTTGGCGCAGCTCATCCATTGATCCGCCTTGTTCTACCCAATGGCGCACCTTGTCAGTTCCATTGATAAGATCTATGGCCAATTTTTCGTGTTCGTACTCGTAGGCTTCAGTCTTCCATTTAAACTCAGATCCTAGTTCTTGATAGAACATTTGGCATAAAAGCTGGCAGAGGGCCCAAGGGCGGAATTCGCTATAATTTGTAGGGTGGATTTGAAAGCCTCCACAGGTAGTCCCTTTATGTTTTTGAAAGGTAGGTTGGAACATCAGAGGGCGTAGCTCAAACCCCTTCAGTTCATTTTGGTTTACTACTTTTTGAACTTTTTCGTAGAAAGAAAAAGGCTCAATTTTGGGGTGACCTACAATTTCAAGACTTCGGGTTGTCCCACGACCTTCAGAAATATTAGTTCCTTCGAAAAGCACAGTGCCTACAAAGGTCAAGGCCCCTTCCATGGTGGGAAGATTAGGTGAAGGAAGCACCCAAGGAATGAGGGTATCTTTAAAATACATTTCGCGCTTCCATCCCTTCATTGGGATGACTTCTAACTCACATTCACTACCTTGAAACTTCTTAGCGTAGAGGGCCATTTCTCCCATGGTAAGAGAGTGGCGTTGAGGGATAGGATGGCGACCGACGAAAGAAGTAAACCCTTTCTCGAGAAGATTTCCCTCGATAATACTTCCTCCTACAGGATTGGGACGGTCAAGAACCACGACCTTGATTCCCAATTTTCCGCAGGCTTCCATCGCCATGGTCATGGTGTTGATGTAGGTGTAAACGCGGGTGCCTACATCTTGAAGATCTACAATCAGAGTGTCGACACCTTTAAGCATTTCTGGGGTAGGGATACGAGTTGTGGAGTAGAGACTTAAAATAGGAATCTTGAAATAGGGGTGGAGGAAATCTTTGGACTCTACCATATTGTCCTGCACATCAGTGACGAAGCCGTGTTGAGGTCCAAATATTTTAACAAAGCGTGAGCCGAGTATTTTTTGAAGGTGATAAACACCTAAAACAAAATTTCTATCAATGGATGCGCTGTGACAAAGATAAGCAACATTCCCACGAACTTTATCTTGGAGCGTTTTATGCGTAACGAGTTCTTCAAGGCCAGTTGTGACCATAGTTCACCTCAAAAAAAATAAGTTCCTTGATTTTAGCCGCTTTGCGGCCCATGTCGCAAGAGCTACAATCGTTTTAATATTTATTGGGAGACACACACAATGAAACCCTACCTTGATCTCATGAGACATGTTCTCGCGCATGGTGACGTTCGTAAAGATAGGACCGGCACCGGAACCAAATCTCAATTTGGTTACCAATGTCGTTACAATCTTCGAGAGGGTTTTCCTTTAGTCACCACTAAAAAACTCCATCTGCGCTCAATTATTCATGAGCTTCTTTGGTTTCTTAAAGGTGAAACCAATATTAAGTATTTGAAGGATAATAAGGTGAGCATTTGGGACGAGTGGGCAGATGAAAACGGTAATCTTGGACCAGTCTATGGAGCTCAGTGGCGCTCTTGGAAAACTCCAGATGGAAAAAGCATTGACCAAATTTCTGAGCTTATTCAGGACATCAAGAAAAATCCTCAGTCTCGTCGCCTCATTGTGACGGCCTGGAACCCCTCTGATGTCCCCAAAATGGCGCTTCCTCCTTGCCACTGCTTTATGCAGTTTTATGTTTCAACTGACGGTTATCTTTCTTGTCAGCTCTATCAAAGATCCGCAGATATTTTTTTAGGTGTTCCTTTTAATGTGGCCTCTTATGCTCTTCTTACTATGATGATCGCTCAGGTCTGTGATCTTAAACCTGGGGATTTCGTTCACACTATGGGAGACGCTCATATTTACCTTAATCATATCGAGCAATGCGAACTTCAATTAAGTCGTGATCCTTATCCGCTTCCCACAATGAAGATCAACCCTAGTGTTAAAAATATTTTTGATTTCAAGTTTGAAGATTTTGAAGTTCAAAACTATCAGTGCCATCCTCATATCAAAGGTGAGGTGGCGGTTTGATTGTCTCTATTATTGTGGCCATGGGGCCCAAGAGAGAAATTGGGTTAGAAAATAAGCTTCCTTGGCATATCCCAGAGGATCTTAAGAATTTTAAAAAGCTCACTTTGGGCCATCACATCCTCATGGGAAGAAAAACTCATGAATCAATTTTGTCTTCTTTTGGAAAGCCCCTTCCTAAAAGAGAAACCATCGTCGTGACTCGAAATCCTGATTTTAAAGCAGAAGGCTGTCAGGTGGCCCATAATATTAAAGAGGCCATCGAGCTTGCGAAAGCCCGTGGAGAGACTGAACTTTTTATTTGTGGAGGAGCGGAGATTTATGCTCAGGCTCTTGCCTACGCCACAAAGCTCTATTTGAGCTTTGTGAACTATGAGGGCAAGGCCGATGCCTACCTTCCTCAATTTGATTTGACTTCCTTTAAACAAATAGAGAAAAATACCTATGAGAATTGGACCTATGAGGTCTGGGAGAAAAAATGAAAAAATTCATCATCTTAGTTTTTCTTTTTATCGCTTTCGCCTCGTTTGAAACACGTGCCTTTACGGTCACTGGCCGCGCCCAATTCAATCAGACTCAAGGCCATTGGGTCGTTAATAATTTTTTTAATCGCCCTATTGTCTGTACCGGGAATGTCTATTGCGCCACTCGCTCAGGAATGCAGTTTGTAGGTTATATAACCAATGCTGTCGTTTATCCTGGGCAGTATGCTTATGGCCAATGCTATGCCAATAACCCTTACATAGACCCACTGATTCGCGTCTGGGGAGACGTAGACTGTCAGTGGTATTAAAAGATTTCTTTAATCTTTTGTATCAATTCATTGTTAATATCTGTGAGCTTTTCTTTGATATTCTCGAGGAAATAAGCTTCATTAATCCATTTCTCTGAATCTTTCTCTCTTTCTGTATAGGGAGGGAATTTGGCGTTGCTAGGCCCTAATAGGTCGACAATATTTCCACTAAAAACAAGGGCCTTGTTCCAACTTGCACTCGTAGTGTTTTCAATTTCTAGATTTTTGAGTTGGTAGCTTATGGCATTTGTATTTTTTGTTTGTTCAAAAGTTAAGTTTTGAGGAATGAGAAAAGTTTCTCCACCTGCACTTTCCCTTAAAAATGTGATCGAAGAAGTCAGACTGTTTTTTCCTGTGATGGTGTATGTCCCCGCAATTGGATATATGGCATGAGAGCCAATGGCCAAAAAAACAAAGGGATGAAATCCTTTCTTTTGAATGTTTTTCCACGGAATTTTGATTCGTCCTTCTAACCATGATTCTATGGCATCATCATCTTTATTCACAAGATTGATCATTTGATTTTCAAGATGAGCACCATATACAACGGATTCTGGATTTAGATACTTATCCAATACAATGGTGAAGCTTTCCCTGTCAAAAGCATGTTCTGCAATGTGAGGACTGTCTGCATTTCCTAATTTGGGGTCGAAGGTATAGAGGAAGTGATAGTTGAGATAGTATTCGTTTCTACGAGGGTTAGGAATGAAGGAGAAGTAGATCGTCTCATGACCTTTTCCTGTGCGCTTTTTTATCAAGCTAACAAGAGCTTTAGCCGTTTTCGTCGACAGTACGGCGTCCTTGTCGCCGTAGTTGGCCAAGGTCAAATCGAGATTTTTGAATGAATTGACAACTGTTTTGTCTAAGTTGTTTAAGTTCAAGCTAATCGGCATTTGATCTAGAGCTGGGTCTTTTTCAATTTTATTGAAAATGTACTCTAGACTTGTGGGGAAGTATTTTTCCTCATTTGATTGAGAGGAGATGGGAGCGTACTTAAGGGCCAAGGCTTTTATCTGCTCTTTAGTAAAAGCTCTATCTGTATATGCAATGACAAAAAAATCTTGAGACCAAACTTTCTTAAAGCTTGGAGCGCTGTCATCAATGAGTTCGTTTGAATTCATTTTTTCTAAGTCAAGACCACGATACACTTCTAGCGTGTAGGTTCCTGATTCGTTTATCATGAGATTTAGTTTTCGAACTTCATCCGAGGCAACTTCAAAGCGTTTGATGATTTTGTTTTTGAAGATAAGAGAAGCATAAAGTTTGCAATTTTCAAAAGAGCAAAGCTCTTTGCCAGAGAGAGAGAAATTCAATTGTTTCCCATCGTTTTTATCTAAGACTAAAGCTCCCGCCCAAGCTTCAAGGCCTAGTTGTAAAAAGAGAGTGAGAATTAGTAGATACAATGGTCTTCTCATAAGTGTCTTAATATGCAGAATTGATGCCAAAGTATTTGATGTTTCTTCAGGTACTTAGCGGCGTTATTTGTTGTCGTTTTGATAGCGTGACTAGTTAGTAGACACTTTTTTGAAGAAGTAAAACTCAGTTCCTTTTACATAAGTCCAGCCACTTTCTTTTAAAACCTCAAGCCACCAGGCCTTGGGGCGAAGGGTGATTCTGTGTTTGTCATCTGGAATTGTTTCTGGATCGTCGGTGTAGGGATTCATGAGATAAATCCCTTTTTTAATGGGGCGACGCAAGTCTCTAAGAAATTTTCTGATTTCTTTTTCGCTGAGGTACATTGTGGAATTTATATACGCTACATCAAAAGAATTTGGAGGAAGCTTGCCTATCTCACGCATATCCATTTGATCAATGAAGGGGCGAATTTCTGGAGAGGCTTTGTTTAATTCCGATTCAAAAAGTTCTACGCCAAAGGCTTCAAAACCAAAATCGCGTAGATCTTCAATTGTCAGACCTCGTGCACAGCCCAAGTCAATAATCGTGTGAACTTCCAACTTGGCTTTTTGAAAGGCCAAGATCAGTTTATGAGGGTCAAGTCCGAATTGTTTATAGCTTTTTTCATAGCTTAAATTTGAACCTGCATAATTTTCAAAATACTCAATCTCGTTGATTTTTGAGCCCATCGATTTCTTCTTGGGTAAGTTTTTTGGCAGGAACTCCTGCCCAAATTTCTCCTGCGCCAATTTTCGTTTTAGGGAGAACCACGGAGTGGGGAAGGACCTTGGCCCCTTTGCCAATATGAACGCCCCCCATAATAGAACACTTAAGACCTAAAGTGACTTTGTCTTCAATGACGGTAGGAGTGAGAACTAAGTATCCACCTTGTCCGTAATGGGCCAAGATAGAAACGGAGCCTCCGACTGTCACTTCATCACCCAAGACAACAAGGGCCGGATCAGATATATGGCTGGAATTGATTTGGGTGTGACGACCCACTTTCATACGCATGAGGCGGTAGAAAAGATTATTAAAGGGTGAAGGGGTCATAAATTCCAAAACGGTGAAGCGGGCCAAGTAGGTAAGACCGTTGTGGATATACCAAGGAAGAACTTTTATAGAGTAATAGGGCCCTCTCCAAGGTTTTGGAGTGGCAAAGAGAACTAGGTTTAAGAAGGGGAGAACTAAAATAAGGGTAAAGGCAAAAATATAAAAAGCTGCTCCTAAGCTTAAGGCGAAACTTAGCGAGTGAACAAAAAGACTTTGGTCGGTCGTTTGTTCCATGACCCACTTAACGAACATAACTGCTGGAGTTAAGGTGATTCCGAAGGCCAAAGCGCAAAGAATAAACATAGGAATGACGATACAGAGATGGACGACGTCGCCCCACTTTTTTAAGATATTGTTAAGTAACTCTTTCATGGGTCCTCAAAATGTGTTTTTTGGTACATGATAAAACTTCGTCAATTATTGATGAGTTTTCTTTCTTTTTCCAATTCAAAATAAAGTTCTAAAGAGGTTTTAATGAAATACGATGTTTATGGAGTAGGGAACGCCTTAGTCGATATGGAGTTTCACGTTACCCCAGAATTTCTTAAGAAAATGAATATTGAAAAAGGTTTGATGACTCTCGTTGATGAAAATCGCCAGAAGGTGTTGATGGAGGGACTTAAAAACCACAAACCTTCTATGCGCTCTGGCGGTTCGGCTGCCAATACCATGATTGCCATTGCCCAGTTTGGTGGCAGGGCTTTTTATTCCTATAAAGTAGCACATGATGAATTTGGCGCATTTTATTTTAAAGATCTTCAGGCCAATGGAGTTGTAACTAAAACCAGCGAGCACCAATTAGGAATTACAGGAAAGTGCTTAGTCATGATTACTCCGGATGCTGATAGGACCATGAATACTTTTTTAGGAATCACTGAAAGTTTTTCTGTTGATGAACTCGACGAAGAAGCAATAAAGGATAGCCGCTGGCTTTATGTAGAAGGGTATTTGGTGGCTTCACCTACCGGACGACCCGCTTCTGTTCATGCAATGAAACTTGCCAAAAAGCATGGCGTTAAAACAGCTTTGACTTTTTCAGACCCTAATATGATTAAGTTCTTTCGAGAAGGCATGGATGAGATGTTGGGTGATGGCATTGATCTTCTTTTCTGCAATGAGGATGAAGCTTTGACCTATGCACAAAAGACCAAAGTCGAAGATGCAGCCGAAATGATCAAAAAAATAGCAAAACAGTTCGTCATAACCTTGGGGCCAAGGGGGGCTTTGGTGTATGATGGAAAAGAAATAAGTTACGTGTCTGGTTTGGATGTTAAGCCTGTAGATACGAATGGTGCTGGAGATATGTTTGCCGGTGCCTTCCTTTACGCTTATACTCAAGGTTCCAGTTTTAGAAGCTCAGCGGAGTTTGCCTGCAAGGCTTCTTCAATTGTAGTCACTCACCATGGCGCACGTTTAGAAAAGGCCCAAGCACAAGATGTGAAGAAGGAGTATTATCATGGCCGATAGAAGACTGACGATTAAGAAAATTTTTACGAACAATGCTGTTGACGTAGAAGTTACAGTGAATGGTTGGATTCGCTCTGTACGTAAATCCAAGGTTTGTTCTTTTGTTGTTTTAAACGATGGTTCAACCCCTCTCAATCTTCAAATCGTCGTCGATAATAATATTTCAAATTACGAGCAGATTTCTTCTCTTTTGACAGGGACTTCTATTTCCGCTCGTGGGGTGCTGGTTCGTTCTCAAGGAAAAGGCCAGAGCATTGAAATGCAGGCCAAGGAAGTCACTGTTCTTGGTCAAGTTGACGAGACTTATCCTTTGCAAAAGAAAGGTACTTCACTTGAATTCTTGCGTGAGATTGCACACCTAAGAAGCCGCACCAATACTTTTGGGGCCGTGTTTAGAATTCGTTCGACTCTTGCTCAAGCGACTCACCAATTTTTTAAAGAGCGTGGATTTAACTATCTCCACACTCCAATCATTACCGCTTCTGACTGCGAAGGTGCAGGTCAGATGTTTCAGGTGACGACTCTTAATATGGAGAAACTTCCACAGGGAGACAATGGGGCCATTGATTATTCTAAAGACTATTATGGCAAGCATGCAAGCCTAACTGTTTCTGGTCAGCTCAATGCCGAGTGCTACGCTTTAGGTCTCGGTGCTGTCTATACTTTTGGCCCTACCTTTAGAGCTGAAAACTCCAATACTCCAAGACACCTTTCAGAATTCTGGATGATTGAGCCTGAAGTTTCTTTCTTTGATTTAGATGATGTGGCCGAGCTTGCTGCGGATTATATTAAGGCGCTCATTACGGCCGCTCTTACTGAAAACCGTGAAGATATGGAGTTTTTGCAGCAGCACTATAAAGCTGACCTTATTGAGAGTCTTCAGAAAGTTCAAAACTCTGAATTTAAAAAGATCACTTATACCGAAGCTATTGATATCTTCAATAAAGCAGTGGCAAGCGGTCATAAGTTTGAATTCCCTGTTTCTTGGGGCTCAGACATTCAAACCGAACATGAGCGCTATCTTGCTGAAAAACATTTCAATGGCCCAGTGATAGTGACTGATTATCCTAAAGCGATCAAAGCTTTCTACATGAAGCAAAACCCTGATGGAAAAACAGTACGTGCCATGGATGTGCTCGTCCCAGGCGTAGGCGAGATTATCGGTGGCTCACAAAGAGAGGATAACTACGAAAATCTTAAGGCCAGAATCCTTGAAATTGGACAAAATCCTGAAGATTACTGGTGGTATTTGGATCTTCGCAAATACGGCTCCGTTCCTCACTCTGGTTTTGGTTTAGGTTTTGAGCGTGCCATGATGTACATCACTGGCATGACCAACGTGCGTGACGTGATTGCTTTCCCGCGTACTCCAAAAAATTGTGATTTCTAGTAAGATAACAAATAGAAATGAGAAGGCCCTCTTGCAAGGGCCTTCTTATTAATAACGACAAACTCTGTTTTCGCAGTTTCCTTTAATTTCACATTCAAAATTCTTTTGGCAGCTTAGGCCTGATTCTTTACACGTTTTTTTGCTTAAATCGCAAGTATCCTTGATTTTGCACTCTTTGTCTTTGCTACAGATACGTCTTTCTGAGTTAAGCGTCTCGAGAAGAGCTTGGTAAGGAGAGGTTGTATCAAGAATGATTTCTGCTTCTTTGGGTGTGTTGACTTTCTGTGCCTGACCGCAAGAGGAGATAGTGAGTGCCATCAGCAAAAGTGTCGTAAAAGTAAAAAGTTTCATATGTTCTCCTGATTTAGTTGTAGTTGATTTCAACACTGCTTTCGCCGGAAGTGTTTTTTCTTACTGTAATATTAACGGCGATGCGTTCTGTAAGTTCTTTGACGTGAGAGATGATTCCAACGACCTTCCCTCTCCCTTTAAGATTTCCTAAAGCTTCAAGAACTTCCGTAAGAGAATCTTGGTCAAGAGTGCCAAAGCCTTCGTCGATAAAGAAACTATCAATGGATGCTGTGCCACGACTCATTTCGGCTAACGCCATGGCCAGGGCCAAACTTACTAAAAAAGTTTCTCCTCCAGAAAGAGTTGAAACTTTTCTCAGTTCGCCTCCCTTCCATCGATCAATAACGGAAAAGTCATTGCCTTTTTTGACTTCTGTTTGCTCAAGAGCGAATCGCCCTGAACAGAGATTTTGAAGTTCTTGGTTGGCAAAGATAACAAGTTCTTTTTCGATGAGCCCCAATGTGAAATTTCTGAAGTCGTCGTTTCCGATAAGAGAGTGAAGGTTGGACCAGCGCTCGAGTTCTTTCTTCTTGGAATTAATTTCTCCCTGGAGTTCTTTTTGTTTGACCTTCTTTGCCTGATAAAGGTCAATTTTGGCCTTGTGTGATTCAATGATTTGTTTTTTTTCGTCGACTTTGAAAATCAAGTCTTCGAGATTTTTTTCTAAGTTTGTTTCTAAAAAGATATTGAGTACAGACCAGTCTTCTATTTGATCTGGTGTCTCTGGGGTCGTGATTTTTTCAGGAAGCTCCGTTAATATTTGATGGGCCTGTTGAAATTCATCTTTGAGTTTTGCCCATATCTTGTTCATTAAAAGAATGACTTCGGTTTTATGTTCGTCATTCGTCTTAATTTGGATTTCGAGTCCTTGCTTTATCTGTTCTGTCTTTTGGGCCTTGGCCTGCAAGCTTTCCTTTTTTTGTCTAGCTTCGTTCAGCTTCCATTCTTCTGCCTTAAGTAGAGTTGAAGCTGTTTGACCTTGAGGAATTTCTTGATCTAATAAATCGCTGAGCTTTTTGAGTTTTAAACCACTCTCGGATATTTGGCCGAGGTACTGCTGCTGATCATTGTTTAGGCCCTCAATTGATGCTTTGACTTGCTCTAAATGTGATCTTTTTTCTTTAAGAATTTCTTCATTATTAAATGTTTGGATAAGACCGCTGACGATTTTATTCCAAGAACTCATGAGGAGAGAGAAGTCGCCATCCTTTGATATCCCTGACTCGTTGATGAGTACAGAAAGAGCTTTTTCTTTTTCCTCCTTTAGGTTATGGAGGTATTTAATATCAATCTGATGCTTATCAATCTCTTTTCTTATTTTAGATATTTCGGCTGTGAAAAATGCCTGTCTTTCTTTAAGGCTTAAATGAATTCGCTGAGTTTCTTCAGCTTTTTGAATTTGCAGTTCTAGTTTGGAAAGCTCGTTTTGATGGTTGGATTCACTTAATATCAGTTTTTGTAGTCTAGATTTTTCCTCTTCAAGATCTTTTTTGTTTTCTTGATGTTGCTTTATTTTTTCTTCAGTTTTTGATTTTTCTTTCGCAATATGGAGGAGTTCTTCTTGGAGAAATAACCCCTTCTTTACAATAGGGGCGAGATCAAGTTGAAAAGGGGCCAAGGTTTTTTGTACTTCTTGTTCGCAGATCGGGCATTGACCTTCGTTTTGTGCCAGTTTTTTTAAATACTCTTTAATTTCTTCTATGAGTTTGCCGTACTGGGCTTTGTTGTCTACAGAATCTTGATCACTTGAATCTAGCTTTTGGAAATACTCTTGCTGTTCTTTAAGAAAGTTTTCTAAATCACTTAATTGTTTTTCAAGGGACAAGTATTTTTTATTGGCCTCCTCCCTCTCTTTGTGAGCAATCTTTAATCGATCTCCAATCTTTCTTAATTCTTCAGCTCTTGGTGAGCTTTGAATTGTGGAATAAAGTTCAGCAATATTTTTCTCATTTTTTTCTAATTCGACAATTAATGCTTTTTCTTTTTCTATTGTTTTGCTCGTGAAGTCCTCTTCTGATTTGATCTTTGTTGTGATGTTGGATAAATCCTGAAAAATCGTTTGTGCTTCTTCTAAAAGTCTTTTTTGCACCTTTAAGTCAGTGTTGATTTCTTGAGGAATAGTTTCTTTGAGGACCTTGAGTTCTGCCTTCTTTTTTAAACATTCTTGTTCTATCGTCTTTAACAGTAGAGTGCTGTGCTTGAGCTTTTCTTCAGTCTTTTTTAAAAGGGCCTGATTGTTTTCATGGGACTTAAAAAGAAGGTCTCTTTCTTTTTCTTTTTCAATAAGACCTAAAAGTTTTGGCCGCTTTTTTTGAAGTTCTTGCTCGTTTTTGAGAAGCACTTCAGAAAAGTCGCGAAGATTTTCTTGATCTTTGTTATAGACGTCAGTGATGACCTTTAGCTCTTCTTGATGGGTGAGGTTTTTTTGAACGAGCTCTTTCTTTTTTTGTTCGTAACGGAAAAGGTCCTTTAGGTCAGCAATGAGAGTTTTAAGGCATTCTTGGGCCTGGCGATATTCTTGCAACTTTGCCTTAAGGTCGTGAGTTTCGTTTGTCCAGAGTTCAATTTCTTCTTCGGTATAAGGAAGAAGATTCTTTTCTTGTTCTGCTAATACTGTATACTCATCTTGCTTCTTTTTTAGTAGAGCATTGAGAAAAGGGGATAGTTTGGCCAAGAGCTTTTCCCCATAGAGTTTTTCTAAAATGTCTTTTCTTTCAGCAAATGAACTTGTTAAGAACTTTGCAAATTCGCCTTGGTTCAAAATAATCGTTTTACAAAATTGATCAAAAGAAAGAGGGAGTATTTCTTTAGGAAGAGTGTCTCCCTTTTCATCAAAGAAGCGTCGGTCATAACTGAACGTACTTCCACGGGCTTTTGCTTCCCAAAGAGCGCGTATTTTTTTTCCACTAATGGAAAAGAGAAGCTCAACTTTGGCCTTTTTTTCTCCTAAAGAAATCAAGTCTGACTGCTTGAGATCCGCTTTAGGGAGGGTTCCATAAAGGGCCAGCATCATAGAAGAGAGAATGGAGCTTTTACCTGATCCTGTTGGTCCAGTAATGGCAAAGAGATCATCGACTTTACCAATAGAATCAAAGTCGATGGTGTGTATTCCTCGAAGGGAGGTGATATTTTCAATAGTAATTTGATGCAGTCTCATGGCCCATCCTTCGAGGCCATAACAAGCAACTCTTTAAAACTTTCTGTTAAATCTGCGGGGATTTCATCAGTTTTGAATTTTTCTTTAAAATGAGAAACAAGAAGATCCTCTAAGTGAAGCTCTCTCCATGATGAACTGGCCTTACCATCATAAACTGTTTCTGGAAGTTCTGAGTGATAGGCCAAAAGTTCAATATTGTTTTCTTTGAGCTTTTCTCTTACACGTTCAGTAATCTCATGAGAAGGGGCATTGAGTTTTATATGAACTTCAGCGAAGGGGGTGAGGGACTCATCACTCAAATTTTTAAAATACTCACCTAGTTCACTTTCCCAAGTTGCTTGTTCCAATTCGATACGGATGAGTTTTCTGAAAACAGGGATGAGTTGTTTTTCATAACTGAGTTTAGAGTGTTCAATATGAAGGGCAAAAATAAATTTTTTACTTGTTTCGCTAAATCGCCAAGGAATGGGTGAACCTGAATAGATTACTGGTGGCCCATCTTTTAAAACTGTAGGTCTATGAATATGACCTAAGGCCACATAATCAAAGTACTTCATAAAAGGTTCACAGGGAATGCTATGAAGTCCAGAAATGGAGAGAGTTAGTTCAGAGCCTTCACTTTCGGCTGATCCAAATTGGTGATGGCCCATCATAAGGCGTGGACAGCGTTTAGGAGGGAGCCTCGTAGAGAAAAATAGTTCAAAAAGATCCCCAATATTTTCTCCGTTGTACTCAAAGTCTAGTTCTTTTGCCAAGTCTTCAAGTTCGTGATTTCTAAAAAATGGCAAGGCCAGTATTTCGACTTCTTCGCCCTGGGCATTTTTGATCTTGATGAGTGAGTCCAAAGGGGCTTTGGCAGACATCTGTCCAAGTATATGGATGCTCTTCTCTCTTAAAAAAGGAACGGGTGCTTCTAAGAAACGTCCAGAATCATGATTGCCCGCGATGAGTATGACTTGAGCTTTGGTCTCATCACAGATTCTCCTTAAAAACTCAAAGTAAAGTCTAAGAGCTTCTGTTGGTGGAAAGGGAGTATCAAAAATATCCCCTGCGATGAGAAGGAGGTCTATTTCTTGAGTCTTAATCTCTGCGAGTAGCCAGTTTAGGAACAACTTTTGCTCATCAAGGCGCTCAGCTTTGTAGAGCCTTTTTCCCAAATGCCAGTCAGAGGAATGAAAAATCTTAAAGGCCATTTTTAGCCTTGGGGCTTACCGCCACCCTGGTTACCATTGCCCTGGCTCCCTTGTTGAGGATTGCGCTGTTGTGGGCGGCCTCCTTGAGGGCGTGGGCGATTGTTATGATGAGGTCTATTGCCGCTTTGTTGACCATGAGGTTTACCTGGGCCGGCACCATGCTGGGCATTTCCTTGGTTTGGTCGGCGATTTGAACTGTTCGGACCACTGTTGTTTTGGTGGTGGCGTCGTTGGTTATTGTGGTGTTGACGAGGTCTGTGATCTTGATGAGCAGGTCTATTGTCTTCTTGTAGTTGAGTTTTTGCTTGGGTGTCTACATGATCAGTTGTCTCTGCTCGTTCTTGCTCTTTAGGCTCTTCTGATTCCTCAAAAGTGTTTTCTTCGGTGGATGAAGTTTGTATCTCATCACTTCGTTCGTCATGATGATGCTCTTCACTGTCTGCTTCGGGCTTGGCCTTGCCACCGATTAATTCCTTGGTTTCGTTAATAATATTGTTTTCGAACTGTTCAGGCATTCTCCAATCTTCAGGGAGTTTATGACCTTCTTGAAATTGCGAAGCGGCATATCTTCTAATCTTACCTTCGCTGGTCATCATTTCGAATTCTTCCGCGAGTAGATTGAGCTTTAAAATTTTACCCTTGTCTCCGTTGAGCGCTTGGACGAGGGAGTTTTCTTTAGGAAGCTTTTTTCTCTTTTCTGCATAAAGCTCATGTTCGTATTTAATACAGCATTTGATTTGTCCGCAGACGCCGTTAATTTTGTTTGGCATGAGCGCTAAGTTTTGATTCTTCGCCATTTTTATGGTGACGTTGCCGTAGTTCTTATGAAAAGAAGAGCAACAAGTTTGTAAGCCGCAAGGTCCGATAGCTCCAAGGGCCGCCGCACGATCGCGTACAGAAATTTGTCTGAGTTCAATTCTCATCTTGAGTTGACCTACAAGGTCTTTGACTAATCCTCTGAAATCAACTCTGTTTGGCGCTGTAAAAAAGAAGACAGCTTTTTTACCAAACTGAGTGAACTCAACGTGAGTGAGGTTCATTTCTAATTTGTGTCTTTCGATAAGATCGACACAGATTCTCTCTGCTCTTTTTTCTTCGGCGATAAGATCTTTTTCTTTTTGCAAATCTTCATCGGTAGCGACTTTGGATATCGTACGAAGCGGCAGCATGCTTTTGTCGAATTTTTTTAGGTAAGGGAAAGAGTTGATATACCCAACAGTCATCCCACGGTCGCTCATGGCCACGACTTTTTGACCATAGTGAAAAGATTTGCTCCCTAACAGAAAAGGAAAGGACCTAGCGTTGCCAGGAAATCGTACGTTGACGAAAGTGAGATCTTGTCCCTCTTTGAAGCGAGATTCTTTTTCAATGGTTTCGTCATTTTGAAGTTCTTCTTCAGAAGCAAAGTCATCGACAGAGTCTTCTGGTCCTTCTTCAATTATTTGTTCATCTTTATTGATCGGCAGTTCTTCGTTTTCAGTTGTTTGGTTTTCAATATTATCGGCCATGAGTCTATCTCACATTGAAGGTTTAATTCAGATTGATGATACCTAAAAGGAAACGAATTGAACAACTAAATCAAGGATTTTGCAGGGAATTGATGAGATTAAAGAAGCGCTCAGCACTAGGGTTATTGAAGGTCTGAGAGGTTTGGAACCATTCGAGGGCATTGAGGACTTTTTGCTTGTGCTCAAAACTTCCGATGAAGTTACGTTCTTGGTCGAGTAGGAACTCATAAGCTTCTTTTTGAGTAGAGCGATCAAAAGTTTTAAGCTTCTCAATTATTTCGCCTAGGCCTTTATTTTCTTTGAAAAGTCTAAGGAGGTCTTGGCGTAACTCGCTATCTTCTTCGCTTTCGCTTAAAGGCCGATTTTTCTCTAATATAGAACTCCACTGATTTCCCATAAAGTCATTTTGGGGTGGGCGCTCAGGGTTAAATCTTAAGGTAATGGCACGACTTTGGATGGTGGCCATAAAAGGCTTCGCATAGGGATTTAAAAAAAAGATAGTGGTCTTTTGTGGTGGTTCTTCGAGAGTTTTAAGAAGCTTGTTTGAGAGGTTATTGCCAACTTTATAGGCGTCAGTGATGCAGATGAAGCGCCATTTTAGTTGATAGGGGCGGAGTTCAATGAATTCAAAAAAGCCCTTGTTTTTGAACTCTTCCATCGAATATTCTTTTTTTTCTTCGTCAGGAGTGATGAGAAGAAAATCTGGATGATCCCAAACATTTTTTGGGACTCCCAAGCCTTTAGATTTCAGCTCTTCAGAGAGTGCAGTTTCAAGAGTTTCTTTAATTTTTTGTTCGAGAAGTTGCCCTGCTCCTGGGAAGTGACCTGTCTCGAGAATATAAAAATGGGCCAATTCTCCTTTGCGCCAACGGTGAAGAAGAATATTAGAAAGATCAGCGTGCACGAATGAGTTCCTCAAGATCTTTTAAGACGTTGTTGGCAACTTCTTCTTCGTTTACTTCTCCGTTGATCACAGAAATACGTTCTGGAAAAAGTTTTGAAGCTTGGTCATAACCACTAATCAGTTTTTTATAAAATTCTTCTTTTTCAGACTCGAAGTAATCTTTTTCGCTGTTGCGCTTCCTCTGTCTTTCCATAGACGTTTCCAGGCTAATAGAAATGTAATAGGTGCGATGAGGGACGGAAGAGAGAGGAAAGGGTCTGTGAATATTTAAGATAGTCTCGATGCCTAGCCCACGAGCGATTCCTTGATAGGCCAATGAGCTATCAATGAAGCGGTCGCAAAGAACCACTGTCTTTGGGGTTTGAAGTTCTTTTAAAATGATTTCAGAGAGAAGTTGGGCCCTTGAAGAAGCAAAAAGCATGGCCTCAGCTACAGGGTGAATGGGAGTTTTTGACTCTAAAATAGACTTGCGTAAATTTTCACCAAAAACTGTTCCACCCGGTTCGCGTACCATAACAAGGCGATAGCCCCGACTTTTAAGAAAATCTTCGACTTTCTTAATGACGGTACTTTTTCCTGCTCCCTCGATACCTTCAAAGCTAATGAAGAAAGAGTTTGGAGTGACAGGTGGTTTAAATGAAGCGAGAAGCTCCTGTTGCATTGTAAAAATTTACCATGACGTGCGCAAAAATTCTAAGAATTAGTTGCTCACTTCTCCATCAAAAGGGTTTTCGCCTGGGTTTGTTTGCTGAATATTCTCAGGACTCACCCAGTTTTGACTCTGTGTGTCCTCAATTGGTTGAGGATTGAGAGTTTCAGGAGAAAGCTGGTCGCGCACAGGGTCTGACTCAATAGGATTCTGGCCCTGATCGTAGTTGAGCATCTCTTCTCTTTGATTTTTAAAAATTGTGCTGTCTTTGATTGAAGTAGGGGCCCTTTTAATGGGACGGATGGCCGTACTTGGGAGGTTTTTTCTTATTTGATTTCTTTTTTCAAGCGGAGAAGTCACCTTGATTGGCGTAAGAACGGGGGCATCAATTGTTGTTGAAGGGGAGTTGGACATTGCTGATGTTTCGTCGCTTGTTTTATTCCAACGGAACATAAAATACCAGCCGAGGGCAATTCCTGTAATGGTGATAAGTCCGAAAACCATAAGGCGCTTCATGATGGCCTGACGTCTAATTGTGCGTACAGCAGTGTCTTCATCAAAGTCACTTTTTTCTGGTTGAAGCATTTGATCTTGAGTTTCTGTGATTTTCCCACTTTTGATTTGACCTATGTAAGCTAATCCTGCCATCGCATCACGTTCTTCAAAACGATCTTTTTTCTTTGATTGGCCAGTCAGTTCAAAAATATGAGCACCTGGTTTTTGAGGGAGTTGATTTGGTCCTTGTGCTTGCAGACGTCGGTCAAAAACATTGAGTTCAAAAAGTTTAAACCAGTTTCCGCCTTTTTCTGGAACAATCATTTCAGTAACAAGAATTTCCTTGTTTTCCATTTTCTTTTTAAGTTCTGCTAAAGTGTAGGGGCCAATCTTTTGGCCTTCTTTGAGATAGAAAAAGCGATCATTGGAAGAAATCTCATTGTCCTTAACAAGAGTGGGTTTTCTTCTTTGAAGAAAGGTTTGCTGAGTTGCTGGCATCCACGCATCTTGGCCAACTTTACGAACAAAGGTTTCTGCATATTTTTCAGGATTTTGCTCTAGAAAAGCTTTGAGTTCATTTTGATCTACAAAACCGATGACTTCTTCACCAAAGGCCACTTCAAAAAAATGTGCCTTATCACGACTGTCAGCTTCGAGTTGCTCAGCATTGAGCACAATCTCGTTTAGGTCGATCGTTTGATTTTGCTGGATTTTTATACTGACCGCAGAAGCCATAGCTTACTCCTAGTTGTAGCCATAGTCTTATCGACAGTATAACCCATATTCTTGAGCAAAAAAGAAGGGCCGGTTTTACCCGGCCCTTCGTATGTAAAATCAGTGATTTAGCTTTTAGAAATCGTACTGAATCCAAGCCTTGAAAGACTTGCTTCTTTCTTCTGGAGTTTCAGCAAGGTAGTTGCCGTAAATAACTGTCCAGAGAGTGCTGATCTGAGCGCTGTGCTTAACGAGAAGTTCAGCTGCCACAGTGTGCTTAGAATCTTTAGCTGCTTCATCTTTCTCTACAGCGTAGTTAAGGTCTGGGTACCAGAATCCATCAACACCAAAACCAGCTTCTGTATAAGTCTCATAGAAGTTAGGAGTGTTACGGTTGCTTACTCTTTTAAGAGTTTGGTTGATTACATAGAATTCATATGGACCAGTGAGCATTACATCAGGCATTAACTGCATGAGTTTTTCGTATGAATGTTGAGTGTCGCCGTTCACCATCATACCGAATCCTAAAGCCCAATCTTTGTTGAACTTTAAATTGTAACCAGCGCGACCACCTAGAGTAACGATTTGGTTAGGACGTTGACCATCAACAGTATTGTCGTTCGCAGGGCCCATTCTCTGAGCTTCGTTATTGTAGTTGATTGTTGTTGTTAAAGAAAAATCTTTGTAAACGAATTTTGGCATAACACCGTAACCAACTTTGATATCGGCGTTATTGATCACGTCATAACGGTAGATTTGGTTGCTGATGCGACCGAAATCAACTTTAAAATTATCATTAGCTGAGTAAGTGACATAAGCACGAGCGAAATAAAGACCAGCGGCGCCGTACTTTGTTCCTGCTGTATTTGTAGCTTTAATATCAGTTTGTCTACTCATGAACCATGCTTGTGAGTAGTCAAAACGAGTGTGCCATGACCAGTTCTTGTCAGATTGACCATCTACATAGAAGCGGAAGTAAGGCATAGTGAATTTGCCGGCGTCAGCATTTTGCTTGTCGTCAAGATTCCAAGAAGTTTGGAAGCGGGTATAACCCGTAAGGCTCAAAAAGGAGCTTTTGTCGTCAGAGAAATAAATTTTGTAGCCACCACCAGGGGTTTTTTCGCCCTTGAGAGTGACCGCTGTGTCTTTTGCTTTTTCGTCAGCCGAGAAAGCAGAGAACGCTATAAGAATAGCGAGGAGAGAAAGCAGAATACGCATGAAAGACTCCTTAAAAAACCGTGTGTTGCTAAATTAAAACGATAGTAGATTAAAACTAGTGGTTTTTTAAGTGTCAAGGATTAATTGCGGTGCCAAAAGAGCACTAGGGAAAAAAGTAAAGGACGAGGGCCACATTCGTAGTGCCTCGTCCTTTCACTCCAAAACTTTTAGAACAAAAAATTACTTAGAACCAGCAGGGTAATTCTTCATCTTTGTATGATGTTTGTCCCAGTCAGAGCTGTAGTCACTAGCTACATCTCTCTGATTCATACTGGAGCAAGCAACCACGCCTAGAAGAGCGAGAATGCTTACTGTCATAATAAAAATTTTCTTCATTTTAAATCCTCCATAGTTGTTTGACATCGTAACCATCTTATCGGTGGATCTTTTAAAAACTTTAGTAAAAAAGTCGGTTATATAACTCGTGACAATTTCAAGCTTTTGGCCGTAAGTTTGTTCTATGGAACGACATTTTTTAACATTACTACATACTTTGATCTGCTCTTTGCGGATTATCCTTTTTCCTTTTATTAACTTCATCCTGCCAATTTTCAGTTCATGGGTGAAGGCGCGCTTGGTATTCGAGCGAAAGAATGCCCATGATCTTTATTCGCGATCATTTCGTTATGATGGCAAAAGGGCCGATGTTACTTTTGAAGTTTCCAGTGAGGGTGAGCTTGAGCAGGTTAGACCTCTTATTGATCAACTTCTTTCTGAGAATTTTTTGGTAGAACTTATTTATGCCTCAGAAAGTGTTGAGCGTAAATGTGAAGTGCTTGCTCAAGAGCATCGTGGGCGATTGAGAGTTTTGCGTCTTCCTGTCCTGACTTTCTTTGTCTCATCCTTTATGGGGGGCTGTAATTTTTTTCGTTGGCGCACTGGGCGTATTTTGATTTTGTGTCGTTATGATTTTTATCCTGAACTAATGCTCTTAGGAGGACGGCGCAATGTTTTCTTTATCCTTTTATCAGGAACACTTAAAAATAAGGAAAAATATTTTGAGAAGCTCTGGCATCCTGTGGCCAGCTATTTACGACAAATCTACGGCCATTTTGATATTATTGTTGCCGCTAGCCAGGATGATGAAAAGCGTTTCTTAAATATTGGTTATCCTTCTTCCAATCTAAGGGCCTTTGATTTTCGTGTCCTTCAAATATTAAAACGTCTACTTGAAAAAGAGCATAAATTTGCCAAGATCCCTAGTTTTCCTTTTTTTAGGCAGGTCCTTGAGCGCTATCCTTATGAGCGCCGTTTAGTTTTGGGTAGTGCCTGGCCTAATGAGATGGAAATGTTTCGAAACCATGAATTTATCAAGAAAATATTAGAAGGGTATTTTCTAGTGACGATTGCACCTCATAAGCTAGGTGAGGACTCTGTCGCCCTTATTAAAAAAACTGCGCAAAAGTTTTCAGAGATTGCTGGATATGATCTTCCTATTTATATCTGGGGACCAAAATTAAGTGAGAATGAATGTAGAAAAGTTTTTGAGGATATGGCCAAGAAACCCGGGCTTTTAATTGTTCTTTTCCCAGGAGTCCTTTGCGAGTTTTACACTTTATTTGGTCATGCTTTCGTTGGGGGCGGGCATGGAAGAAGTATCCACTCAGTTTTAGAGCCTTATGTTGCAGGGGCAACCGTTTACTGTGGACCCAAAATTCATAGATCTACTGAGTATGATTTAGTAAAGAAGAACACTCCTCATCAAATGCAGGTCATCGAAGACCTTGCTTCTTTCTATCAATTGCTTTCTCGTTTTGAGTTAGTCGATAAAGAAAACAGCGCAAGAGATCAATTGTTCGATTCTTTTAGAAAACAATGGAAAGAAATTTACTCCCTTGTTTTATTGAAACTAGGTAAACACGATGGCCTTTCCTAAGCAACTTGACTGCTTGGTGCGAGGCGGGGATGAATTTACTCTCATCCTAGCTTCTCTTCTTGCTGAAAAAAAACAAAGCGTTCTTCTTGTTGATGAGCATGGTGATAGAGAATCTCATGAACTTGTAAGGCTTGGGTATTTTGAAAAGCGCTTCCTCCAAGAATTAGGAAAGCAGTTTAATCATGATGCTTTGATCAATATTGAACGCTATATTAAAACTAGTTCGCTGGCCCTGTATATTCAGAATCAGCTTGTTTCTTTCCTTTCTGGTCCTGCACAAAATGGGATTGAGCTTAAGCGTAAATATCAATTAAAGACAAGTATTACCTTCGATTCTTCGTTTGAGATTCGTTTTTTTGAGCTCACCGAAAAACTTCTACAGTTGAGCCTGAAAGGTCTTCATCAAAAAAGTGTTTTAACTAAGTTTTTAAAAGATGAAAAAGAAAGTGTTTTGTGGGCCGTCGAATTAGGAAAAGAGTTTTTTGAGTTATTCCCTGCCCATGCGCTATACCTTAAAGGATTTTTCTCTAAGAAAATTCACCCTGATTTTTATTATATATATCTTGTGCTTTCTTTACTTGGACCGTCCTACCATTATAATGCTCATTCATTTCGCTCTGTCCTTTTGGAAGAATTCAAAGCCAAGGGCGGTCATTACAAAAAGACCTCTCTTTGCGATCTTGTAAAGCACAAACAGGGGTGGGTTGCTGAGTTAGAAAGTTTTGAGGGACTTGTTTATCCACGATTGGTTTTTGCAGAAAAAGATCTCGTTTTGCCAGAGATCGTGAGTGCTCAATATAAATATGGCCTCTGGGAGATGTTGTTAGAGTTAAACCTTAATCTTCCTTGGGGGCATGTTGTTTTGCCTCATCATAATGAACAGGGTGGATTCGTTCCTTGTCGTGAACTTCTTCAGATTGATTCAAATCGCTGGTTATGGCGTGGTCATTTGGAGCAACCAACTTTGGCCCATCCTGATCAGCTTCTGACTTTCTTGGAGGAAGCCTTCCACAAAAGTATGTCGATCCTTCCTTTTGTCCAACATTATAAGAAGCAGGGTGAGTTTAGCAGGCGTCTTAGAAGTGACTATTATTACGAGACGGACCCTCGGTCTGAAAATCTGCATTGTCAGCGAGGAATTTTTCCTTCCTTGCTACGCATACGAGATGCTATAATGAATTTATGAGGTTTTTGTCCCTTATAAAACACAATCGCGGTCAGACTTCTGTTGAGTATATCATGATGGTTATCGTGATTGTGACCGTCATTACTTCGGTCTTTGGAATTGTGAAAAAGAACCTCATTGGCGACGGCAGGGATTGTGCTACGGCCCAAAAAAAGACTTTTTATTGTCAGTTTAAGCAAACCTATGAATTTAATGACTTTAAAACTTTTCAGGTCCGTCGTTAGTTAACTACTTATTATTTCAAGATAAAACCCTTTCCAAAAATGAAAAAAATGTAAAATATTCACGCATCGCGCGATGAAGGTGCATTCTACGCGGGGCATGGTATAACGCAGGGACTAAAAACTAATTTTTCCCTTCGGTTTTTATCATTTAGGAAGGAGGCAATATGAAACTGGTTAATAAACAGACAGCGGTGCTTGCGGTTCTCGCTATGAGCGTAGGAATTTTAAGTGCTGCTCCACGTGCTATGGCACAAGATGACACCCTACTCACTGATACAGAAGAAGTTCTGGATTCTGGTGAGGCCATTGATGTTGACGGAACTCATAACCGTCAGACAGAAGCTGATCGTATGGCAAACATGAGAAGAAAGCTCGAAGCTAAAAACGAAGAGCTTGTACGTAAAAAAATTGAAGATGTCCGTATGAAGGAAGAAATGCGCATGACCAAGCGTCTTGCGAATGCTTTCAGCAACGGTCTTAATAATATGGATAACGATGAAGTGAAGACAGCTCAGGCAGCTCCTGTTGTTGCTCAGCTTCCTCCAGCTCCAGCAGTTGTCACTGCTCCAGCTCCAGTTGTAGAAGAAAAGAAGCCTGATTACGAATTTGCAGGCGTTAAGATTATCCCTAATGGTGGTTTACTCAACATTAAGGGTGATAAAATTGACTTTGAATCAAAGTTTAATGGCGGACTCATGATCGAATCCATGGTTCTTCCAAGACTTTCTTTTGGAGTTGGCTTCAATTACGCCACTTTGGACCTTGTAGATTTGGATAACACCACCTACAACCCTTATTATGGAAATTCTTATTATAACACAGGTTATTATGGTCAATACGGGCAAGGCCGCGAGTTGACTTATAAGCACATGAACGTAGAACTCAATTCTAAGCTCTTCCTTGCTCAAGAAACCCGTGTTCGTCCTTATGTTGGTTTAGGTTTGGCCTTCAACAAAACAAAACTTGAGTACAATAACAACAATGGTTACTACAACTCTTCTACCCAAACTCAATTTGGTAATGAAGATTATTCCGCAACTTACGCTTCCGGTCTTGGAATCTTAGGTGCAGAAGCGATTTTCACAAAGAACGTTGGTATGAACCTCGAATTCAAATATGCTAGAGGCTTTACCAATATGAATGAAGAGAGTGCTGTTGCTGCAACTAACCCAGACCAAGATAAACTCAATCGTATTGGTCGCGCTATTGAAGAAGCAAACTTCATGTCTATCAATGCAGGTTTGATTGTAAGCTTTTAATTGAAGATACCTTCCTAAAAATGATAAACAAGGGGTCCCTTATGGGACCCCTTTGTTTTTTTCTTTTTCTTTTGCTCTTTTGACTTATAAAATAGGCGTAATTTAAAAGAGGTTTATGATGAGTTTAAAGCCTATTTTTCTTAAAGGTTTTAAAAGAACGCCCTACATTGACGTGGCCTTAGCAATTGAACCCAGTGGGTTTGCTGGTTGGACTCAAATACTTTATGAACATTTTTCAAGAGAATGCATCAAAGATAGCGAGGTTCTTGCTGTTTTATCTTGTTTCCATTCTCGTTCTCATGACTCATGTTTAAAAGACTATCTAGAGGATACAAAGCAAATTCCATTCCTCCAACTTGGTAAATTTGATGGTCAAGACTATTGGGGAGTAGAGGCTTTGCTCTCTGTGTGGGGAGTTTTGCAATCTGGAAAGTATAATGAACTTCTGTTGGTCGGAGGACAGGCATTTTCTCATGAAGATAAGCTGCTGTTTCAAAAGAAAGATCATTTTGATGCTCGTTTGTTAAAACAGGCAGAGATTTTAGCAAGGGAAATGAAACTTGAGCGTGAAGTCATTGATAAAGAAAAAATCAATCAAGTCCAAATCGCCAAGCAATCGAGTTCACAGGGACTTTATGCCCATGAATTGCTTTCCGTCTTTGCAGGTGAGGGGGTGAGAAGGTTGATTAAAACCGATCAATTACCCCACCGTTCGGCCAGTTATCAAGAAATTAATTTTTTGCCTTCTTTTGTTGATCAATTGAGAGGAGTTATTTCCGAAGGAAATACTCCCTCTTCTTGCACAGCTCAGGCCATGATGCTCTTTAGTACACAGGAAGAAGGCGGGGATCTGATCTTAAGTGACTATCTTCTATTCCCTTTCTCAAAAAATGAGTCATGGGCAGATTTTTTAGAAAGATCTCTTAAAGTTTGGGAGCAAAAAAAAGGAACAGCAGCGAAGTATTCCAGAATTGAATTTGTCGAATTGTCTGTCCCTCATGCTTTGGCCGTCAAAGAGGCTTTTCAAAAAAGCGGTGTTGATCTAAGTAAGGTCAACCAATGGGGGGGGAGTTTAGGAAAAGGCTTTTGTTCGCCCATTGAAAGTCTCACCTCTTTAGGGCATCTGACAACTCTTAAGTCAGGCGAGCGAGGCTTGCTTGTCGTGACTCATTCTTCAGGTCATGTGCTTTTCCTTGAAGCAGGTAAATCTTGATTCAATTTAAGCTACTCCCTCACAATAAAATCCTCGTTGTTCGTTTTTTGACGAGCGAGGATTATGTTACGCCTCAAGATTTGCTTGATGAGGCCCAAAGTATTCAAGTACAAATGATTGAGCAAAATCCCGCTCAAGTTGTTTTTGTTGGGGAGAGTTGTTTTTGGCATAAAAATATTCGAATTGAATGTTTTCAAAGTCTCCATGAATGCATGAATTGGTCAAAACAGTGGAGAGGTTTTTTAAAGTTTTTGAAAGAATCATCAATTCCCTGTTACGCTTTTATTCAGACAGCATGCGATAGTATTGGACTTGAACTGGCTTTGGCGTGTCGATTTAGAATAGCAACGTCAGATACCTTCCTCAGCTGCCAGGATGTGCGCCATGGACATCTTCCTGTTGGCGGATTGCTTTTTCGTCTCATTTCATTGATTGGTCTCGAACACAGTCTCCAACTTTTACTCAGAGGCGAGGAGCTGACTTCTTATGAAGCGAAACAACTTGGTTTGATACATGAGATTTCGCAATGGTCTTTCGATGATCGTGATATGGCATTACCTTCTTTTTCAAGAAAAATTCCTAAATACCGTTTTTTCTTAGAGGATTTACCTTGGGCCCGCGGAATGATGTTTCGTTTTTGGCGTAAAGAAATTTTGGCGCGATTTAGAGGACATTTTCGCTCTCCCCTTAAACTTTTGGAAATTATTGAAAGGGGATGGTTTAAAGGCGGAGAAACGCGTGCACAACTAGAAATTGAGGCTTTTTCTCAGCTAGTCTTTTCAACTCAAACGCATATTTTAGAACATATTCATTCTAAGTTGCGTAGCTTTTTTAAAGTAGCGCCTGTTTCTCGGAGGAGGATTTTGTTTCTTGGGGTAGATTCTGAAACATTAGAGTTGATGTCTCTCTTTTCTCCTTATCATTCTTTATGTCTTTATGAAGAATCACACAAAAAAATAGATTCTTTTTTTAATGAGTTCGAAAGTCGTTTGGTTTTTGAGTGCCTACAAAATCGCCCTGATTATAAAAATTTTGATTTGGTTTTTAAGCGTCTCCCAGAGCAGGGGATTGTTTTTGAATGTTTAAGCAATCAAGAGTTAACCGCATTTAAAATGAGGTTTTTTTCTCCTTTGAAAGTGAGAAAAATTGTTGAGATTTATCAAAGTGAAAGTAATGTCGGAATCCTTCTTTCTTTGTTCACTGGCCTAGGTAAGTTTCCCTTGACCATAAAGGGAGATGATTCTGTTTGCCATTCTCCAGTCATACGCATGGCACTCAGTCTCCATGATGAAGCCTTGCTCATGGTGCAAGAGGGGCATACTTTGGAGAGCATTTTGAATGCCTTTCGTGATCTTGGAATGAGGCCTTCCGTGTTTGAGCTTTGGAAAGAATCTTCTACAGATCAGATGAATGCGTATAAAACCAAAATATTTGCCCGTTATCCAGATCGTTTTGTTAAAAATATTGGAAAAAAAAGCCCTGTATCGCGAGAGCGCTTTGCTCTTAGGCTTTTAAAAGAATCGTTACATCTTCTCGCTGAAGGTTTAGTTAAGGACCCGCTCACAATTGACCTGATGATGATTTATGGACTAGGGTATCCTCGCTATCAGGGGGGACTCCTTTATCAAGTCGATTATGAGGGGCCCGAACTTTGGCTAAAAAAGATGGAAGAGCTTGAGGTTATTGAAGGCGAACGTTTTGCTCCCCCTGATTTTTTTAGAAAAATAGCGCAAACAAAAGGGCGCATTTATGATTATACAATTTTGTAGATATTTTGCTCACTACATTTTTTTTGCTAAAACCAAGCAGCGTCTTTTGCTTTTGTCTTTTGTTGGCCTTTTTATTTCTTCTTTTTCTCTTCTTGTTCTTCAAAGCACCATGGGGGGGCTGCAGGGGAAATTAATCGAACGTTCTAAAAGAGTGCTGGGCAGTGCCACCTTGACTCTTTTAAACAGTGAAGGAACTGAGGCTCATGCCATCGAAGAACAGTTATCAAGATTTAGTATTCAAGCTTCTGCAGAACGTGAGGTAGAACTTCTTTTAAAAAATGGAAACCTAGTCACTCCTGTGATTGCGCATGGAGTGGAACTTAAAAACCTTCCTCAGTTCTTAAATGGCCAAGAGTTTCGTGATTTACTTGTTCCTCAAGATATTGCTTTTAAACTTAACCTTTCGGTTGGAAAACAAACTCGTTTGATTGCTCCTGGTACTGTCGATACTGTTTTTGAAGATATCCCTCGCATGGCCACTTTGTTTGTTGATGGAATTATCTCAACAGATGTTCCTGAAGTGGATATGTATCATATTTGGGTACGCTCTTCGCTGATTCAAAACCTCATTAAAAAACATGGAAACAACAAATGGCGTCTTTATGGTGAATTTGATGTTGAGAGTTTAAAGTCGTCTTTTGCAAAAACAACTTTAGCTTCTCAAATTCAAATTAAAACCTGGGAAGAAGAAAATAATACTTTGGTTTGGGCCCTGCGCTTAGAGACAATGGTGATGATTTTTCTCTTTGTGGCCATGACAATGCTCGTGGCCCTTTGTATTACTTCAGGGCTTTTGATTTTCTTCGATAAAATTAAAAAAGATCTTGTTTCTTTTTGGATTTTAGGAAGCTCTAAGACCAAACTGACTCTTTCTGCTTTTGCGTTTTTAAATATGATGGGACTTGTGACTGTTGGTCTTGGAATTGTTTTCGCTTTGCTGTTCCTTTGGAGCTTAGATAAATTTGGGGGCAATATTATGCCTGAAGTTTTTATCGATAGGAAAATCCCTATTCATATTACAATGAAAGGGATACTTATTTCTTTTGGTGTTCCTTTTTTGATCTCAATGATTTTTTCATGGCTCTCCCTCTTGCAGTTTAAGGCAGAAGAGGAAGAGCTTTTAGAAGAGATTAGAACGATCGGTTAAAAAATTGTGTAGATAAATGGTGCGACTGCTGAACCTTGGGTGAAAACAATAAGTGCCCCTAAAAAAATAAGGGTGATGATGATGGGGGCCAGCCAGTATTTTTTTCTGGTCTTCATGAAAAGCCAAAATTCTTTAATGAACTCAACCATCTTATTTTCCAATCTTTAAATTTTTAAGAGCGGCAAAGGCATTGTTCTTGATGTCTTGTGGTGGAGGCATTTTCTTAGGCATACCTGTGTTTCCGCCTCTTGGCGCACCTGATCCTACTTGGCTTCTCTCGCGTGGACCGCTTGAGGTAACTGCTGAATCACTTTTGCAAGAAAGTGAAATTCTTTTTCTTTGCATATCGACTTCAATCACTCTGACCTTCACTTCTTGACCCACTTTGAAAACCTCGAGTGGGTTTTCCACGAAGCGATCGGCCATTTGAGAAATATGAAGAAGACCGCTCTCTTTAATCCCGATGTCTACGAAGGCACCGAATTGAGTGATGTTGTTGACGACGCCTGTGTACCATTGACCAATGGTGAGGTCTTTCATTTCACGTACGTCTTTTCTAAATTCAACCGATTTAAAAGCTGTACGAGGGTCTTGAGTTGGTGCTCCGAGGGCCTGAATAATATCTTTGGCCGAGTACTCACCAACGGCATCAATAAAGGCTTTGTCTTTTTTGAGGGCATCGATTTGAGTGTTGTTTTTAATGAGGTCTTTGAGTTCTAGGCCGTGACCCTTCGCCCAGTTTTCGATATTGGCGTACTTTTCTGGGTGGATGAAAGTGGCATCAAGTGGGTTTTCGCCATTATAAATACGCATAAAGCCTGCGCATTGTTCGAAAACCTTTTCGGTGAAGCGAGTTACATTGAGAAGATCTTTCCTGGATTTAAAACCCCCGATTTGTTCTCTGTGTTTTACGATATTGGTGGCAAGGCCTGGGCCTATACCAGAAATGTAGGATAGAAGTGGAGCGGAAGCGGTATTTAAGTCAACGCCAACAAAGTTCACGCAGCTTTCGACGACGCCATCAAGAGACTTCTTAAGTTTGACTTGGTTGACGTCGTGCTGATATTGACCAACACCGATCGACTTAGGGTCAATCTTTACAAGTTCAGCAAGAGGGTCTTGGAAGCGACGAGCGATAGAAATTGATCCACGAACGGTCGGGTCTTTATCTGGGAATTCTTCACGGGCAATATCAGAGGCAGAGTAAATAGAAGCTCCGGCTTCAGAAATGATAGTGGCGTGACAAGTTCCATTTTTAACTGAAGGAACGTTGTCTTCAATGAAGTCTAAAGTCTCACGGCCATAGGTCCCGTTACCGATAGCGATATGGGAAACTTTGAATTGTTGAATCATCGCCTCCATGATGGTGGCCGATTCATGAATGGCTTCACGTGGAGGATGAGGATAGACCACAGTATCAACAACGAATTTTCCGGTACTATCGACAACCACGAGCTTACAACCCGTTCTTACCCCTGGGTCTACACCTAAAACTGTTTTAGGGCCTAAATAAGGCTGAAGGAGGAGGTTTTTAAGGTTGGTTCCAAAGATAGAAATCGCGGCTTCGTCTGAAAGTTGCTTAAGTTCAGATTTAATTTCAAGATCCAAAGAAGGATGAATGGCGTTTTTGTAGGCCTTCTTGGCAAGTTCCATGACTTTCTTTTCTGTAAGCGCGCCAGCTGGAATGTACTTCTTTTTAAGCACACCTAAGGCGGCATCTTCAGAATAAACCACGTCCACTTTTAAAACCTTAAGAGTAAGACCGCGCTTCATGGCCATAAAACGGTGAGCGGCCTTGGCCTCACGAAGTTCCTTCACAGGCTCAGAGTATTCAAAATAGTCTTTGAACTTGAGGTATTCTTCCTGAGTTTCAGCGTCTTCTTTCTTAAGTGAGGTAAGGTTGGCGCTTTGCCAGTAGTCCTTACGAAGGATTTCTTTGATTTCTGTATCATGGGCCATCATCTCCATAATGATGTCAAAAGCCCCTTCCATACATTGCTCAGGTGTTTTGTACTCACTTTCGGCTTTGGCAAAAGTTGGAGCAAGTTCTTTGAGGAGGGCCTCGAGGTCTTTAGTCCCTTGGAGTATGGCTTCAGCTAAAGGAAGGAGTCCAGCTTCACGTGCCTTCATTCCTTTTGTTTTCTTCTTGGCTTTATAAGGAGCGTAGAGGTCTTCGAGTTGGTTGATAGTCTCGGCGGCCTTGATTTGTTTTTCAAGTTCTGGAGTAAGCTGACCCATTTTTAAAATGGCATCCAAGACGTATTCTCGGCGCTTTTCACGTTCGAGATAGTTTTCATAGGATTCTTGGATTTGGCGAATTTGTACTTCGTCTAAGTTTCCGGTTTTTTCCTTACGATAACGAGAGACGAAAGGAACGGTACACTTTTCAGTTAAAAGAAGTTCCAAAACACTTTCGACTTGGCGAGAAGAGATATTGGTTTCTGTTGCGGCAAAACGAACGGCAAGCGTGTCAAAGGCCATGCTATATCCTCACAAAAATAGTTAGTTTTCGACCACCAAAGTATGGAGAAATGGGGTGAAAAAGTCGAGGCATAAAAATCGGTTTTTCAGAGGGAAAACTTTAGAAAAAATGAGGGGGTAAAACTTGGAATAATGTGCGAACTAAACTAGTATGAAGAAAAATAGTTGGTGCCTGGAGGCAGAGTCGAACTGCCGACCTAGAGGTTATGAATCTCTCGCTCTCACCAACTGAGCTATCCAGGCACAACCTTTATGGAGTGGGATATTAATAAGTCTAAAGCAAACTGTCAACAAAATCTCCTCGCCCAGCAAGAGGAATTCTTGAATAAAATCGAGGCCATTCCCTCAAAAGTGGTCCTGTACCTCGAAAATTTTATGGATAGGGCCAAGCTTTGGCCAAGTTCTGGCAAAGCTTTGGTGGCCGTTTCAGGTGGGGCTGACTCTCTTTTCCTTCTAAACATGCTTTGGCTATTAAAAAAGAAGGGAAGAATTCATGAACTTATCATTTTACACGTCAACCACGGAACCAGAGCTGAAACGAAAAAAGAAGAAGAATTCTTAAGGGATTATGCCTGTACCCTCGATCTCTTATTAAAGGTTAAACGTTTACATATGAATCCCAAGGATTCTAATTTTGAAGAAAAGGCCCGCAAGGCCCGTTATCAGTTTTTTTTTGAACATCTCAAAGTTGGCGACCGGCTTTATCTTGGTCACCATATTGATGATTCCCTCGAATGGAGTCTTCTTTGCGCTTTTAAAAGTGGTGAAACACGAGGGCGCTTAGGTATTCCTCTTGTAAGAGGAGCAATTGCAAGGCCACTTTTTTGCTTTTCTCGCGCACAAATAAAGCGTTTGATGAAGGAAGCGAAGCTGCCTTACTTTGAAGATCAGAGCAATAAGAATACGAAGTATGAAAGAAATTTTGTCCGCACTGAGTTGCTGGCCAGAGTGAAAACTCGCTTTCCTTCTTATCTCAAACATTACGTACGCCAAAGTAATGCCTTGGCGCTAAAGCTGGGGTTATCACGTTTAACAGAAGAGGCGCTGTGTGATGTCATTCAGCTTGTTGGCTGTACCGTTTTACGTCTTAAAAATTGGCAAGAGGAATTCCCCGAAGAGTTAATCAAGCAGGCCATCTATACTCACTCCAAAGAGGGTAGGGGAAGAATCGGCGAGCAGCTTCGAAAACTCCATGAGGCAGTGAGGGAAGAGAAGTGGGGGCCTTTGAGCTTCTCAGGTGGGGTAGAGGTCCATATGCGCCCAGGGTATCTCTATATATTGCAGGGGAGAAGCCGAGGGCTGGAGGAATTAGACAGAGAACAGGAACAGTTCTTAAAAAATAAAATAACTGCGCAGATTCCTTTAGATTTAAAATTTTCTACAAAACAAAATTTTGAGTCAATAAAAACGTCCTCATTTCCATATTTATTTTCTTTAAACAAACAGGATATGGATAGATCTCGAAGTGGCCTTAAAAAGATTGACCCTTTGTTTCCAAAATCGACGGAATTCGCTCTTAAACAAGGAATCTGGTTCTATTACTCAGCTAAGGCCTTGAGCGACAAAAAGCTTTTAAAAAAGCAGGCGAGTTTTTGTACAAATTAAGTAAAATCTGCTACTAATCTTAGGATTTTTGATGGATTTTTAATCCACAGACTATGAACAAAGGTTCTCTATGAAGCCACAGCAAAAAACAATTACCCTTTGGATTATTGTGATCCTTATGATGGCCCTTTTGGCCAAGGTTGTATCTGAAGGAAAGAAAGATGCCAAGACAGTCACTTATTCTGAATTTGTCCGTGCCGTTGAGGCAGGTAACATTCAAGAAGTCACCTTTAAAGGTGAAAATACCATTCTTGGAAAGTTTAAGCCCGGCTATGAAAACAATGCTCCTTTTAAAGTCACAGGAAGCACAGGTGAAAATACTTTCAAGATTCTGCGTGAAAAGGGTCTGACTCCAAACTACGAAGAAGAAGACAAGCAATCGCTTTTCACTTCACTTCTCGTCAACTGGGGGCCAATGATCCTCATTATTATCATTTTCTATCTCTTCTTTCGCCAAATTCAAGCAGGTGGCGGCAAAGCGATGAGCTTTGGAAAATCTCGCGCCCGTCTTCTTAATCCCAACGAAAAGAAAGTGACTTTCGCTGATGTATCAGGAGTAGAAGAAGCTAAAGAAGAATTAGAAGAAGTTGTAGATTTCTTAAAAGATCCAAAAAAATATACCGCTCTTGGTGGAAAGATTCCTAAGGGTGTGATCCTTGTTGGCCCTCCTGGTACAGGTAAAACCCTTTT
>JACCEE011081551.1_pt1 | contig 34438 bp, 60 predicted proteins | sample 7449931 | NCBI WGS metagenome assembly JACCEE01 (sample SAMN15323457, study PRJNA562643) | freshwater metagenome | isolation source: river surface water | place: USA:Blue River Watershed | collected 2017-08-19 | reverse complement strand
TTATTCACATACAAACCAGATGGTACATTTGTTTTACCAGGCGGTTCTGAAATGTTTGAAGCTAGTGGTAACTTAAATATGATATCAGGTGGATTAATATTGTCAATGGGACCAAATGCAAATGCACTCTCACATTGGCAATTTAGTGGCAATGGTAACTTAACATTGCCAGGTAATACTTTCGCAGTTAACTATGCTAACGGAACTCAAGTAGATATCAGTGGCGGTGGTGCTAACACAGGTAATGTGACATTTGATGATGTTACTGTACAAGGCGCAGGAGCACAATTATTCTTGAGTCCAGATCCAGACTTCACTGCTAACTTGGCATATGTAAGAGTTCGTGCCGGTGATGTAGCAAGTCACATCCACATGGATACCGGTAATAATGAAGCATATGACTTGTTCTTAGGTGACGACAATAAGTTTGTCCAAGTAAGTAGCACTGGCAATATCATTATGAGTTCATATGATGGTAATACATCACACATAATGACACTTGACACAGATGGTAACTTAATATTAGCAGGTGGTAACTTAATATTTTCGGATAATTCGTCACAAAACACTGCGTTTGTGGGAACTGCCGAATCATTGTCTAATGCAGGTGCTGTAACAGTGGTTGCAAATTCTTCAGGCAATGCTTGCACTTGGTCTTTTAATGCTAATGGTTCGTTAACTCTAGACAACGTGGGTGCAGACAGCGGTGTTATTGGTATTCTTGATAAAGATTTTGTAGTAGCCGTTAGTAACACACCAAACGCCGGTGGCTTTAGTTTCACTTTTGGACAAGATGGTAATCTATCAGTCCCTGTTGCTGTAGACTCTACGGATGTGCGAGCAACTACTAGTGTAATCACACCAAATATAGTAGGGTTAAATGACGGCAATATTAGTATTACTGCCAATGCTAACTCGTGGTTGTTTGATACTACAGGTACACTGACTGTTCCCGGCGGTGGCCTAATTGTTCCTGCAAGTAACACTGGAGTTAGACTCAGTGCTGGTGCCAGCGATGCTACTGGCTTGTTTTTAAACAACACCGGAGATGCTGAGATATATGCTAATGCTAATGTGTCAATATACACTGACGCAGGAAATATAGGCTGGACATTTGATGACACGGGTAACTTAACACTGCCCGGCAACACAGTAGCAATTAAATTTGCTAACAGTGCGGCTGCATTTGGTAATATCACAAGTATTAACATAGACGGTAGTTCAAGTAATGTATTATACGGAAACGGTGTGTTTGCGGCGGCTCCATCTAGCACTTATGGCAATAGCAATGTTGCAACATTCTTAGGTAGTTATGGTTCTAACACAATTACTACTACAGGATTAATTTCTGGTAATGGTGCAGGACTAACTAATCTCGCCGGTGCAAATGTCTCAGGAGCAGTAGCGGAAGCAACACTTGCTAATACTGTAGCAGTTTCAAATGTAATTTTGAATCAAGAATATATACCAGCAATGGTAGTATCAAACTCTGGAAATCTTGGTATTAAGGCACCTGATGGAACTGCTAACATTACTTACAATCCTGCACAGAATCGTCTTACTGTAGAAAATGTTGTAGTTGGTAATACTATTACTGCATCAGGTAAGATTGGTTACGCATCAGGTGCTAATGTTACTCAAACTGGATCTAGAAGCACATCAGTGACAATAAATGCATTGTCAGGAGAAATTACATTGTTTGCATCTTCAATGGCGGCCGGCGCAGTAGACTTCTTTACAGTAACAAACAACCAACTAGTTGTTGGTGATATGATTATTTGTACAACATATGCCGGCAGTGCAGGTACATACTTGCCAATGGCATTTGTATCATCAAATACTCAGGCTGTATTTACAGTTAGAAACTTAGATTCATTTGTAACTGCCTCTGAGTCTCCGGTAATTAAATTTATCGTCATCAAGGCTCCAAATAGTTAATAAATAAGGAATAACAAATGGCAATAGTAATAGAAGGTGGAATTAGTATAGGGCCCGGTATTGATATCAGTGACGGTAGTGGACCGGGCCCATCTCCGAGTCCCGGTGTAGACAATGTGCTTGGTTATAGTGAGATGCCTCCTCCGGTAACTGCAGGTGGCACATTAGAAGATCCAACTGCTACTATTAATGGTTCAACAGGGTTTACGATCAATGATGATACTAAAACCGGTATTGCTATAACAGGTATAACTTCAAGTAATCAAGCCTGGTTAGCCGCTAACTATTCTACGGTTCCAGGCATATACAATATTACTTGGGGTCCAGGAAGCACAGTAGCAAGTAGTTCAATCAATGTTGTTCAAGTGCCATCAAGCTGGCCAGGTGGACCTTTTGTATTCTTTGTTCAAGGTCAGTCAGGTGCCGCAACATACAACTATCCATTCACATTTAGCGTATAAGGAGTTATTATGAATTTACAACAAGATCCAAAACCAACTGATCCAGACTTCTGGCAAAAGATGAGAGCAAAGTTACCTCAATGAAACAAGATCCTCGCACAATAATAAACACAAATGAGGATCATACTTTCAACAAGCCTGCCGACAAAAAAGTAGTAAGTAGGACACTTGACGACAAGTTTAGCTTTCAGTGGCAACCAGATAAATTAGACACACGAGATTACAAATACACAGTAACAAAAAAAGTAACTCCTAATATAGTTGACTTAAGACGCTATTGTAGTCCAATTGAAAATCAAGGTAGCTTAGGTAGTTGTACCGGGCAAGCAATTGCAGGTGCGATTGAATTGTTGAATAAGCGTAATGGTAATCATCGTGACATAAGTAGATTATTCATTTATTATTATGAACGACTAATACTAGGGACAGTTAATTATGATAGTGGCGCATACATTCGTGATGGAATCAAAGCAACAAATCATTATGGTGCTAGCTTAGAGAGTTACTGGCCATATGATATTAAAAAATTTAAACAAGAACCTATACATGAAGCAAAGGCTGATGCATTGAATCGTAAAGTAACGAGATACGAAAGAATCACAAACTTTAATAGTTGCATTGATGCAATATCAAATGGATATCCAGTAATAATGGGATTTCATGTATACAGTAGTTTTATGTCTATGAATGTCGCAAGAACCGGTATTATGCCTTATCCAAATACAAAGAGAGAAAGACTATTAGGTGGTCACGCTGTATTGTTAGTGGGATATAATAAAACTAAAAAAGTTTTTATAGCGAGAAATAGTTGGGGCACTAGTTGGGGTGATAGAGGTTATTTCTATATGCCATTTAGTGTTGTTACTAATACTAGTATGAGTAGCGACTATTGGATTATAAAATCAGTTAACAACCCGTAAAAAAAGCCCCTAGGGGCTTTTTTTAATTCATCTTGTCTAGCATGTAGTCAGTAAATTTACTTTCGCACATTGCCGGAATCTCAACAAACGGATCTTCTAAATAGAATGGACAACCATTCTTCCATTTGCCTTTCTGCTTAAAGAATTTGAACTCTGCCAAATCTTTTTTATCTGCAGGATTAAACTCACGGCGAGGGTTAAACGAGCGACGGAATGTAGATAGATTCATATTCATTATGAGAAGGACCGAAGCCCTGTTAATTAGAGGGGAGCGTCTTCAACTGCTGCCAGAATTTCTTCTGCGGACACTTCAGACTTTTTAGCACGAGCCTTAATTGCATCAATACTAGGCTTTGCTTTAGTAGCCTTAACTTTGACTTCACCTTTACTTGCTTCTTTAGTTTTATCGGCAAGAGTATCAGCAATAGTTGCTTGATCGGCCGCACTAGCGAACTCAGGGAGCGTTGCAAGATATTTTAGTGCGTCAACTTTTGTCATCTCACTAGGCAACTCAACAAAGTCTACACGAGAAGCACCACCTTTAGTGAACTGCTTGATACGACGGACCATGTCATCAGTGAAACGAACTTTAGCATTGCCATTGTGAATAGTGATGCCAGCGACTTTGAAAGTTTGATTAGAATTAGCCATTTGAGATTTCCTTTAAATAAAAGCTAAGTTTAAAAAATGTGCCGCTAAATTCACAGCACTGTTATAATGATAACACAATCGGACATTATTGTCAACCATTGTGTTACCCATTATTTGATTTATTGAACAATATATGGGCTGTTCCATTTGCCGATATTAATGTCAACATAGTAAGCGGTGTTGAAATAGTCGGTCATTGCGTCGGATTCATCATACCAATCAGCCGACTTCAATGCTTGCATTGCTTCAGTCAAAAAGTTTTTAGCGTCATCACTGAAGTGTTCATGAAACCAGTAGGGATTTACATCCAAACTTTTGTTCTTGCGAATGTACTCGACTTGGTCCTGTGACAATTTGTTGGCATAGACTTTTTCGACATCGGTCTTGATGTAGTTTTCGATGAAATCGATTTTACCGGATTTGAGATTCAACACAATAGTAGAATGATTCCGGACACTCAATGAACCCTTGACACCATACTTAGCAAGAATGGGTTTCAATTTAGCGGAGATTTTTTGTTTGCGTTCTTGATTCATATAAGCCATTTTGTAGTCCTTTATTTAACTGTCTAAGATTCTATTATAGTCCCAAATCCAATTATTGTCAACCTTTTTAAGAATTAATTGTCCTAAAAGGACTCAATTCCTCACTCTGGGATTGAATACTTTCTACTACATCATACACAAAAACGACCGGAACGTCAAGGACCGCGGAAATTGTTGCAGGGTGTGTGCCCTTTTCTAGCATGTCCTCAATCTCGGTATATAGTTCTGCTACTTTACTCATTTTGAATTACTCACATTAGATTTAAAAACGCCACCAAGAATAATAATTGCCGCCCAAGTTTCCAAACTATAAGGGATTGCAAGAGCCGGGAACAATACATTCATTGACCAAATAGTCAATAGGGGACCAATAGCAATAAGTGCAATTACTGCCAACACAATCAAAAAGTATTTCATACGATCTCCAACATGTTAGCGGGCACTTTCCAGTTACCAAATGCTTTGCCGGTCTCACGGACAATGACAAACTTACGATTGATTTTCTCCACTGTACCGATAAAGGTACCTTTAGTAGAACTTGTGAATTTCACTTTGGATCCAATTGATAGAGACATTTTATTTCGTGCTACCAATTGTGCTCGGGCAAAACGAATCGCATCACCGATGCTATTCAATTCTTCGTTAGTAAAGTCACCGTGCATAATTGCAGTATTAATTTCCTTGATGTTCATGTGAACTCCTTTTGACTGAATAAGACTCTATTATAGACCCAAAGTGATTTATTGTCAACCTTTTATTTCTTGACCTTGTCCATAGCCTTTTCCATATCTTCAAGGTGCTTGCGATATTGGATACGACCAAGATTAATAGTGTACATCACGTAAGCCAAAATAGCGATACCGAATGAGATTCCAATATATGGAATTGCTGTTGCTGGAATTACAGTAAGCAAATAAACGGTTGTACAGGCTGCGATTGTAGCAAGTGCAAGTTCTTTTGCTGTTTGGGCGACGGCTTCAGTTTTATCTGACATATTGAATTTCCTTTCTAAGTTTCAATACAAGTATTGTAGCACCAACACCATTTATTGTCAACCTTTTTACATATTTTTCAATAAGTGGGCGGTCAAGTCTGGTCCGCCAATCAGTACACATTGATTGGTATATTTTAAGTATCCGGTGTCATCACGATACTTGGATAGTAGATTAACCACACGAACTTGTTTGGGTGTGATTTTAATGACCTTACCAACATACAGTTGGTTATGATGAGTGAATGCGACCGCATCATCCAAGTTAACTTCACGACCTAATAGGTCAAGGTGATCGTTAGTGGTCATTTTTGTTTCTATGCTTGGGTTTACGATTGTACTTACCTTTTTCAGATTGTACAACCTTAGGTTTGAACGGAGTGTTCTCACAGAATAGAACACGATGGGCCCTGTGTTTGGGCTCTTTAACGGTGAAAGATAATAGTTCCTTTTTCATAATACCCATAGTATAGCATGAGTCTTATTTATTGTCAAGTTCTATTTTTATCCGGTTTAGTACACTATCCCATTTGCCATCAGTCTGGCGGAACAACTTCATACAGTTATAGAATGGGCTATCGTCTCGGTTCATAAACCAACGCCAATCACATCCATAGTCAGTTAGCATGACCCATGTAGGTACACCCATTGCGCCGCTCAAATGTGGTATAACTGTATCAATAGATATCACCAAATCCATTTGACTAATTAAGCCTGCAGTGTTATAAAACCCAGTTAAATTTTCATGGAATGTTTTGACATTGTGTTTTGATAAGGTATCCAATATGTGTTCATCTACTTCATATGATAGGCTAACAAACTCATATTCATCACTTACTATTGATAATAGTTGTTCTAATTCGATACGACGGAAGCGTGATATGAATGCAATTTTATTTGGGCTCCACAATAAACCAATACGCTTCTTTGTCTTTGGTCCTAACTTTTCTTTCCAAGATTGCTTCAGACCTTCATCTACATCCAAGTATGATGTAGGATATGGGATAGTGTCAATTGCTGTATTAAAACATTTAGGCAGATCCATCAATGCTACATGATAATGATACGGTGGTAGTTGTTCATCAGCATTTAAAACTTCAAACTCAGGGAAGTTGTATTTGAACAGGTCGTATAGTTGCGGCTTAGTAATTAATACGACCTCAGCACCCTTATCTTTTAATACTTTTGCAAAACGAATAAACTGTATGCTATCGCCGAATCCTTGTTCATAGTATACGAGAACTCTTTTCCCAACAATGTCTTGGGAGCCGTCATACTCAGGGCCAGGAATGCTAGGCTTAAAACTAACATCACTTTGATAATACCATCTTGCATTGTATTTCTTCCATCCTTCAATTAAATCACCCTTCATTAAATGACATACTGATTCATTTAATTCATAATTAACATTACCCGGTGTCAATGTTTGTGCTATCTGCAAAAATGGAATAGCAAGTTCAGGCATTGCAAATTCACGCAATGTGTTTCCATAATTGCTATATGCTGTAGAATGTGTAGGATCTAATGCAAAGGTATGTGCAAAAGTTAACAATGCTTCCTTATATCTACCCAAGCTTCGCAATGCAGTTCCTCGGCTTAACCAGCTTTCTGCATAATTATGCTGACACGGTAATTCAAAGCATTTCAATGCTTCTTCATCATGGCCCAATTGACATAATGTAATACCAAGATTATGCCATACAATATAATTGCTTGGCTCTTGTTCTAAAAATCTTTTGTAACATTCACTGGCTTCATAATATTCCTTAGCCATGTAGTGAATGTTACCTTGTTCAAAATCATTCATTCTATTGTAAAATTAACTTGCTTAACTTTCTTAATAGTGAAGCTACGCCATTCATTCTTTTCTAAATCAAATACACGCATGCTTGTAGTTGATTCTTTACGAGGCTTTGCTCCCTCTTTGATTTCAACTTTGGGAAGTTGTTCTGGCACTAGTGTGCATTTCATTACACGATCAGTTCCATCACTCTTGGTAAATGTCACAATACCTTCGCTTACTGTTAGCATACCTTTAAGCCATTTAGTAAACTTATCCCAATCTTTATCAGTCCATTCAGCGGTAATATTCATTGCTTCATTCCTAAAATTATTTTAGCCCTAGATACAAGTTCTGTATCACTATCACTAAAACGATATCCTTCTTCAATTAATTTAAGTGTGTAGAATTTGTTGAAGAATAAACCAAATACTACTGCAGTAATGATCCAAAATGGTAGAGTTAACACATGGATCGTTAAGCAAACTAATGCTAATAATATCTCTCCCCGATATAAAGGAACTATCCATCCCATGTTAAAGATACCTAGAAAAAAGTAACTGTAACTGAAACCGATATATCCGTCTTTAGTGATACCGGTTTTATTGTTTGTCATTTTAATTGCTGTTGCCATTATGTCATCATTCTAAAAAGTGCTACGCTATCTATACTTACTAACAACAAATAGTTAGCAAGCATTCCTAAACTCTTTCTTGTCCATGCCGCCCATGCAAAAATTGCACATTGCAAAATAAACAGTGGATAGAGAATTAAGAAAGGGGGTGTTGGAACTGTGAGCATCATAGTAAATGCACAACCGATACTTAAGAACCAAGCTAAAATTTCTAAAAAGCAACGAAGAGGATTACTTTTCCAATCCTCTTTTATCCAATTGCCGACGCCATATAATATGTCTGTCATTGATTACAAGTGCGTGTCCGTGTTATAGTACCATCTTGGTTTTGTGTTTCAGTCCATGGCGTACAAACTTGTCCTAGTTGAACATTGGGATTTTGAATTACTACTGATTGTGTATGACGATTGTGTGCTTCGTTAATTGCCGCACCAATAATCAATGCACCAACTGCAGGGGCTATCCAGTTATCACGATAGATAACACGAGGCCCATGATGGCGAAAACCGTGACCATGATAGTGTTGAGCCATTGCTGTACCAGTAAGTGCTAAAAGTGACAATGCTACTAGAATCTTTTTCATAACGAGCTCCTGTAATACTTATATAACGAATTCATCCAACATTCCGTTGACACGGTGATGTTCAATCATGTCTTGTAAGATAATTTCTATCATCTTATTTAGTGTGATATCACGCTTGTGCGCTTCCATAGAGAGCTTCAGTATAGTGTCATTGTCAAGGTCCACTGGTACTTGAATACGAGTATCCCAATAATCACCTTCAAACATTGCTTTTGCTTTTTCTAGGAAGTCTTCGTCTGTTTCCAGTTCAATCCACTTCACTTCATCCCAGGCCTGATTAGGGTCTACTTTGCGTTCTTTGGCTTCATTTAAGTAGTCATCTTTGAATGCAGGATTCGTCCAACGATATGGCTTATCAAAGCGTTCGTCATTGGGCCAAACATCACGCTTGATAGATGTGTCTGCTTGGTATACAGTTTGATTGATTGTGCTATACAATATAGAAACATGAGCATACTCACTTTCATAATCTAGGAATCGTGCATCAGGAAAACAGTTCCAATGATAATCAGAGCCACCGGTGATTTGGTGACTCAATGCTTCGTTAATCTGATTCAATTTCATATGCGTCTTTTAGAAGTTTAATACATTGTTTTCTAACATGATCAGGTATATCGGGTGTCCTTAATGCCATCTCACATTTATAATTAATAGCGATTTCTGATTCTTCAACTTCAGATTCTTCACTGAGCATCCAACCAAATACAACTATTGCTATAATTATAGCAAGAATTCTCTTAACCGTCAACTCATATTTTTCCCAAAGACTCATATCGTTATTTATGAAAGCTTGAAGGCATTGTTAATTAATCACCGGAATCAATTTGATATCTATCTCCACAATGTTTGCAAGTATATCCAGTCAAACACCGACCATCATCGGAGCTTGTATAACTATGCTTACAAGGTACACCTTCGTTGTTTAATCGTACTTCACCTTTAGGTGATCCGTACATATACTGTCCACCGCAGTTATGGCAATTACGATGGGTCTTACCTTTGTAGTGATAGTAACCTTTTTCTTGTTCTGTCAATTCAACTTGACAGGTCCCGTTACATACAGGACATACTCCATATCCATCTCTCATTTTGTAAAAAATCCTTCAAGTAATACTACCAGACCCATCACAATGACGGGCAACATTACGATAGCCAAATTATTAATTGCTTGCATCATACCAATTCTCCTGTTTCATCGTTGACACAGCCGTAGTAGACTGCCTTATAGTTCCATTCATATGGATCATGAAGTTTGTTGTGGTCCACGATCCATGCATCAGCTTGTTCTTTAGTCGCAAACTCACGCTCTGCCTTTACCTTATGCAGGTTGGGCTCACCGAGTTCTACAGGGTGTACATAAACGATATGTACAAATTTTGTCATTTTACAGTCCTACACTTTTCTTAATTACATAACGGGCGATTTTTTCATCAAAGTACATGCGAACACCATCTTTGACAGGATCAGCAACTACAATCTCACCTAGTTCGGTAGCAAGGGATTGTGTAAACTTAAGTAAAATAGAATAAGTATCCTCTGACTGACTCAACGGATCACGATCCAAAATCTGTACTGTATCGGTAATTAATTTTTCAATTTGTTCGTTCATTTCAATTCCTTTAGTTAACTGTCTATGTAGTGATTATATGCCCAAAACGCTTTATTGTCAACCTTTTACACCGAATGTGTTAAGTGCGGGTTGTAATGTATTAATCAATTCAGTCTCACGTGCATGAGCAGGACGCTTGCCTCGAACAACTTCTAAGGTACCGAATACAAAACGCTCGGCACCTCGTTCACGCAATGCACGGCTTAGGCCCCAATTCTTGTTTTCAGCAAGGGCCCGTTGCATGTGTTTTTGCATACGACGGCGTAATGTGCGAAACACATTACCATTGAATGACAATGCAGTCAGACCGATATAGTACTCAAGTGTTACAGTATCTTGGATAAAGTACACTATATGATTTCGGTCACTACGGCGTTTTCTTGAGTTCATACATGAATTATAGCACCATATCCAATTATTGTCAACCTTTGGGTAGGTCCGTCTTCCAAATAATCGCTATTTACTACATAATGATAAATAATAGTATGAACAAATATTTTCATTGGTATAATAAGTTAATAATCAGTCGCAAACAACGAGTTTTACCTGCGGATACATATGCTGAAAATCATCATATTATTCCTAGAAGTTTAGGTGGGGATGATTCAAATGATAATCTAATCAGATTATTACCTAGAGAACATTTTATAGCACATCTATTATTAGCAAAAATTCATACAGGTGAAAATGGAATGAAAATGGTTCACGCATTACGCCGCATGTTAACTGGTAAGGGCCGATATATTCCAAATTCTAGAGTATATCAGATAATCCGAACTCTTTCCATGGAAAAATGTTCTGGCAAGAATAATCCAATGTATGGCAGAACTGGAGAAAATCATCCTAGTTTTGGTAGAAAAGAGTTAATATATAATGACGATTTTAGGGCTAAAATAAGTGCTACTAGTAAAGGTAGAACCGCTTGGAATAAAGGTTTATCTGGCGCTGTAAAAATGTCCGAATCAACTAAACAGAAAATGTCTGAATCTGCCAAGGGTAAAACAAAATCAGATGAATGGAAAGCCAAAATAGGAGAACAGACTAAAAATAGTCCTGTAGTAACTTGTCCTCATTGCGGTATATCCGGAAAAAATGCCCCCATGAAAAGGTGGCATTTTGATAATTGTAAATTATCTACGGGTTAATTGATTAATCTTTGCGATTGCTTCTGGGCTGGTTTCTTCAAGTTGTTCGTCTGGAGCACCTTGCTTTTTATCAGCATTGGGTTTGTGGAAAGTGCTATAGATTGCCCATGCGGCTTGTTGCTCAACGGGGTTTTTGCCCTTCATCAAGGGATTATTCTTGATCCATTCTTCTTTGGCTTTTCTGTCTTGTTTCAACTTTTCCATTCCAATGGAGTCTTCCGCTACACCTTGCTTTTCTAACTTAGCAATTTTGGCTTGTAGTTGTGCTACTTCTTTAGGGTATTTGTGCTTGCCGGCGGCAATCTGTGCCAAACGCTTTTTATAGTGGGCAAGCATATACTCTGGAGTCATATAACTTTCATGCCCGGGATGGCGACGGTCGCTTGGATTACCAGCCCAACTCTCTACGCCATCTTCGGATAGATTTTCTTGTTGGGCGGCCTCAATTAAATTGATATAGTCACGAATAGATTTATTTGTCATAGTATACTATTTATCTTCCCGTTTCCAAAATCTAAAGGTTTCTGTCAATTTTTGACGGATGTATTCTTCAGATTCTGGGTCAGCGTTTGCTAATTCGCTATCCACTAAATCGTGGATTTTAGTCCATAATTCATTGTATAGGTCTTGTGGGTTCATTATTCAACCCCGAAAAAATGTCGCTTGACCGTAGCAAAATCTGGCCAGGGTTGATCGTCAAAGGTGGCATTAAGAATGTAAGCATATACTTCAACTAATACCAACTCAGCGAATTTTAAGTCCACAAATTGTTGATAATGATCCAGTTTAAGTCCAGCGTCAACGCTGTCAACATAGTCCGTGGCCTGTTGTTTAAGTTCTTTAATTCGTTGGTTCATTTGTCTAATCCTTTAACAAAAAGACTGCCTACTATTGCCAACAGGAATAACATTCCAAGAGCAATGGCATACACTATTAAAAATTCCGTCATTCTTCAACTCCGAAGTCAGTTTTTACAGAATTTTTGATATGCTCAACCATGGCCCGTGCTTCACTACTTTGAAAAATTTCAGTGTGTGCTTCAACAATATCCAATGTTCGTTGAACAATCAACTCGGCGAACTTGTCCTTTAGTTTCGATAACTGTGCAGGGGTCAGCATGGTCCAGGTTTCTGGCACAGCCTGATCCAAGGCCTGCCCAAACAGTTCGTTGGTTCGTTCGTTCATATTTTACTCCTCAACAATTTCACATTCAGCAAAATGTTTGTCAACAAATGCCCATGCTTCTTCCTCAGTGTCAAACCAGGCGACCGCAGTTCCTGCCCAACGCTCAGGACCAGTGCCGTCAACATCGCCACCGTATTCAACTTCTCTAACAACGAATTGGGTCATTTTGCCCTCCATTCTGTCACGCCTTCTTTTTCACCGAAGCCCATATACTCAGCAACATAATCACCTGCATATTCGCAACCGGCTTCTTGTGCCATGTCTGCGGCATCAGCACACATACGCACAATCAACTCGGCGAATAGTTCATGGTCAAAATGCCGGGTCACTGTGGTTGATGTTAATGTAGGATCAACCACAGAACTATAGTAGGTGTGCTCCACTTCGCGGTGAGCCCTTTGATACAATTCAGCAAGTTTACTTCTCATTTCAATCACCTTTTCTTTACTATACCCATAGTATATCAGATTGCCCATTTATCGTCAACCGAAATTTACTTTGGTATTCAGTCAAAATTTACTTTGGTATTGTGTTAGTGAGTACTTACTTGGACTAGATTCGCTAGATGTGTGTCAGAGTCTATGGCCAAAAAGAATATCGGTCCTAGCGTCCCTAGGGGTCAAAAATGAATACTTTAGTTAGCCAAATTGTAGTACTAAAGTATTCACAAATTCGTCTGAGCTATCACCCAAATCGTGGTCTTCACAAAACACACTAACATCACCGAATTTTGCAAGCTTGCGGCCGGCATCATCATTATCACAAACGGCTACTACTTTTCTATTAAGCATGGTAAGCCAATTTCTCAAGTCGGGACTAGGATTGTTACTCAGTACTGCTAACGCACTATATCCTTGCTCAGTAAGTCTTGCCGCATCAAACACCCCCTCAGTTAAGAAAACAACATTGGGACTTAAATGCAAACTTTCTACTCCCCAAAAGGCAAGAGTGGGTTGCTTTCTATAAGTGTAGTAGCGTCCTTCCCTTGCATGGTTTTGTCTTTTCTTTTCACCTTCGGGTCTATATTGTTGGAATCCAACAAGTTGTCCACTTAAATTGTAAAGATAGAATGTAGCAACACGATTCACTTCATCCACAACAGGACGATGGAGTTCTAAATCCAAATGTCTGTCTTTGAGGTGTTCTGTAACTGTTTTCATATCCTCAATTATAAACCCAAACTGATTATTTGTCAAGTTTGGGTTTGTAGTACTTTAGACTTTACCTTCGTAGTCTGCTCTCACATACCACTCGGGGACATAATCTTTGTTATTGTGTTCTTTGTTATAAGAAATAGCACGATTGCGGGCTTCGTCTTCGTTGTCGTAATACTCAGTGTCCCAATGCTTTTGACCACTGAACCGATCATACTCGGTGAACACTACTTTGAATAGACCTTTTTGTAAAGTGACTTTTGCCATATAGTCTTCCTTTCTCGGGGGTTATTAACTACTGTATAGACAGTTTAACAGAAACACCATTTATTGTCAAATAATGGTAAAAATCGCTAGATGTGTATCAGTATGAGTTCCTGAATAGTCTAGCGATTTTGAAGCCCCTGAGGGTCAAAAATGAGTACTTTTGTTTGTAAAAAATGTAGTACTTTAGTGTACTACTTCTCCTACACTTGTGTTCATGTAAGTTTTGATTTCTTTATTCAAGTCTTTTTGAGTATATCCTAAATCGGCTAATTCTTGTATTAATGCTACAAATAATCCATGAGTAGCAATACCGGGTATATATTCAGGATCATCATTATCATTTTCAAATTCATCTAATAATGGTAATAATGTATCATATATAAAATCGCACGCTATTAAAGCACTATTTTCTATTTGTTCTACTTCTTCAGCAGTATTAACCATTTTAGTTTCTTTTGTCATAATATTACTCACTTACTGTTTTAGTATATTCATAATTAACAGTTTCTATATTCTCACGGAATATAATAGCACCATTTTTTAAATGAAATCTTCTAGCCATTTCTGTTTTAGGACTTAATGTCACAAATCTATTTACACTAGGATATTGCTCCTGAATACCTTTTACCGCTTGTATTAATAAATCACGACCTTTGCCGGCTTTATAACTCCATATAGTATAAAATACTGCAGTAGTTGGAACTTCGGCAGTATTAGATAAATCATCTACACCAGCCGGAACAAAATCATGAAAACTAACACATACCATTGCATCCGGGTCATCTTCATTATTTGCTAATGCGGCAACCATTCTACCATTACTAACTCTAAAGTCAGTTGGTATTTCTGGTCTTACTGGGTCGTCTTTAATAAAAGATAATAATTTGTGTGTTAGGTCTGTGATGAAGTGTAGCATGATGGTGTTCTCTTTTGTGTATTTATACAATATTGTAAATATACGCTTATTTAGTTTGCTAACTAAATATTAGCATGTCAGAAATATTACAATGGGAAACTGGAATTAATGGGTACAAAAAACATTCCCTACACAATAATCATTTTACTACAGAGTTAACCGAATGTCAATTTGAAAAGGGTAGGAATATTGATGATATTTTTCTTGACCATTTAATTGATCGCCCAAGTAGTCCAGTAGAGTTATTATATAGTGGTGGTTTGGATAGTGAATTAGTGCTTATGTCATTATTGCGCAATAATATACCAGTAGAAGCAATGACTATGGTAATCACTATTAAAGGTGCAATACTTAATGTAGTAGACCTTTATTATTCTGAAAAGTTCTGTAGGGAGAATAATGTCAAACAAAATCTATTTTATTTTGATGCTGTAGATTTTTATGAAAGTGATAGATATTTAGAATATGCATTACCATTCAATATTATTGAACCACATGTCCCCAGTCATATGTGGCTTATTGAACAATGTCATAATTATCCTATTATAGGTGGTGATTGGCCTTGGCTTCAAGTTGAAAAGAAAGTATTATCCCCATTTAAATTGGCATTCAGTAGTTATGAGAGATTTATGAACTCAAAAGGTATCAATGGAATAGGTAATATGATTAGCCATAGTTTTGAATCTAGTTATTACTTTATCGAAAAACATTTACATGCACATAAAAAAGGAAATGATTCTTTTCATACTGTTCCTTTTTTAAAACATAAAATGTATAACACAAAAGAACCTAGAATTAAAAGCTACGGTTGGGAACAATGCCCTATTCAATTATTTAATATTAATAAATATAAGGTTGCGCTTTGGGATAAATTAGGCTCACCTAAATCTACCATAACTTGGAACAATCAAATTTCAACATTGATTGATTCTACTGAAAATACTAACTCATTATTTGTCTAATAAATATATCATGGAAGATATTTTTGACACTACATTTGATTCTATTAAGAATCCATATGAATCATTTTCTCATAGTTTAGTTTCTAGTAAATTATGGCTTTGTGAAGAATTAGAATGGGTACTTGACAAACAATTAATTAAAAACCCAGTAGTCAATATACTTGCTAGTTGGGATAGTTTATTAGCATTTATGTTATTAATCAGACGACCTAAATTCTACGGCGTGGTTAATTCATATGATATTGATAGTAATTCAATTAATAGTGCAAACAAAATATGTGACCATTGGGTATATGAATATCCAAAAGTTTACAATCATGTTAAAGATATAAACAAATTAGACTTCACCAATGCCGGACTAGAATCAGTTTTCATTAATACAAGTGTTGACCAACTTGACAATACTAGTTGGTATGATGTTATTCCTACAGGCACAATTGTATGTTTACAATGTACTGATTTGCCAATTGACAATGATGGATGGGATATTAAACAAAGCCATGATATTGAAGGCTTTATGTTGACATATCCTATGTCACATAGGATGTTTACTGAATCTAAAGAATTTGATTACGGGCACTTAAAATTTAAGCGCCACATGATAATCGGTATTAAGTAACATTTTTCATATAGTATTTCTTACTATACACACCCAATGTTCCTTGATAGGGATCGTTGTTGTTAAACATATTAGTAAAACTAGTCTTTAAGAAATTCATTGCTTCAGTAAAATTATGTGCGGATTGCCAATTATTTTCTAATCCCACATTAATTAATTTCTGAAACACTGCTTCACGACCGTTGTTTTTATACTTACTTTTACCATTCTGAATTCCTAGATTTATATTCCAGGCAGCACCGCGGCCACATGCAATACAAAAATCATCATAATACTTACTATGCGAATCTCCGCAATATTCTTTGAGGAATTCATTAGTTATCATACTAGGTCGTTTTACATTTTTCATTGTAGTAATTGAAAAAATAGTATCGCTAGGAGATCCAAATTTACTATGTAACAACGGATCTAGTTGTTGTACTTCATATTCTGCACCACCGTATGTTTTCTCAATATGATTCAATGTCATCCAACTTTGTTTTAAATGAACCTTAGGCATGTCAGGCGCATAATAAAATAATTCAATATTAGGTATATCAGTGATAAATGTTTCCATTGTTTTATCAATAATAGCTGAATAATATTTTCCGTTTTCTAGAATGATGCGGGGCTTATCCACGCCAAGTATAACACCATGATTGGGTTCATCCGCATGCATAATCTGTTTCACATAGAAGCTAAAATTAGTTGGTTGAAAATAACCATGCACTAAAGCTGTTGCGGGGTTTTCTAACCAATCATCAGTAAAGTATGTATCAAATTCTTCAGGACCCACATCGACTGTTGTTACTTTAGTGTTTGGATATGCACGAAGGAAATTATGTACGTGAGGATATATTAATCTAATCAACTCATCCTGACGCATTGAATTTGTTTTTAAATTCAACAATACAATCTCATCTAACGGTATATTAAAATAATAAAAGCATTTCAATATATGATGACTATCACGCCCTGCACTATAGAACAAACTTAATTTTTTATATTTTTGCCTTAGTGTAATACATCGTTCATAGCATATTTGATCCCAAGTTTCTTCAGGTTCTTTAGTCCAATCTAATTGGTCATATTCAGCATCATAGAAATAAAAATCCGGCATGACTCCTAACTTGGTTGCGGCGCGCCATGCATCAAACTGACTTGATGTTCTTTCTCCGTTGACAGTCCAATGAGGTAAGTAGTGCATTATTTTCCTGAAAATTGTTTAACCATTTTAACAATGTCATTTGTTGATAGAAATACAGGATGAGAACTGTTAGCTTCTAGCTTTTGAACTACATCAGTATCTTTACCACATGTATGTATCGCTTTAATTATCATGTTACGAGTATCTTTATCTAGTGAGGGTTGCACACTAAGTATCAAACCCAATCCAATTGGCGACTTTGCTAATTTAGGACTATATGTTCCTACATTGGAATGATTGAATTTAGTAGCATATGTCTTATCAAAAGTACTGGTCATAATTTGTATTCTATTTGCTTCTACTAAAGGCCTTGCTCCGATAAATGTATCTACAAATAAATCTAAATTTCCGTTTACTACATCAGTCAATCCACCAACACTAGATTTGTACGGTACAATTTGAAATTGTGCATTCATGTCTTTGAATATTGCTTCAGATAAAAATGTACCGGATGCTGACGGTGACCCAATATTGATAACTCTGCCTTGTGCATCTGCAACCAACTCAGTTAATGACTTATACTTACCTGCTTTGGCTACAAACACTAACGGAGTAGAATTCATGTATACAATAGGATTGATATCTTCCAATAAATCAACATTTGGAAACTTGCTTAATGTGTTTAATCCAAAGTTGCCCATGAGCAAGTTTGTGGTGTTATCCGTATCTTGTGCGGCTTGTAGTGCCTTCAATGCAACAAGACCCTCTGCGCCTGGACGATATTCTTTCAAAACGGAAATATTTTGTTTCTTTAAACAAGGTGCATAAGTTTCAATACTAACATCTGATCCAGAACCGGGACCGCTAGATAGTATAAATTTGAAAGTGTGTGTTTGGGCATGTGCTAGCCCGAATGTTAATAAGAATAGTGCTAATAGTTTTTTCATAAAACTATTTATAATGTATGTACAGTGATTAGAAATAATGCTCACTTGAGCAAGAGTCTGGCGTAACCCTTTGCTGAGGCAGCAGCCGCCCCTTTGACGCCTGGGACAACTAGTGTCCCTAACCGTTGACGACAACGGCCCTAAGGTGGGTTCTTACCAACTAAATGATTTTGCATTTAGTTCATGTTCACTAAAACGAGCCAATCGTTTTAAGAACTCATTTGTCTTTTCAGTAATGATACCAGTTAACTGAAATGTAACTCTAGGATTGTGTCCTGCATTAGCAGTAGAGTGCGGAAGATTTTGCCAATCAAATGTTGTTACATCTCCTGCACGCCATTGTTGATGATTGTAATTACCATAACTCCAAAAATGACCCTGTTCCCAATCAGTCAATGCAACTTGTACACGCATGACTGTCCACGGTGCATCAGGTGCCCACTTCTCTAATTTATCTAAGTGCAAGTTCCAAACTTCGCCGGGCATCTGTATATGAATACGTTCCATGCAATCATCTAAACCAAATAACTCACTAATCTTCTTTAAGTTAGGTGTTATCTGCCAATTCAAGTGCGTGATTTGATAATCTTTACCGTAGCCAAACTTCTCTAAATCATAATCTTCACTTGCTAATTCAGATTCAGGTCTAGACTTACCTACTTTACCGCGTGTGCGCCAGGTAGCAGGCTTTGCATTAGCAACTGCTTGTTTAACATCGTCAGTGTAGTCAGCAGTTATTCTGCCTAGCTTAATTACCTTATCTACTTGCGAATCGTTTTTAAAGTTATCAAAATGATACTTACTACGCTTCTTTGTTTCTTCCCAATTGCTTATCATATTACTGTTACCCTTACATCTGATGCACCGTAGTCTTGATAGTAGTCGCTCGGTGGTAGTTCTATATTTAGCATCTTACAAAGCATATGATTAGTTAATGGTAACTTGCTTGGATACTTGTATGTTGCTTTAATGATACCTTGATTTTGTTCTTTAATCTTAGTAGCCATTACTTTTAAGTTCTGATAGTATTCGCTATAGTTTGGATATGTAATGTCAAAGTGACCGCACTTAACCCACCATCCTAAACATGCATCATCAGGGCGATGAACTAACACAATGGGACAATCAGGCCAAGTTTCTTTAATATAGTCAATATGATTACTGAACACATGCGACTTGATGATACGAACACCTTCACCAGTGAATGCTTCATCAAAGTCACGCTCTAATGTTTCTTTATCATACATAGGAAGTCTATGAAATAACTTACCAAACTCCATACCAGGATCATAGTATGCACCTAAATGCATTAGTTCAGTCTTGCCACTAGCATCATGGTAGTATGTTCTGCTATCACTATAGTCTGATTGGTCTACACTAGGACTATAGTAAATGTTTTTCACTACGCTACTCCACTTACTGCCAGGAGCTCCTGCTACAAAGATGTATTTCATTTTTTACTTAATTGTGTTATGATGGGTTTAAAATTCTTTCTTAATGTTTCAGCATATGCTTTAACACCTTCTGTATTTAATTGCTTTTCTTCAATTAAAATATAATTATTGTAAGCCCACTCTTTGTATTCTGTACTCTTTATTGCTTTACTGAACTCAGATTGATACCAGTTTAATATCTCCGTAGATGTGTCAGGTGGCAAACTTACCATCCAACCAGCATAAACACTAATACCAGGAATACTATCTTCAAGTAAAGGAGCACCTGCAATTTTTTCAGGAACTTTATCCCCAGTAAGACCTATCAATTTTACTTTTCCTGCGTCAATTAATGGTCTTGCTATAGCTATTGGCATAATACCAAATTCTACTTCTTTATCACCAGCTACAGCAGTGACTGCTTGTTGAGGTCCACCATATCTTACAGCACGAATTTTTTCTTTGTTACCTTTTGTTTTTAGCATAACATATTCATATGCCATTTGATGTGCTCCGCCACCTACAGCAATGTTTATATTTCTATGACTAGATTGAACTGTTGCTAAGAATTGTTGTGGTGTGTCAACTAGGCTTGATTTATTAGCTACTAATGCTAATGGACTTTGTCCAAGTGTTACAACATTATTAAAAGAATTATATTGAAACTTTTTTACATCTTGTTGCCAAATATCATTGGTTACAAACAAACTCATGTGACTAGGCACACTGATTGTCAATCCGTTTTTCTCTGCGTTAAATAATAAGTTTTGTGAAACTACAGCATCTGCTCCGGGTTTATTTTCAATTATGAAATTTGTTCCAGGGTTGTTTTTCTCTACAATACTTGATGCTTTTCTAAATGAGATTTCATTACCTGATCCGGGTGCAAAGCCTACTAATACTTTGATCGGTTTTGTTGGTTGCCATGCAAATGCAATCAACGGTAAAAATGCTAATATACTTAAAAATTTCTTCATCAGTCCTCCTAAATTAATACGATGAACAGATATTTATGCCAAATAGTAAAAATTTAAGCAGTTGTATCAAAAATTATAGATTTGTCTTGCTTTTTCAAATAAGTGTCATAAAAAATGATAGCAGATTCTTTATTTTTATCATCTATTTCCAAATGAGATATAATACGGTCAATGATGACATTCATCATATTTGGATTCAGTACATCAGTCAATGACAATTTTAATACATTTGGTGATGCACACTCATTCAACATATCGATGTTTGGAAAGTCATTATACGAATGATATTGAGATAGTTGGTTCTTCTTATGTACCCAAAGATTGTGTGCTAGTTGCATTTCCGATTCATTTTCTGGTACAATCAATATTTTTTTAGAATTCGGAAACTTTATTTCTAGTTGGTCAATACAAATTAAATGCAATGCTACTACTAAATTGTCAGCAGTATTCATCTGTATCAGAGTATCTGCAAAGTTATCAAATGCTTCTATTTGATTTTCATTCAGCTTTACTCTACATGACATTTTCCGTTCATATGATTCATGGAAAAGATTCATAATTCTAAGAGAATTGGAAGAATGTAGTTTACTGATTTCCCCTGTTTTTGTTATTGTAGCTACGACAGAATCATCTATTAATTTATCACATATCGTTCCTATAAATTGTCCGCAACAGCCCGGCAAATAGGACACGAAAGTTATTTTTTTATCGCTCATTGTTTAATTAAATATGTTATATTTATAAATCACCATGAACACAAAAATTTTTAATCTTTTACAAAAAAACTTACAGCTTGCATTTAACTTACCCAAGTATTCAAAAATTGTTATTGATGAGGATACTATTGTACAAGACTTGCCTTGGACACCTGCAAGATATCGCAAGTTCAAAGATGCTGTAGAAGCTGAACTCAGCTTGCCCTGCGACTATGTAGGCACATTACTTGATATTACAAATGATTTGTCAGAGCGATATATCTTGCGTTTCTTTAGTGAGATTTGGAAACCAAGAACAGGTGACTATGAACATACTGGGTGGGAATTAGCTGATGAAGTTAACAAACTTAACCCAGAAAAAGTATTAGATGTTGGTTGTGGTTATCATCCATTCAAGGGTCGTATACAAAATATCATCGGCATCGACCCATATAACAATCAAGCTGACTATGAAGTTGACATACTTGAATATAAAGTTAAGCCAGAATCGCACGATGTTATTCTAGCATTAGGGTCTATTAATTTTAATAGTAAAGATGAGATTGAAGCACGATTTAGTCATTGTGTCAATCTATTGAAGAAGGGCGGGAAGTTTTATCTAAGAGCTAATCCAGGTATACCTCATAAGACCGGACCGTATGTTGATATTTTTCCATGGAGTTTTGAAGTAGTGAATGAGTTTGCAGAGAAATACAATCTTAAACTAGAAACTTTTAAGAAAGATGCTAACGATAGATTATATTTTGTGTATTATAAGAACTGATATCAAAGGGAAAAAATGTCAACGCATTTTTTAACCATTGATGATACAATTCTTCATTAAGCGGAGTATCTATCCATTGCTTAAGCACAGTTATTAAATTACCATTTAAAATATCTCTAAAGTCTATGACTTTAGTAGCTTTTCTATATGCTCGATAGATATTTATATAGTTGAATTGTATTTCTTTTGGATTAAAAGTATGGTGAGGGTATGACACTTTCTCTGCCCGTCGTAAACACCATTCGACCACTCGGACATCATATGATGTATCTATTAGAATGTAATCTAAATTTCTTTCTCTGTGATAATCATAATACTGAGTAGCAACCGCATTGTATCTAGTAGACCAATTTTGCATTTGTATATCAATATCATTGAAGTCTTTTGGTGTAGCTTTTTCTCTGGGTAGTGCCGGTACAACTCTAGAATTAATTAATTTAAAATCTTTACTATCTATTACAGCGGCTACCATATCACCGGCAGCACCTGGTTGATATAATATCAGATGCATTTTAAAAAGGAAAGTCGTCTTTAATTAATAATAACCAAGAAGAATATAACTCCGTATCTAACGAAGTATCAACAAAAGGTGTCAACTTCTCAATCAATCTACCTTCTAATATATCTTCAAGTGTTATTACTAGATCGGATACATGTCTTCCAATTATACTTTTGTTTTTGATATCCATTGCAGTAGTAATTACATTTTTGTCAATAACATATTGTGATCTATCAATTACCCAATCTATTGCTTTATTAGATGATGCATCTACAAAAATATATTTGAATTCAGGAGAAGTGGCAGTTGGTTCAATATGTCGTTTAGATAGGTAACTTTGAATACTTTTAAATTTACTTTCTAGTTGTTTAGCATCGGCGTATATATCGCTTGGCATAGGAGAACGATTTAATAATTCTCTATCGTGTGTGAAATTTAAATATGTTCCGCCCAAAACTAATTCTACATCACTTGAATCAATAACTGCGCTTACAATGTCGGTGCATCCACCGATAATTCCATTAATTATATACATATGTTCCTTTATTGTATCAATTGAACGGGAAATCATATTTTATCAATGATAACCAAGCTTCATACAAGCGGGTATCTAATGGGGTATCGACAAACGGAGTCAATTTCTCAATTAATCTACCCTCTAATATATCATCTACTGTAATCACTAGGTCAGATGAGTATCTAGAAATTACACTTCTACTATAAGTCTGTTTTGCATCAGGTACTAAAAATTCTTGAATTAATACTTGCATTCTTGCATTAATCCAAGCCGTTGCTTTTTCACTAGTAGGATCCACAAATATATACTTGAATTCTGCTATTTTTCTTTTTTCTTTTGGTTCGATATGTCTTTTCTCTAAAGTAGTTTGTATACTTTTAAAAGTCAATTCAAGATTCTTAACAGTGGCGTACAAATCTTCTGAAGAAGTTGGGTCTACTGCACCGTTTAAGTATTCTCTTTCTTCTGAGAAGTTAATATACATCCCCTCTGAATACAATTCAGTATCAGACGAGTCAATCACAGCGTTCACAATATCAGTGCATCCACCATACAATCCAGTAATTATATACATGCGTTTCCTTTTAAATACAATATATATATTTATTCAATCTAAATTGAATAGCCAAAAAAATAGGACCCGAAGGTCCTATTTTACATTGAGGGTCCGTTTCCAGATTTGAATCCTACTTCCCCGCCTTCTTCTTTGATTCGTTTTATAACATCTTCAAATAAGATTGGTCTATAGTCTGTATGCTCAACACATACACAATGATATCGAGGATCCAGTAATTCCTCATCACTAAACAAATCCCTATACATTACACGATTTGCATGTAAGTGTCCGTGAATGTTGACACCAAAACGACCTAACGATGCCTCATGAATCGGGATATGACTTAAGATCATTCCGTTCATAACATGATATGCTCGTAACTCTCTAAAGTGTTCTCTATAGTCATCATCTTTAAAAATATCGTGGTTACCACGAATTAAAACTTTGTCACCGTTTAACCGATGCATAATCTTTAATGCTTTGCGGTTGATAACTACATCACCTAAGTGATATACTTTGTCGTTTGGTCTAACTGTTTCGTTCCAACGCTTGACCATTTCTTCATCCATCTCATCTGGATCAGTCCATGGTCTTAACTTTGTAACACCGTCATTTCGTGTAAACCTACACACTCCAGTGTGTCCGAAGTGAGTATCGCTTGTTAAAAATACTGCAGGCATTATACCCTCTCTTTCTTTACGCGGCCAATACGGCTTGCTTTATTCCAATCATAAGTGACACCATCTGGTGTCTTGCCATCAGTAACACTATCAACACCGAATCGACCTACAATCTCTGTTGTGCCATCTGTAATAACTACAAACTCATCAACATATTTTGCCATCTCCATTGCGATAGTTAGGTCTAGAGATTTACCTCTTACATGACCATCATTATCTTTTACTAACCACATATTATTCCTTTACGCAACAAACCAATTGTCGTTTTCTTTCAACTCGATTGATTCGTTGCCATCATAATCATCTACTCTAAACAATGTACCTTCTGGTATCCATGCTACTCTCAGATCGTCTAAACCACCTGAGTATATATCCGGATACTTCAATGCTACATAGGTTTTTAACTCAGCCCACTTTTCTTTTTCAACAAACTTTACGATTGCCGGGTCAAAAAGTATTTCAGGTGTATCAGTGTTCCATGTGTACCATCCTGCACCGAAGCCAGGGGAATACAACACTGCCACTTTACCATCTTTGCTCAATTTTTCTATCATATATCACCTTCATAGTTCTTGGGTAATACAAATCCCCAACTAGTTTCTACACCATTGATCGTATGTTTTTCATTCTCATCATACGCCCAACCTAATTTTTTCATCATGCGATGCTTGACAAGTAAGTTAGGGCTACGAAACGCTTCAGTATCTTTGAAACCCATCATAACACCAACTTCACATACTGCACCACTACGACATACACCTGCATGACAATGAACAATCACATTCATGTTATTGTCTTTTGCATGTTGAAGCAAACGAACCAATTCATCAGCTTGTTCCTGACTGCAACGCATTGATTCTTCTAATGCAAAGTCTTTTTCTTCAATGTCAAGGAATTGAAATTGATGAACCTCTTTAAAATTATACAACGGAGTAGGAAATTCATATGCAGGATCAACGATTTGAATCAACATAGCATTAGGACCTGGATCAATATGAAACCCCTTTTTGATATCACTCATCGCTACATTTTGAATCCACATGATTATTTCCTTAATATCTTATTATACTCCCGAAATGATTTATTGTCAAATAGGAAAAGGTGTAAGCATTTCTACTTACACCTCAAATTTGGCATCCCCCCAAGGACTCGAACCTTGACTAACGGTTTTGGAGACCGGTATGCTGCCATTACATTAGGGAGATATTTAATTCTTTAAGTTTATTTATGTAAAATTCTTGACCTTGACTGACAGTTGTACGCCAGTCATTCAACGAATCCTCATTAGCACCATCACTAACAAACTTGTAACATAGAAATTCTACATTATGTTTCTTACATACTTTTGCAATAGCATATGCTTCCATATCTACTACATCGGCAGGGATAAGTAAGTTACTATCAGTGACAAAGTTATCACCTGTACTACAAGTTAGTCCATCACCATTATCAATGATGATAGTATCTTCAAACGGCGTTTGTCCTGGTAGACTACCTAACTCACAGCACATCATATCACGCTGTACAAACTTTGACACTTGATGAAATCCCGACTTAACAGTCACTCCACCTGCTGTGCCAAAGTTTATTACACGCTTTGGATTATATTTAGTGATGAGTTCTGCCGCTGTCATTGCGGCATTAACTTTACCTACACCAGTGTAGAAGACCTTCATGCTGTAAGACATGTTAGGTGCTTCATCTTTGAGTGCGATAAGAATCAAGTCATGCATTTTTTCTAATGCGTTTTAAATACTCACGACCTACAAGACCCTGTTCAATTTCCATCAATGCTGTTACAGTGGGACCTGCTTTAGTAACTAGTGTTGAACGATGGCCTCGTTTCAATTCTCGTACACGCTGTGCGGCAATTAGAACTAAATCGAATCGATTACCAACAGCTAGTGCGGCTTCTTCACTTGTATATCTTGCTCTGGATTCAGTCATATCTTCTTTCGTTTTGTTAATAAACTTGGAGCGGGTAAGGAGGCTCGAACTCCTGACATCTTCCTTGGCAAGGAAGTGCTCTACCAACTGAGCTACACCCGCATTGTTTGGTACATCGTGACGGGCTCGAACCGCCGACAGCCACCGTGTAAGGATGGAGCTCTACCAACTGAGCTAACGATGCATTATTCTATTTAACCACCTTGGTTACTATCTTTAACTTCTGATTGATTAGCAATTTTTTCAAAAGCTTCATCTTCATTCTGTTGATCCTCAACTACTTTTGGATCAGGTTTGCGAAAGATATTATCCCAGTTATTATTAAACGTATTTAAATCTACGCTATATGGTCTAGGACTTGATCCTTTGCTCACTTCTTGTCTCCTCTGCCACCGAATGAACGAGAGTTGCTTCTTTCAATTTCAGCATAGCTACGAATAAATGCACCACGCTTGTGTGCATCCATAATCAATGCCGCGGCACGTTTAACTGTCTTTGAAACTTTCACTGCTTTCGCATCATAACCTCTGCATGTCATACTATTTCCTTTGTAATAAAATTGGTCGGAGTACAAGGATTCGAACCTTGGACCCCCTGGTCCCAAACCAGGTGCGCTACCAGACTGCGCTACACTCCGAATTATTGGTTGCGGGAGGAGGAATCGAACCTACCATCTTGAAGCTTATGAGACTTCAGTGCTACCAATACACTTTCCCGCGATAATTTATAAATGTATTTCTTTTTCACTTACATTGCCAGTCCTATCAGCTGGGTGTGAAACACACTTATAAAGTGAGACTGCTACTACACCACATAGCCCAATCTCTGAGTAGTTACCCTGTCCATTCTATTTCTATTTAGACGGTAGAAGTCCGCCTTTGTGATTTCTCAAGTCGCTCCTAAAGAGAGCCTTGCAGTAGATCCAATGCACTGTGGCGTCTATGGGTTTGCCAGTATTCCCCCCTTTGTATAACGGGCAAGGGCGCCCGGGTTTATTTACCAGTAGTACAAGTGAGGCTTGCGACTTACACTTGGGTAATCAATAGCATCTAAGTCATTGATATCTACTTTCAATACAGTTTTCTCCCACTGACGACCTTTCGCTCGTTGTGGTTGATTCATGAATTCACGAATATACCACATTGGTGTAGTCATCCAATGATTCTCTGTATCAACATTTTTCTTTTTCTTAGTCAATACCCCTGGATACTGTAAGTAATCAATATACTTACGACCACCAGAAAAGTAATAACGATAGTCCCATGCTTCCTCAGGGAATCTGAGTTTGCTAGGGAGGTCTTTATACGTTCTAGACATGTTGTTCTCCTTATCTAAAATCGCATATTAACCTCTCTTTCTATATGTTTGGTGGAGGAGACAGGGATCGAACCTGCGACCTATTGCTTGCAAAGCAACCGCTCTCCCAACTGAGCTACACCCCCAAATTTGGTGCTCCAGGTCGGACTCGAACCGACACGCCTCTCGGCACTGGCTTCTAAGACCAGCGTGGCTACCAATTACACCACCAGAGCATTATAATATAACACATTACGAACCTCTTTCTAAGTTATGTGCCTAGCGAGTATTCTAAATGTGTTCATGTAATGTGTTATATTATAACAGATAATTATTTATCTATCAACTATTTTTGGGTAAGAAGAACTCAGTCGTATGAAAACCATTTACCGGTTAGTTGTCACAGAGGACTGAGCCATATTATTGGAGCGGGGTAAGAGAATCGAACTCTCCGCATCAGCTTGGAAGGCTGAGGTATTACCACTATACGAACCCCGCATAAATTCTGGAGCAACGGGAGGGATTTGAACCCCCGGTTTTACGGATTTGCAATCCGTTGCATTTGACCGCTCTGCCACCGTTGCGTATAAATATGCTTATGCATTATATTGAATATTTAGATTTACCACCAGTGCCTGAAAATTTGATAGAAACAATTCAGACTATTATTGATAAACCATACAAGGATGCAAGTAATGTTGCATCGTCTTATGCATATTTCAAAACCAAATATGTTAATAATGATTTGAAAGACTGGCTTCAATCTATATTTGACTTTGAAATATACCCTCAATATCAACTAGTATATAACGGCTTGCCTATACATATTGATAAAGGTAATAGAGTTGTTGCTTACAATTATTTACTTGATACTGGCGGAGACAATGTTAAGACTGTCATATATGATGACAGCTACAAGCCATTACAAATCGAGAAGCTCGATTTAAATCGCTGGCATTGCATCAATACCGGGATGCTACATGGTGTTCATGGAATACATCCCGACAAAGTAAGAATTGCTATAAGCATAGGCTCTGACGTCCCCCGGCGGTAATTATAGTGTATGCATCAGGCTTTGAACCCCTCACTACACCTTCCACCCGCTTCCCGACAGGGACCGTTCTCGCATTGCTAGCGGCCTTTCGGTTTAAAGACTACCACCCGTAACTATCACATTACTTCTCATCGTGTGGGTCACACTATCAGTTGATTAGACTGAACGTTCTGGTGGAGAGTGTGGGATTCGAACCCACGCACCCATTGCTGAATGACAGATTAGCAATCTGTTGGTTTAACCACTCACCCAACTCTCCAAATCTGATTATACTGAAACACACTATTAATCTCTCGGGGCATATCACCCCAAGATTAACATATCCCTATGACAATCAATAATATGCTTTAGTATAATGGAGCACTGAGAATACATGCTTACCGAGTAACACCTCAGACATTATTGTAAACCTTGCGAGCCTACTTTCTTCTGATTTCCACTAAGCCCTGCTTTTACACAGTAACCTAGTCTGTTACCAACATCGCCGTTTTAAGTCAGGCATTAGACTTGACATGATATGCTATTCTACGCTTTCTACTCCGTTGACCTTGCGAGCCATTCAGTTGCGCTAACAACTTACGAAACTTCCTGCATAAACTGATTTCACCTTGCGAGTTACGTCAGACTTGATTGTGTTGCCACTCAAGTATTAGATGTTTTTCACATACCACCGAGACAGACTTTGCATTTTTATAAGATAGTTGGAGTTGAACCAACAGCCTATTCCTTAAAAGGGAATCACTCTACCATTGAGTTATATCAACCTACTGTGATGTGCTGTCTCAGTTGCTTCATAATCTTTTGGACTACAAAATACAACACGCCACGTACCTTTTGTCTCGCGGACTACTCAGTCGTCTTTCACGATCGGTGTATATGCCTGTTACCACACATATCCACTAACCATTCAAACTGCATACGAACTCTTGGGAGCGACTCCTCGAATCAATACACTACCTTTTCTTATACCTGTTGACAAGTTGGTTTTGTGTTGAGGTCAGCACCACCTGTTACTCTCTGTCCGCCTGTCTTACCCTCACGGGAACATAAACAGACATTCTTTCCAACACACTTGCTTTGCAGTTACAACCACCGGTCTTATCAGTGATCGCACCCTCACGGGTGTAAGCAGGCTTGCATAGATGAACCATTACTGGCGCAGTCGTGTAGGACGATACTGCTTTGGGCATATCACTATGCTTATTCTAAAGAGGCTATGCCCCCAAATTCTTATACAAATACACACTCACAGGAATTGAACCTGTCTACCTGTGCCTCTTGTGACACGGGCTGTATCCGCTACATCTGCGTGGCCTACGCATTTGTGTGTATATGTATAAGAACTATACAAAATGGTGCCTCGACCGGGACTCGAACCCAGAACCTACCGATTATGAGTCGGGTGCTCTAACCAATTGAGCTATCAAGGCAATTTGGTGCGAGTGGGCGGGGTCGAACCGCCATGTCTTGCGACGCCAGATTTTAAGTCTGGTGAGTATACCGATTTCTCCACACTCGCATTGTTCTTACTTATTACCCCTAAGACCAAGGGAAATATTCTTTTTATGTTCTTCACTCTTGGGTTTACCTTTATTACCCTTACCGTGTTTGTTACCTAGTTTTGCTTGTCTTTTACAAGCCTCTTCGTAACCATATTTCTCAACGGTAGCATCCCAAGGACTTTTCCAAGTGCCATTGTTTTTAGCATCTTGAACATTTTCTTTTCTTGTTCCCCAGTAAAGATGTTTTGGATTTGAACACTTGTCATTATGACAGGCGTGACACAAATCAACTTTACTAGGCAAGTTTGTATCTAAGTATTGTGCTAACACACCTCTATGTACAGTACTGTTGCCACCTCGCTCAATACAAGGCTCAGTAAGGTCTAAGTGTTTTGTACGCACATCCCTAGATTCATTTATCCAGTTTTCAACTAAAATCATTTTATTCTCCTCATATTTATTTATACTAAACACAAGAAAATAAACGATTTTGTGATTACTTAATCAACTTTTTAAAGAACAATCTGTATTATATATCAAAAACAAATTGTTGTCAAATGAATTTGTAAGTAGTTTCACCATCGTTATTGAAACCATTCACCCAATTATATAAAGCCGGCTGGGACTCGGTACGCTACTTGAGATTCATCCAGTCTGTACGCCACCTTGTACCCTGATCTTCCGATCAGTCGGGCATCGAACCCGTAACCTTCTACTATATCAGTCCTTCGAAGAAACCTTTATAGCGTGACTTCACTTGCTAACACTTACAAAAAATAGATGAAAGTCCGTTACTCGCCAAGGATAGGTTCTACCTGTTACTTCCTTATAGCTTTTCGCTTGACAACTTTCAAAATTAAAAAAGAGCTTGTAGACTAAACTACAATTTACCGGTTTCTAGACGAACTCTTAAACTTGGCGCACCGTAGGGGACTCGAACCCCTGGCCTCTTGCGTGACAGGCAAGCGATCTAACCAACTGAGCTAACGGTGCAAATAAAACAGTAGTTGGAATCTTACTTCAACACGCTCTAGGCGTATCGGTCTGGTGGAGTTAACCACGATTCAAGCAACTACCTAATCTTGGTGGAGACGACTGGAGTCGAACCAGTAGTGCCTTTCGGGCGGCGGATTTACAGTCCACTGGGGTTACCAATTTTCCTACATCTCCAAAATAGTGATAAGCTACTGGGTTCCACTCCAGCCCTTAATTGAGCGGTTACTCTGTCCATCTCCATTTATTCAAAGTCTGTGTGCAGTTGAGCTTCTGCCTATCAGAGTCTGCAAGGGTATTTTTATGCCCTGCGCTAACGGTCTTCTGCCACCGGATCTCTATCGTTAATCATACGCTACTTTAAAGAAAGTAGTAACTGGATTCTGGAAGAGCCACGGGGAATCGAACCCCGCTTCCAAGGATGAAAACCTTGTGTCCTAACCGATAGACGATGGCTCCATAAACGATACACTAGCCGACCCCGGGATTTTAACCCAGTATTCATATTAGTTTTGCACGAGTTTTGCGCTCGGTCAACTAGTGTATTCTCTATACAAAAACACACTAAAAGGGATATATGTCGCTACCGATGGTAAGTTAGCAACATACAAGGGATCTAGTATGTTTGCGTATAGAGCCCTGAACTTAACAGGGTTATACGAATTCTAAATTTTAAAGAACTGTTTTGCAACTAACTCTATCATTTGTTGCTAAGTGTCTATTATAACACCTTTTGAATTAATTGTCAAATTCTTTTGTGTCTTTGTTTCCCAAGAACTTGTTCAATCAATCTAAGAATCTATTGTAGCACCAACTTGATTTATTGTCAAATTTTCAGTGCCTTAGTGAAGTTTTCTGTGATTACTTTATCACGGACCCAGACAAATTCACAATATACACGGCCTTCACCTAAATGAAATTTTTTGTTTTTGATTTGTTCTTCAATATAGTCCCAACCGAGACCTTCATTGTAAACACGCATCAATGCCTTTGCCGCATTGCGAGTTTGATATTTAAAACCTTGACCAAGAAGTTCTCGGCGCCAATCGTCATTCAACATATCAAGCTCCTTTAATTAATCAATACATGTATTGTACTACAGGTTTGATTAATTGTCAAATTTTAATTTATAGTACTTTTGTTTTCTAAGGGTAAGGTTGTCCAAAGAATGATGGCTCTTTTATTAGTGAGTCCATTTGCAGGGAAGTTATCACTTGCATGAAACTTGTATCTACTTGCGGCCATCAATGAACCTTTCTTCCAAGGAAAGATAACATCAAGTGACAAGTATTCCATATACGGTTTATATTCTGCTGATAGATATTTGTCATATATTTCATCACTTATACCATTCTTTTTCTCGGCATCTTCACTAATATAGTCAAACAAGGATTTAGTAGGTACATACCATTCATTGAAAATAACAGTATGTGAATTACAAGTTTCTAATGGGATAACTATAGTCCACGCCCCGTAATTATTTTCATCTATTCCGGCTTCTCCTAAAACGCCATCTGTGTGAATTTTATAGGGCTGATAAGAGTTTAATATATGTCTACCATGAATGACCACATCCCCGAATTCTTTTTTTATTTTAGTAGAAATTATATCCAATGTTTTTTCAAAACGAAAAATATTTCTATCTACATCGGGGCCATGTTGACTTACTATACCATGTATCTCATTCTGTAATATGCCATCTCGATGAAATGGTGTATTACCGCAGGTCTTTAATGATTGACGGTATTCTTCTTCAAAGATTGCAATTTCTTCATCAGTGAAGAATTGATCAATAACTCTAGTATCTACAATTGGTGGATTTTTAATCATGCAATTATTTATACAAATTATGGTCCGGGGTACAGGAATCGAACCTGTATTGACTGCTTAGAAGGCAGCTGTATTATCCATTATACTAACCCCAGATAAATTTCTAACTTGCCTCTATTGTAGCAGATTGATGAATTATTGTCAACCTTGACAACAACTATTTGTTTGGCTCCCCAACGTGGGATCGAACCACGGACCAATTGATTAACAGTCAACTACTCTACCTCTGAGCTATTAGGGAATAAATTCGGTGTAGGGTTCAAACCTACTGCGTTACATACCGTCATCGTTGTAACTCTGCACTATGTTATAGCCATTATGTGCCTGCATTTTTCTTGGTGCCCCAGGTTAGAATCGAACTAACTACCTACCGCTTACAAGGCGGGTGCTCTACCAGTGAGCTACAAGGGCGAAATACTTTCAACTGTGACCTTACACTCTCTCCGTTGACGATTGAGTAGCCGACATTCTTAATGTCATCTCGGAACTGACTTGAATATTTATAGAGAGTATATCACAACAAAACTTTTTTGTCAAGCCTCATTGTGATATCTTTCTAGCTTAGGAGAATTCTACTATGCTTGGGAACACCTGCTAACAAGTATTCCATTTGGTCAGCGAGAATTGTTCTATGTTGTAAAATCATGTTTTCGTAATGATTAGGTACATACGGTGCGTAAAGCAATTCCATACGAGCTTCTTTCAAAGTCTTATGACCTTTACGACTATTACATTCTTTACACGCTGTAACAACATTCATCCAGGTGTTTTCACCACCTTTACTCTTTGGATGAATATGGTCACGACTTAATGCATGATAGTTTGCAAAGTGTTCACCGCAGTAAGCACACACTTGTCTATCACGACCAAACAATGTTTTGTTAGTCAATGCTACACATGAATGTTTGTACGGGTTGAATCCGTGACCTTTGATAGCGATAATGCTAGAAGTTTCTAAGTAACTTTCGGTACCGTCATTCTGTACACCACCGCGATATCTAGCCACAATTTCACCCATTGACCATGCGATGGCATCTTTTGCTTTGTAGGTAATTGCGTCATCATTTGAGATCCACTGCCGGGGAACTCCTGAGATATCTAGTGCTAGAACAGCCATGGTGTACTCCTTTTCTTGCTATTGTCACTACTTGTATTTAATGTTAGTTTGGCGGGTCCTGCAGGAATCGAACCCACATCTCCAAGTTCGAAGCATGGCATTCTATCCATTGAACTAAGGACCCT
>JACCEE012186888.1_pt1 | contig 34453 bp, 37 predicted proteins | sample 7449931 | NCBI WGS metagenome assembly JACCEE01 (sample SAMN15323457, study PRJNA562643) | freshwater metagenome | isolation source: river surface water | place: USA:Blue River Watershed | collected 2017-08-19 | reverse complement strand
TGATTAAAAAAGTACAATTACTTTTATAAAAAATTATACAGGTGCTGCATGGCTGTCGTCAGCTCGTGCCGTGAGGTGTTTGGTTAAGTACCTTAACGAGCGCAACTCTTATTTTATATTGGTAATCTTTTTAATGTTAAAGGATCCACTTATAAAAAACAGCTAGTGATAAGCTAGAGGAAGGTGAGAACGACGTCAAGCCCTTATGGCCCTTATGAACTGGGCTACACACGTGCTACAATGGTAATTACAAAAAGTTATACAATAAAGTGATTTGGAGTAAATCTTTAAAAATTACCGTGTTCGGATTGTAGGCTGTAACTCGCCTGCATGAAGGTGGAATCACAAGTAATCGTAAATCAGCATGTTACGGTGAATTTGTACTTAGACCTTGCACACACCGCCCGTCACATGCCGGGAGTGGGTTTTGTTTGAAATTAGATAAAAATTTTTAAAGATATAGCATTAGGCTTAGCCTTGTTATATTGTTTAAAGGTTTTTTCTAATCATTATAGAATCTGTAACTGGGATGAAGTCGTAACAAGGTAGTCGTACGGGAACGTGCGGCTGGAATAAATATATAACAATATTTGGTTTTATACCAAATACTAATGTTAGCAAATTATGCTTGCAATTAATAATAATTTATACAATTTTGCGTCTCGTTGGTTATTTTCAACCAATCATAAAGATATTGGGATCTTATACTTAATTTTCGGAGCATTCTCTGGAGTGTTAGGTACCACCATGTCTGTTTTAATTAGAATGGAGCTATCCTCACCAGGAAGTGAAATTCTAAATGGAAATTATCATTTATATAATGTTTTAATTACTGGACATGCCTTTTTAATGATTTTTTTCATGGTAATGCCTGTTTTAATTGGAGCTTTTGGTAATTTTTTTGTTCCATTAATGATTGGAGCGCCAGATATGGCATTTCCAAGACTAAATAATATTTCGTTTTGGTTATTACCTCCTTCGTTATTACTATTATTATCATCTGCATTAGTAGAAGCTGGAGCTGGTACTGGATGGACTGTATATCCACCATTAGCAAGTATTCAAGCACATTCTGGGCCATCTGTAGATTTAGCAATTTTTAGTCTACATTTATCTGGAGCATCGTCAATTTTAGGATCTATTAATTTCATTACAACCATTATTAATATGAGAGCTCCTGGAATGTCTATGCATAGATTACCTTTATATGCTTGGGCTGTATTTATCACTTCAATCTTATTATTATTATCTTTACCAGTATTTGGAGGTGCTATTACCATGTTATTAACTGATAGAAATTTTAGTACTACCTTCTTTGATCCTGCAGGAGGAGGAGATCCAGTATTATACCAACATTTATTCTGGTTCTTTGGACATCCTGAAGTTTACATTCTAATTATTCCAGCATTTGGTATTGTAAGTCATGTACTTTCTACTTTTGCAAATAAACCAATTTTTGGTTATTTAGGGATGGTTTATGCTATGTTATCTATTGGATTATTAGGATTCATTGTGTGGGCACATCACATGTTTACCGTTGGATTAGATGTAGATACTAGAGCTTATTTCACTGCAGCAACTATGATTATTGCTGTTCCTACAGGAATTAAAATTTTTAGTTGGGTAGCTACTTTATGGGGAGGATCTATTAGATTAAAAACTCCAATGTTATTTGCTCTTGGATTCTTATTTTTATTCACCGTAGGAGGAGTAACTGGAGTAGTACTATCAAATTCTGGATTTAATGCTGTAGTACATGATACTTATTATGTAGTAGCGCATTTCCATTATGTACTATCAATGGGAGCAGTTTTTGGTATCTTCGCTGGATGGTATTATTGGATTGGTAAAATGACTGGATTACAATATCCTGAAGTATTAGGACAAATTCATTTTTGGATGTTCTTCGTTGGAGTAAACGTAACTTTCTTCCCAATGCATTTCTTAGGACTATCTGGGATGCCAAGAAGAATTCCTGACTATCCTGATGCATTTGCAGGATGGAATGCGATTGCCTCTTTTGGTTCTTATATTTCATTCTTCTCAATGTTCTTCTTCTTCTATATTGTTTATGTAACATTAACTCAAGGAGAAAGAGTAACTGCGAGAAATGTTTGGAAATAAAAATTTGCCATTCATTATCATTGAATAAAATTTATTGAAAAGTGGTTTTAAGAGCTATCGCCAAATGGTAAGGCAATCGTCTTTGACACGATCATTTGTTGGTTCGAGTCCAGCTAGTTCTGCAATGGATTTTAAAAATTTGTGTGATTTACATTGCACGTAATATTTATTTTTAGTACTTTATTTTATATAAAATCTTAAAATAGACGTCGCGCTTAATGACAATATATTTATTTATTATAGTTTTATAATATATTTATATTGTGTTGATAAGGATAATACAGGAATCGAACCTGTAGCTGCAACGTTATGAGCATTGTGTTCTACCATTGAACTAATTATCCAAGCACGAAAGTAGGATTCGAACCTACGACATCCGGATTATGAGCCCGACAAGCTACCTGGCTGCTTCATTTCGCATCGAAAGCCTAAGTGAGATTTGAACTCACATTTTAAAATTTGCAATTTTATACATTAACCAATTATGTTATTAGGCCTCTATTAATAAAAATTTTTAGAAACTTTTATAGTTTCATTAGAGCAATTTTGCATTAAAATAGAGTTTTTAGTTAAATTATCAGTACAATAAAAATCTTTAATTTTTTGTTTAATAGGATATTTACTAATAATTATACTTGAATCAGAATCTTTAACAATATCAATAATTGAATTTTCATTTTTTAGAGTAGTATATAACTCTGGATGAGTTGTAACTTCTACTAAACTAGAAATTGATTGTGAAAGTGGTAAAGTTGTTTCAAAAATACTAGAAATAATATCATTTGCAGATCGGCTATTTAATGAAGAAGTAACGGATTTATATGTTTTTTGTAATCTATGTTCAACATTTAAATGCATTTCTTCTGATTCATATGGGGTTAACATAGGAACCACTATATCAGCATCACTAGCACATGATGAACCATGAGTATTTATCCAAATTTTTTTATTTGCAGCTGATAAGATATTTTTAGTAAATATATTTTCTTCTAAGTTAACAAAAATTGATAAAGAATTTTTTGTAGTAGTTGATTTACTTGAAAATGCATTATAAGATAACCAAGATGCTCCTTCTGAATTTCTATTATTAGTTAAATGTAGTACCTTTAGTGAAGAAAAGATATTTGTTAATTTTGAAGTAATACTTTTAATATTACCAAAAGTTCTATCAAACATATTTTCACCAATTATAATACATGGATTTTTTGATCCAAATAAAGAATGAGATAATTTTTCAATTTTTCCTTCAAAAATAGATAAACTTTTCGATAGACTTAAATTTATAAAAGTAGAAGGCATATTTAACTCAAAAGAAGTACCAATTACTTGAACATCTATTGGGTCATGCACCACTTTTGTACGAAGTCTTGAGTTTAAAATCGAAGATTCTAATCGAGTATTTACACCAAATAAAAAAACAACACTAGATAAATTATCTATATCATTCATTAAATGTTTTTGAGAAGAAATAAAAAAATTGTTAACCGATAAAGCAGTGGTATTTATCAAATGAGTTTTTACAGTATTTGGATAAACATTTGCTAATTTTTTTAAAGTTAGCATTGTTTCAAAATCACATTTATCATTAATATAAAAGTTTACTAATGAAGACTCTTTTACATAAACATCAACTTTTTTAAGAAAATCTGACCAAGTAGACTTAATAAAACTTTTATTATCTGATTTAATAAAAACATTATTTAAACGGTTTTTAATTGTAGAATCATAAGAGAATCTAGCTTTATCAGATATTAAACTTCCATTAATTTCACTATTATTTTTAGGTAATACCCTAAAAATTTCAGCTTCTTTGTAGTTAACATAAATATTTGAACCTAAAGAATCAGTAACATCTATACTTTCAGAAAGACGTAATTCCCACGGACGTGTTTTAAACGCATATGGTTTTGAAGTTAAAGCCCCAACAGGACATAAATCAATTACGTTACCAGATATTTCTGATTTAAACATTTGTGCTACATAAGATCCAATCTCAGTACTTCCCCCACGATTTAAGGTACCAAAAAAATCAACACCTGCAATTTCAGTACTAAAACGAACACATCTTGTACAAGTAATACATCGTGTCATTATAGTTTTGATTAAAGGTCCACAATACTTATCTTCAACTCCTTTTTTGTTGAAAAAATATCTACTATGATTTGCTCCAAAAGTTTTAGTTTGATCTTGTAGATCGCATTCTCCAGCTTGATCACAAATTGGACAATCTAAAGGATGATTTAACAGTAATGTTTCAACAACATTTTCCCTAGCTTTCTTTACGAAAGGGCTATCTACATAAACAACCATACCTTCAGTTACTTCTGTTACACAAGAAGCCACTGGTTTTTCAAGAGCTTCAACCTCCACTAAACACATACGACAATTTCCAGAAACTGATAAAATTTCATGGTAACAAAATCTTGGAAGATTTAGTCCAGCATATTTACAAGCCTCTAAGATAGAAACACCAGGTTTAACTAGTATTTCAATGCCATTAACATTTACACTAACCATAAGTTTCTAAAGCTTTTTAAAGATTAGCGTTTTTCGCTACGATCTAAAGTAACAAAATCATCACTATCTTTAAAAACATTTTTAGATGCTTCTAGAGAATCAGTTTGATTTGAAACTTTAGAGGAATTTACATATTGTTTTAATAATTCCGACTCTAATATACCAATAGCTGGAACTAATACTAAGAAGAATACAAAATAAAAAAGAGTAGCTGCCATTCCAATTTCAATAAATGGTGTTTCTACAGGTTTTTGTCCAATCCATCCTAAAATTAAGAAATCAGAAACTAAGAACCAATAAGCAAAAGCAAAAATTGGTCTAAATTTGCTACTTCTTACTTTAGAAGTATTAATTACAGGTAATAATAGTAATACTAAAATCGCACTAATCATTGCCACTACACCTCCTAATTTATCTGGAATAGATCTTAGAATAGCATAAAATGGTAAAAAATACCATTCTGGAACAATATGTGCTGGAGTTACTAATGGATTTGCTGGAATATAGTTATCTGGATGACCTAATAAATTTGGGTAAAAAAATACGAAAAATGCAAAGAAAAATATAAATATAAAAAATGCATATAAATCTTTTACATAAAAATATGGATAAAAAGGAATTGTATCCACATTTGTATTTATACCTAAAGGATTATTAGATCCATCTTTATGTAATAGTGATAAATGCACTATTACTAAACCAGCAATAACAAATGGCATTAGATAATGTAAACTGAAAAATCTATTTAAAGTAGCATTACCCACAGAGAATCCTCCCCATAACCATTCTACGATAGATCCACCAACGAATGGAATAGCTGAAAATAAGTTAGTAATTACAGTTGCTCCCCAAAAACTCATTTGTCCCCAAGGTAGTACATAACCCATAAACGCTGTTGCCATCATTAGTAAAAAGATAATTACTCCACTAGCCCATAATCTTCCTCTTGGATATATATATGAACCATAGTATAATCCTCTAAAGATATGGCAGTAAACAACAATGAAGAACATTGAAGCACCATTAGCATGAGCGTATCTTATTAACCATCCATTTTGTACATCTCTCATAATATGCTCTACACTGTCAAAAGCTAAATCAATATGTGGTGTATAATGCATCGCTAGAAAAATACCTGTTAAAATTTGAACAACTAAACAGATACCTGCAGCAGATCCAAAACTCCATAAATAATTTAAATTAACTGGTGTAGGATAATCAATAATGTGTGAATCGATAAACGATAGTAAAAAGTCTTTATTCCATCTTAATTTTGACATAATATAAATTTTTAATTAATTATTACAAGATTGATAACTTCAATCTTTAAAAAAGTTTAATAAATTAGTCTAATACTAAATTGTCTAATTTAGCAGCAATCCAATTAGTAAATCTGTTAACAGACACACCTTTAACAACAATTGGCATGAATGCATGATTTACTCCACAAATTTCACTACATTGACCATAGTAAACACCCTCTCTTTTAATAAATAATGAAGCTTGAGTTAATCTTCCTGGACAAGCATCAACTTTTATTCCAAAAGACGGAACAGCCCATGCATGAAGTACATCAGAAGCAGTAATTAGTACTCTAATATGAGTATTAATAGGTAAAACTACTCTGTTATCTACTTCTAAATTACGTAGAGATCCTTTTACTAGATCAGATGTTGGAATCATATATGAATCAAAATTTAATGATTCACCTCCTTCTAAAGTAGCATAATCTGAATATTCATAACTCCAATACCATTGGTGTCCTACAACTTTTAAAGTCACAACTGGATCAATTAATTCATCCATTGAGTATAATAAAACAAATGAAGGTACAGCAATTAATACTAGAACAATTGCTGGAATAATAGTCCAAACAATTTCTAATAAACTAGAATGAGTAAATTTATTAGAAACAGGATTTGCTGTTTCATTAAAATTGTATACTACTAAAAATAGCATCCAACATACAAAAACTACAATAACTACTAAGAAGAAACTAATGTAATTATGAAGAGCCATCATTCCTTCTAAAGAAGGTGTTGCTGGATCTTGAATTCCAATTTGCCATGCTTCAGGAGCATCACAATAAGCAATATTTAATTTAAACATATCTTTTAATGTCATAAATTTTGTAATATTTTTTGTGCTCAGTATTGGACTCGAACCAACACCTTTATATAAAGAACAAATTTTAAGTCTGTCGCGTCTACCTATTCCGCCAACTGAGCATAATTTAAATTTTAGGGTGAATAGTGGGATTCGAACCCACATCCTTCAAAGCCACAATTTGACTCTCAACCAATTGAGATATATCCACCAAATTAAGCTATTTTAATGAATTCTTTAACTAAATTTTATTATCAGTACTATAAAAAATAAAAATTACTAATAGTAATGAAAATAAAATCATATCTTTAGATAATAAAGCGGTAAAGAATAAAATTGCTACAAAAAAATAAGCTAAATAATGAAGAATAAATCCAGTTTGGCTTTCTTTAAATTCATTTGAAAATTTAGTAATAACATTAGATAACCCAAAAGGCCCAAATTTTTCTACAAGTCCTCTATCAACATCTTGATAAAAATAGAAATAACTAGATTTTAAAGCTTTTTGAACTATAAACTGATTATAAATTCTATCAAAATACCATTTTTTGTTAAAAAAATTAAAAATAGTTTTCGCAAATGAAGTTTTTTTAAAGTCATAATATTCTTTTAATTTAAAAGTATATAAAAAATAAGCAGCACCTCCACCTAAAAGAGTCACAATTAAAGGTAATAATTTATATTGAATATCTAAAAATTCAATATCAGTCATAGTATAATTGAAAGGACTAATAAAAATTGAAGTTCCCCAAAAATTAGTACCAAATCCAATAAATAAATCTTTTGATAAATACCCAATTAAAACACTTAAAAATGATAATAATAATAGAGGTAATGTCATTCTCCATGATCCCTCATGAGCATGTAAAATTATGTTTTTATTACTATTTGTATTCGATAAAAAAACTAAATATAACAATCTAGTTGAATAAAATGAAGTACAAAAAGCTGCTAAAATACCTAAAATAAAAGAAAATTGTCCAACAATTGTATAAGTTGAAGCACTTACTTCTAAAATAACATCTTTAGAATAGAATCCAGCTAAAAAAGGAAAACCAATTAATGCTAATGAACCGATCATCATAATAGCATATGTGAATGGTATTAAATTTTTTAACCCTCCCATTTTACGCATATCTTGTTCATCAGACATAGCATGAATAACAGATCCAGCTCCTAAGAATAATAAAGCTTTAAAAAAGGCATGATTGTATAAATGAAAAATACCAACTTCATAACTTGATAAACCACAAGCAAATACCATATAACCTAACTGACTACAAGTTGAGTAAGCAATTACCCTTTTCATATCATTTTGAAATAAACCAGTTGTTGCTGCAAAAAAAGCAGTCATTGCACCTACAATTGCTACAAAATTTAATGCTAAAGGTGAATATTCAAAAATATAAGAACATCTAATTACTAAAAAAACACCAGCTGTAACCATGGTTGCAGCGTGAATTAAAGCAGATACAGGTGTTGGCCCTTCCATCGCATCAGGAAGCCAAGTATGTAAACCAATTTGAGCCGATTTACCCATTGCACCTAAGAATAAAAAAATACAAATTAAGTCAATAACATTTATTTGGAAATGACCAATAACTAATTTTTGATCTAATGCTAATGGAACTAAACTAAAAACAATATCATAATCTAATGAATTAAAAACTACATAAATTGTAAACATTCCTAATAAAAGAAAAAAATCTCCTATTCTGTTTACTAGCATAGCTTTAACTGCTGCTTTATTAGCTTGAATTCTTGTGAACCAAAAGTTTATTAAAAGATAAGATGAAACTCCTACTCCTTCCCATCCAACAAACATTTGTAAAAAATTGTTCGCAGTTACTAATATTAACATGAAAAAAGTAAACAGTGATAAATAAGACATAAATCTTGGAAGATGTGGATCATTTTCCATATACTCTGTTGAATATAAATGAACTAAACTTGAAATGAAAGTAACCACAACTAACATTACACATGTTAAACTATCAAAACAGAATGACCAATCTACTTTTATAGTATCTGCATATATCCAATCTTTTAAATTTAAATGGTAAACATTTCCGGTTTTTATAACATCAATCAATAATGTAATAGAGATTAAAAATGAAGTAAAGGTTAACAAAGGTGCGATTATACAAACTCCTTTACCTAATAATCTACCGAATAAACTTCCACTTAAAAAACCTAAAATTGGTAATAAAATAATTAAAAGTAACATATATTTTTACTAAGTTTTAAACTCAAGAGGATAAAGTGGGATTTGAACCCACGGTAACTATTTAATTACGCCAGTTTTCAAAACTAGTGCCTTAAGCCGCTCAGCCATTTATCCTTGTCTAGTATTCTTAATTTTCTGTTTCTGTTAAAAACCAAAATGGAAAAATACTATAAATATCTTTTTTAGTTTTAGAAATCAAATTACTATTAACAATAAAATTAACAGTAAGATTTAATTCTTTAATTGAGGTATCTTTTGAATTTTGGCTAAAAATGTTTTCTATTTCTGGATCAATAATTGTTGGAACCACAAGCTTCATACTTAAAGTATTATCAAGAAAATAAAATTTAGGAACAGAGGTTTCTGTCGCAAAATCATTTTCAATAAAAAAATAGCGAATAAATTTTTGAATATCCTCTGAATTTTCTAAAATGACTTTATAAGAATAAGAACTATCATTTTCTTTTTCTTCTTGCTTATAATTTAAATTTTTTTCTCGATGGTAAGAAATTTTGGGGTTAATTCCAAGCATAAAATAGAACATTAATAAAATTTTTAGGTGAGAGTTTAAATCCGAAGAACTAATAGGGTTTTCAGTTTTCTTATTTTGAGATGAAGATAACTGAACTACAATCTTATTCACCTTTGGAACTTCATTAATATCCTTTACAAGAGTTCTATTGATCAAGTCACATTTTGATAAATAACTAGAGCTAGTGTTTTGCATTAGAAATTAATTATTTATTAAATAAATAGAATTTGATGCTAAATGTAAATATGATAAGAAATACATTGGAGATATTCCCATAATAAATATGAAAATAAACAATGGTAACATAATCATAAACTCTCTAGCATTTAAATCACTAAAACGTAAAGTATAATTTACTTTAACATTTCCAAAAATAATTCTATTATATAACCATAATGAATAACCACCACATAAAATCACCCCTAATGCGCTTACAATAGCTGTAATTACATTAGTTTTGTAAATTCCAGTTAATAATAAAAATTCACCAGTAAAACTACTAGTACCTGGCAATGCAATATTTGCTAAAGTAAATACTAATAAGAAAATTGCATACAATGGCATAAAATGCACTAAACCTCCATAATAATATAGAAATCGTGAATGATAACGATCGTATAAAATTCCAATTAACAAGAACATTCCTCCAGCAACAAATCCATGACTAATACTTTGTATAATAGAACCTTCAATACCTATTACATTAAAACTAAAAATTCCTAATGTAACTAAATTCATATGAGCGATAGAAGAATACGCGATGATTCTTTTTAAGTCAGTTTGCCTTAAAGCACTTAAAGATGCATAAATTACACCAATAACAGATAATAAATACATTAATGGAGAGAAATATAAAGATGCATCTGGAAATAAAGTTAAACTAAATCTTAAGAATCCATAAACTCCTAATTTTAATAAAATACCCGCAAGTAAAACTGAACCAACGGTAGGTGCCTCTACATGGGCTTCAGGTAACCAAATATGAAATGGAAACATTGGTATTTTTGAAGCAAATGAAAAAAAGAATGCAAACCATAATAATTTTTGTTCAAGTAAAGAAAAATTCCAAGACATTAAGTATTCTAAACTTAAAGATCCGGTTTGACTATAAATATATAAAATCCCTATTAACATTAATAATGATCCACATAATGTATAGAAAAAAAATAAATATACAGCTCGAATTTTTCTTTCACGTGATCCCCAAATACCAATTACTAAATACATTGGAATTAAGATAGCTTCAAAAAAAATATAAAATAATAGTAAATCTAAAACACTAAAAATAACTAGAAGAAAAAACTCAATTACTAATAAATTTATTGCATATTCTTTAAATTTCGCTTCTGGCCATATAAATAAAATGCATAAAAATATTAATAATGCACTTAAGAAAAAAAAATAGACAGAAATACCGTCTAATCCAAAAGATAATGAAAAATTTAAAAATTGAGAATCAAATCTATATGTGGTTAACTCTTGAAAATGATATAAATTATTTTCAAATTTTGCTAAAATTAGAGATGAAAGTATTAATACAAACCCCGAAGATAACCCAGATATTAAACGTAGTAAGGTTTTATTATTTTGATTCACTAAAAACAATAGAACTATTGAAATAGCTATTGTTAAAAAACTTGTTGTTATTAACATACTTTATATTTTAATTTATCGATCAATTTCTCCAAATACAATATCTTGAGTACCAATAATAGTAACCACGTCAGCAATCATATGTCCTTTTGACATATCATCAAGTGCTTGTAAATGCCCAAAACCTGGCGCTTTTATTTTACATCTATAGGCTTTATCTGTCCCATTCGAAACTAAATAAACTCCAAATTCACCTTTTGGTGCTTCAGTACAACTATAAGTTTCCCCATAAGGTAATGTAAAACCTTCTGTATAATATTTAAAATGATGAATTACAGCTTCCATTGAATTTTTCATTTCAATTCTTGATGGAGGACTATATTTATAATCATCACTTTTAACCATACCAGGTTTAATCATATTCATGGCTTCACTTAGAATTCTAAGAGATTGCCTCATTTCTTCTACACGTACTAAATATCTATCATAGCAATCTCCACTACTTCCTACAGGAATTGAAAAGGCAATTTTATCATACACTTCATAAGGTTCACTTTTACGAATATCCCATGAAATTCCAGATCCTCTTAGCATAACTCCGCTAAATCCCCATTCAATAGCTCTTTCAGCAGAAACAACACCAATATCAACTAAACGCTCTTTCCAAATACGATTTCCAGTTAACATTTCTTCAATTTCATCAAGTCTAAAATTGAATTGACTAACAAATAAATGAAGATCATCTAAAAATCCTAATGGAATATCTGCAGAAACTCCTCCTGGTCGAATATAAGCAGCATGCATACGAGCTCCAGATACACGTTCATAAAATTCCATTAATTTTTCCCTTTCCTCAAAAGCCCATAAAAAAGGTGTCATAGCCCCTACATCCATAGCATGGCATCCTACAGCTAATAAATGATTTAAAATTCTAGTAATCTCGGCAAAAATAACTCTAATAACTTGAGCACGTTCTGGTACTTTAATATTACCTATTTTTTCAACAGCTAAAGAATAAGTATGTTCTTGCGCCATCATTGAAACATAATCTAAACGATCAAAGTAAGGTAAAGCTTGAAGATAATTTTTACATTCAATTAACTTTTCAGTTCCACGATGTAATAATCCAATATGAGCATCCGCACGTTTAACAACTTCTCCATCAAGTTCTAAGATTAATCTTAACACTCCATGTGCTGCAGGATGTTGAGGACCAAAATTTATAGTAAAATTTTTTAAATTTTTATGTAAATCTTTTTTTTTTAACATATATTAATTTTATGCATTTTGAGATAACCAAGGAGTTTCGTATTGAAACATTCTAAATTCTTGAGTAAATTCAATTGGATCTACTACAACTCTTTTTTTTATATGATCATATCTTACTTCAACATATCCAGATAATGGGAAATCCTTTCTTAATGGATAACCTTCAAAACCATAATCAGTTAAGATACGTCTTAAATCTGGATGATTTTGAAAATAAATACCAAATAAATCCCAAACTTCACGCTCCCACCAGTTAGCATTTCTAAACAATGGAATACATGATTCTACAAATGTAACCTCATTAATTAAAGTTTTAACTCTAACTCGAGATTCATATGTAAGACTTAATAATTCATAGACCACACCAAAACGATATTTATCTTGTAGCAAATCAATACCAGAAATACAAGTTAATAAATTATATTTATAATTTATATGTTTTTTTAACAAAGTTAAAGCAAATATTAAATTTTTATGACTAACTGTAATACTTTGTTCATTATTTACAATGCTATAAGACATTACAGGAACTAAATCTTTAACTCCAACAAAAGTTGTTTTTGCTCTATTAAACATTTGTTTAGTAGAAAATTTTAAACTATTTTTATTTATTTTTAGAATCATATGTGTTTATATTAAAAAGTAGAAATTGCTACGTATTGAGATAGTAATAAAATATAAGTTGGAAAATAAAATAAAATTACTAATGCGAATAATAAAACTGCAAATAAAGGGTATACACCAACTAGTTCATTTGATGAAACAACAAATTTAAAACCATCTTTAGATAAATCAGTTTTTTTTGGCTCAAAAAAAATAGTTTTAACAAATCTAATATAGTAATATACAGATACTGCACTCACAACAAGTAAAATAATAGCCCCTATAATATTATCATAAGTTACTAATTCAAATAAGATTACCATTTTCGATAAAAACCCTGTTAATGGTGGAATTCCCGCAATTGAAAAAAAAATTACAACAAAAGAAAAACACCATAAAGCACTACTTCTACTCAAATTAGATAAACTAGAGATAAAAATAGAACTTATTGCAGAAGAATTAAAAGCAGCAACTTTTGAATAAAAACTATAAAATGTAATTACATGACCCCACATTAAAATAGAAGTTAGTAAATAAATAATTAAAAAAAAGTATAAAGAAGTAATACCCTCTAAATTTCCTAAACTTAAACTTGCTACTAAAAAACCAGTTTGTGCTATTGAACTGTAAATAATTAATCTTTTTAAACGCTTTTGAGTTAACCCAAAAAAAGTTCCTACTATAGCTGATAAAATACCAGCAATTAATAGTAAAATACTAATATCATCAAAAAAAATATTAATACAATTAAGCCACTTTATAAAAAAATAAAACAGTGCGAATTTAGGCACAACAGAGAATATTAAAGTAGAACTTAATGGAGCTCCATCATAAACATCTGGTGACCAAAAATGAAATGGTGCACATGCTAATTTAAATAATAAAGTACAAGTTACAAGAATTACACCAGTTAAAAAAATCAGTCTTAATTCATCACTATATGTTGCAAAATCAAAAGAAGTTAATAAATTAATAGCATTAAAATTAATAGTTCCAGTCGAACCATATATAAAGGAAACCCCTAATAAAAAGAAACCAGAAATAAAAGATCCACTTACAAAATATTTCAGTCCAGATTCTGAAGAAAATACAGATTCTCTGTTAAAAGAAGCTAAAACATAAAAACATAAAGCTTGCATTTCCATTGCTAAATAAAATATAATTAGATCTGATGCACTAATCATAATTAGTAATGATAAAACTGATAATAAAAGCAGTGAATAAAACTCAAAAAAGTTTAATTTTTGAAATTTAAAAGATTCTTTAACTATAATTAATGTTAAAGCTGTTAATCCTACAGTTAAAATTTTAACCAAAATTGAACCAGTGTCATTTACAAGAGAAAATGTGGATAAATATCCGCTAATTAATACATTTTCATATAACCAAAAAAGGCTCATTAAAATAAATAAAGTTTGAATAAAAACTTCTTTACCAATAATTGGAAAATTATTTTTAAAGTTATTAATTACTCTAACATTAAATATTAATTGGAATAAAATTGCAATAGAGAAAAATGTTTCCGGGATAAAGGATTTTAAAACTAAAGCGTCCATATTAAATTTTTGTTATAATAAGCTATCCTTTGCGGGAATCGAACCCGCATTTTTTCCGTGAAAGGGAAATGTCCTAACCGCTAGACGAAAAGGATGAATTAAATTCTAATACTAAAATTTACACAATAAATTATTGAAAACTACATAAACTATGAAGTTAGTTAAACAAAAATCAGTACTAACAAATGGAATAAGACATGTAATTAAAATTCAAAAAAATTTATTAGCAAAAAAATCAATATATAGATTAAAGACAGCAAAAAAGCATAGTTTCTCAAACGGGAGATGTGCTCTTCGCGGAAGAATAACAGCATGGCATCGTGGTGGTGGGGCTAAAAAATTATATAAACCAATTGAATTTACTAATAAAAATTCAGATTTAATAATTTTAAGTGTTTCATATGACCCAAATAGAACTGCTTTTGTTTCTAACTGCTTTGATTTAGATAGAAAAATTTTTGTAAATAAAATACATGTAAATGACACTTTTCCTGGAACATTATTACAAACTAAAGAAAATTTAGAAGAGTTAAAAGTGGGGTCACGAACTTTACTAAAAAATATACCACTTGGTACTACTATCAGTAATATATCATATGGGCAAAATATTAGTAAAATTGGGCGAGCCGCTGGGACTTGTGCAGAATTAAACCATATTGATAATAAAGCAATTACAATAAAACTACCTTCTACTGCAAAAGCCGAAGTTTCGCCTTTAGCTTTTGCAACAATTGGTGTAGCTTCTAATGAAAAACACATTCTTACAACAATTGGAAAAGCAGGAACTGCAAGACATAAAAATAGACGTCCAATTGTAAGAGGGATTGCAATGAACCCTGTAGATCATCCTCATGGAGGACGAACTAATGGAGGAAGACCTTCTGTGACTCCTTGGGGATTACCTACTAAAGGTGGATTCTATCTACGTAAAAATAAAAAGAAAAAATAAACAATTATGAGCAGATCTAAATGGAAAGGTCCTTTTATAAAAAATTCATTGCTAACATTAAAAGCAAAAAAGAAAAAAATTAAAAATCTAAAAATCTGGTCAAGAAATAGCGTTATTCCTTTTTCTTTAGTAGGACATCAAGTAGCTATTCATAATGGAAAAGATTTTATTAAAATACGAATAACAAGCGAAAAAGTAGGATATAGATTTGGAGAATTTAGCTTTACTAGAAAGCATAAATTAAAACTAAAAGGAAAAAAAGGTAAAAATGAAAAATCTATTAAAAAATAAAATAAACGCTTTTGGATTACCTACAAATAGTAAGCAATCTATTATTAATGGATATTTAACAAAAGAATTTTTAAAAGCAGGTCTTTTTGATAAAGATATAATTGTTTCTAAAATAAATATTAATCAAAGTAATAATGTAAAATATTTAAATCTAGAAATTTTTTCAAGAACTACTAAAGCTTTGAAGTATAGAAGATTAATGCGTGGCACTAAACAAAATGCTAAAGTTGTTAATCACAACGAATTAAAATCATTAACAACACTTTTTGAAGATAGATATAATAACAATAATTTAAACATAAATAATTTATCTATAAATATCACAAATTTAAACGCTTTAATAAAAAGTAGTAATTTAGAAGAATTTTTTGAAATATTTAGGAAATTTAGTACTACATTATTTTCACGTGGGTATAATTTATTTTTAGACTTTTTAAAAATAACTACACTATTAAGTGATAAATACACTAATAGTGATACTTATATATTAATACTAGGACAAATTTTTAAAAATTTAAATAAAAAAAAACATTCTACTTATATTCAATTTATTAAAACTATTTGTGATACACTTATTGATAAAAAAATTATAAAAGGTATAAAATTTTCAATTAGTGGAAGAATTTTAGGTAAAACTAGAGCAAGTTGTGTTAAAATTGAGCGTGGTTCAATTTCATTAAATACTATTAATTCAAATAATCAATTTTCCAAACTACATGTATATACTATCTATGGTGCATACGGACTAAAGTTATGGATTAGTTATAACTAAATAAAATATATGTATATACCAAAAAATACAAAGTTTAAAAAACAACGAAAAGGAAAATTACCTGCCAATATTAAAAAAAATAAAAACTTTGAATTGTTAAAACAAGGAACTATTGGACTAAAACTTATAGATTTTGGAAGAATAGAATCAGACCAATTAAAAGCAAGTTGGGAGGCACTAAAAAAAGTTCTTAAAAAAAGAGGAGCTATAAGCCTTAATTTAGTTTCAGACACTCCTGTTAGTAAAAAACCAATAGAAATTCGTATGGGAAAAGGTAAAGGAGCTGTACACCACTGGGTAGCTAAAGTAAGACCAGGCACTTTACTTTTTGAAATTGAAACTACTGAAACAGTTTTAGCAATAAAAGCTTTAAAAGCTGCTCAATTAAGATTACCATTAAAAACTAAAATAATTTTAGAACAATAAAAATAGTATGTATAAAATTACAGATCTTGAAGCACAAATCTCCAATAAAAATGATTGTTTAAATTTTTACTCAAAATTTTATTATAGGTGCAGTGATAAAAAAAATATCGTTTTAGTAGATGCAGACAAAAAATTATTTAAATTAAACAACACTGAAAAAAAAACACCCGGAAGTTCATTAAATAATAAAATAGCTATAATTAAGCACTGTAGATTTAAAGATTTAAAGCTAGAATGTGTACTACCTTATAATAATTCACAATCAAATTTAGAAATTGTTAATAATATAAAAAATTCTTTAATAAAAACTAATAAATCAACTACTTTAAGTATATTATGTCCAGTAAAAGGTGGATTTTTAGCACAATATAAAAATATAAACGGATTTTTACCAAAAAATCAAATGTTAAAAATTGTAAAAGATTTTGTTAAAGAAAATTCAAAAGAAAATAAACCTTTATCAAATAAGTTATATTTTTTAAACTTACATAAAAAAAATAAAACTATTAAACCTAAACTTTCTTTTAATATTTCAAACATAACAATAACTCCTTACTTTTCTAAAAAAAACTTCGCTTCTGCAAGTGAACATATATTTGAAGGATCATTGAATTTTGTTTTTATATATAAAAAATAATAAAAAATATGTTAACAAAGCAACACTTATCTATTAAAAACCAAACAAATGATTTTTTTCTAAAAAATTTGTTAAAAAAAACTCCATATTTTATAATTTCTTATAAACATAATACAACAGACTCATTAAAAACTATAACAAAAAATCAAATTTGTAGTTCTTTATCTGAAATTATAAATAAAAAAACTGAAAAATTTCCTTTAAGCATGACTAGTTTTAATAATTTAAATAATCTTACCAGCCATGTAAACTCAAAACAACATTTAATTATATCTTTAATTAAAGTAAAAAATGTCTTATTTAAAGGAAAAGCTAAATTTAAAACAACAAGTCTAACTCCAACAATAAATTTCACCTTATTGCACGCAAATTTAATAAAAAAATACTTGTTATTTAAAGCTATAAATAACTATATCGAAAATAATAACAAAATTTAGCTACAATATAAAAACTGAAGAGGTGACCGAGTGGCCAATGGTGCTAGACTGTAAATCTAGTGAAAAATTTCATCGTGGGTTCGAATCCCACCCTCTTCACACAAAATAAATTAATTAAAAAACAAAACAAAGTGTGCCTGTTAAGGCCGATTAATAGCAATGAGGTAGAAAATTTTTTAATAATTCTATTATTATACGAATAGAATTAAGAACGCAATCATTAATGCGAATAGAGCGATAGCTTCAGTTAATGCGAATCCTAAAATTGCAAATCTGAATAAATCATCTTTTAAATTTGGATTTCTTGAGGTTCCATTAATTAAAGAAGCGAAAATTAATCCGATCCCAACTCCAGCCCCAGCTAGTCCAAAAGTAGATAATCCTGCTCCAATTTTTTGTGCAGCTTGTAATAACATATTTAGATTATTCTTTCTTTTACAGAAGAAGAAGGATTCGAACCTTCAAGTTTGGTTTTGGAGACCAACATTTTACCATTGAAATTATTCTTCTAAGATTTTATTTTTAATTGTATTGCTTTAGGTCTATTTAATAAAACATACTTAATAGCATTTAACGACTGAAGCTCACAACTATCTAATTTTATTACAACTTTATATTCACGTAACTCAAATTGCTCTTTTGCTTTTTTAAATACATGTGGTGATTTTAATAATGTTATTTTTTTACTAATTCTTGGTAAATAAAAAACACTAGAATTTAATTTTAACAAATTAAAACTTTTTTGTAAATAAAAAACATAGGCTTGTAAAGTATAATTACACGAACTTTTAATATATATAGATCTAATCATTAAAAAATTATTTGAATTAATATGGTAATAAATTAAAACTAATTAATGTAGTAAAAGTTAACATTAAATAAGCTAATGAAATTGGAAGAAATGCTTTCCATCCTAAATTCATTAATTGATCATACCTATACCTTGGAAGAGCAGCTCGCATCCATACAAAAAGAATTACAAAAAAGCAAATTTTTAAACCAAACCAAAAAGAACCTGGAATAATTCCTAGTATAGATAATGGTGGTAACCATCCTCCAAAGAATAAAATAGCGTTAATTGAACTCATTAATAACATATTTGCGTACTCCCCTAAAGAAAATAAAGCAAATCCCATTGCAGAGTACTCAACATTATAACCTGAAACTAATTCAGCTTCTGCTTCAGGAAGATCAAAAGGATGACGATTAGTTTCAGCTAAAGCTGAAGTAAAAAACATTAGAAATAATGGGAAAAAAGTAATAACAAACCATAAATCACGTTGACTTTCAATAATTTCTTGAAGATTAAATGATCCACAGCAAACAACAATAGTAATCATAATAAACCCGATTGATACTTCATACGATACCATTTGAGCTGTTGACCTTAATGCTCCTAAAAAGGCATATTTTGAGTTACTAGACCAACCTGACATAACAATTCCATAAACACCTAATGATGAAATAGCAAATAAATACAAAATTCCAATGTTCATTTCTGATAAAATAGAGTATTTATCAAATGGAATAATTGCCCAACCCATTAAACTAATAATAAAAGTTAATATTGGTGATACAATAAAAATTAGTTGGTTGGCACTACTAGGTAATACAGTTTCTTTTACAAATAATTTAAAACCATCAGATAACGGCTGAAGTAATCCATATACTCCAACAACATTAGGACCCATTCGTCTTTGTATAGCTCCTAAAATTTTTCGTTCTGCTAATGTAAAATAAGCAACAGATATTAATAAAGGAACTACAATTAACAAAATTTTTATGATAGATATAATATAAAACATGATATATAATTTATCTTAGAATTGGAGAGAATGGGATTCGAACCCATGATACAAATAATGTATGTTGATTTAGCAAACCAATGCTTTAAGCCACTCAGCCACCTCTCCACTGTTGAAATGTTATTTTTCATATAAAGATATGCGATTTTTTAAACGCACATCTTTTTTTGGACGACAACCGTTAAATATTTTTCTATCTGGTAATTCTAAAATTACATTTTTTTTTAAAACCAACCTTTTTAAAGCCCCACCACGCATCATTTCTAAAACTTTTGGACGAAATTTTTGAGGAGCATCTATTCTTACATACACAGAATTACTAAATTTTACTGATTTTTCTCGAACAATTGGTTTTAAAAAAGATGATAAAAATGGTTTTAAATTAAAATTTAAACGTTTTTTAGTAGTTTTTAATTTAATTGCACCAGTTGATAAAGATTTAATTAAATTCGGTTTATTGTTTCCGCTTTTATTTTCACTTAAATTACAAAAAATATTATTAGAAGATATTTTAAGCTTTAACGCTAAATATTTCTTATTTTTATTTTTTATAAATCGGTTATATTTTAACCTACGACCAGAAAGAAAATATTTTAAAGCTTTTTTTAAAAAAATAGATCTTTTTTTAAATTTCTTTAACTTAAATCTCTTTATAGAAATTTTATTAAACGTAACACTAACTTTTAAACCTTTTTTTGATTTATTTACTTTTTGAAGGTAGTCTTGTTTAGACTTTTTTCTTTTGAATTCTCCTTTTCTTTTTAGCTGTTTTTGCATTGGTTTGAGTTCTTTGTCCCCTTACTGGAAGACCTGCTTTATGTCTAACACCTCTATATGAGCGAATAAATTTAAGAAATATTATATCTCTTCTCACTTTTTGTAATAATTTTTTAGAAACGATATGTTTTTTAACATGTCGTTCTATGTAAGCCATTTTACTTTCTGGTAAAAAAATTTTATTTATACGAGAGTTACCGCCAAGTTTTTTAACTAAAAGTTTATCTATTACCCCTTTAGCGCCATAAACTTGACGTAATTCAGATACAACATTATTTGTAATTTTCATATCAAAAACATTTTAAACAACTGAATTAATACAAATTTAACTTCATTGTTTTTATAATTACAGATAAAAAAATAAATAGAAAATAATTGCCAAATTCACAATTAAAGACACCTAAAAATATTTATATACCTTTTTTAAAATCCATTGCAGAACTAGCTGGACTCGAACCAACAAATGATCGTGTCAAAGACGATTGCCTTACCATTTGGCGATAGCTCTTAAAACTACTTTCCAATAAATTTTGTATTCAAAAGCTGAAGCACTTATTCCTTTTTGACAGGAGAATTTTTTTTGGAAATTTCTAAATTTGTGTCAGCTTTCTTTTGAGTTTCACTTTCTAAATCAATATCATCTCCAAAAAAAATAGAAAATAACATGTTAAATAGTGGTTCACTCACTACATAATAACCCGCAGAAATGGCCTCGTCGTTTTTGACATCAGTGCCATTATAATGGTCGAAAAAATTATTAAAAATCATTACTAAAGCGATTACCGATAACATAATCATACTTTCATAAGAAGTGAAATTATCGGCAACAGACACTGTCTCAGTTACAATCTCCTCAACCACAGAAGATTCAGGAGATTCAGAAGTCATCAATGACGCCTCCACTCTGTGCATTTCCTCGGAATTTACTAATTTTAAAATTTCACTATTTTTTAAAAATTTTATAATTAAAGAATCAGTAAATTTATTTTTACCATAATAATCAGTATTAATTAACAGAATATAATCAATTAGATCTATTCCACTAAGAACCAAACGGTATAGTCGATAGATAAAAAATAGAGATCCCATTAAATTTAGTGATAAAATTATGATAATAAAATCACGGAAATCAGCTTTATTAACTATTTTTATAAAGAAACCTACGACACCGTTATGATACACTTCTAAACCAGCAACATTGTTAACTTCTATTGCTGGAAAATGTTGATTGAAGATTAAATTTGTAACATAAATCCAAGGTTTAATAATATAAGTGTGCCCAATATCATTATAACGTGGCATTAAATATTCAAAATAATACATGTAATATTGCGCACAATACTGATCTAGCATTTTTGCTTGATAAGATTGAATACGATCAAAAGATACTATAGCAGTATTAAAGAACGTAAAGTTATTAACATAAAATAAATTAATATTTAGAATATTAAAGGCATTATTTTAATAACTAATAACTAAATAAACTCCAAATTAACCTTTAGAAACACGCGTGTTAGAATAACTATAAATTTTAAAAAATAAAAATACAAATCATTTAAAATGAGTCTGCAATTATTTTATATTACAGTTATCAAAATTTTAATTATTTCCATTATAATACAGTCGAAGTGGTGAAATTGGTATACACGTTAGGTTTAGGTTCTAGTTCAGAAATGAGTAGGGGTTCAAGTCCCCTCTTCGACATCCAACGCTAGGATATATAGCTCAATCGGTAGAGCAATGGACTTTTAATCCAGTGGTTCTGGGTTCGAGTCCCAGTATGTTCAAAAGAGCACTTTTAGCTCAATGGCTAGAGCAATAGCCTTCTAAGCTATAGGTTATAGGTTCGAATCCTATAGGGTGTAATCAAAATTTAATTTGTTTGGGTAGCTCAGCGGTAGAGCAAAGGACTGAAAATCCTTGTGTCAGTGGTTCGACTCCACTCCCCGACACGTATTAAGAATTTCGTTGAAAGGATCAAAAAGTTTTTAGAATCAAGTTTCGGGTTAATTCTCGTTAAAAGGGACAAAATGTAGTTTAAACCGCTTGGCCATTGTATTACTTTTTTTATTTATTCTTCTTAGTGGTTGGGTGTGTGGGTATAATATAACTAAATTTTATTGTGAAACAATAAAATTTAGTTATATAATTAGCGTAATTTTTGACAAGTTTCATTTATGAAAGTGTCAAAAATTACGCTAATTGTATGGTAATATATAGACATGTAATGTCTATATATTACCATATAATAGGCATTTAGAAATTGGATGTATCCATATACGTAGTATATGGATACATCCAATTTCTAAATGCCAACGTACTCAATATACGTAATATAGACATATTATGTCTATATTACGTATATTGAGTACGTTAAATACGTGTGGATTAACCTTTGGTTATATACTAACGTATATAACCAAAAGTTAATCCACACTATAATAGGGGTCGTGACTACTTGTTAATGTTAAAAATTTTTATCTTAAGTTTTTGTAAAATCATTTCTATAAAGAGAACTTTTATGTTTTAAAATTTTAAGTCGTTAAATGAATAATCAGTTAGTTAAAATGTTAATTGCGTTGAAGAACGCATCTTTAGCAAAACAAAAATTTGTTTTTGTTAAAAATACTCCTTTGGTTTTAAGTTGTTTGGCTGTTTTATATAGGGAGGGCCTAATTCTATCATATTCTTATAATTCTGCAGATGCTCAAATTTTAGTAAAATTAAGATTTTTTGAAGGTCAGTGTTTAACTACAAATATACGTATCATGTCGAAGGTTAGCCATATTAAATTCCTAAACTTTCGAGAAATTTGTAGAATGGACTTAGGAAATCGTGTTGGTTTTTTTTTAACAAGTAATGGTATACAAACTTTGGAAGAATGTAAAGCAAACAGAGTTGGTGGTGTTTTAGCTTTTTATGCGTAGTTAAAGTGAAATTATGTCATCGTCAATTATTAAATATTTAGATTATCCAAATTTAACTGTTGGACAGCTAAATGGAAAAGTTTATTTTTCTGTTACTGATAAAAAATTAACAAAATTTATTTTCTTACCATCTGTTATTGAATTCATTTTTAATGATAGTTTTATAAAATTAACTTCTTCAAATTTACAAGTATTATCTAATTTTGTAGAAGAATTAAATTCTTTAAAAATTGTAGGAGAAGAACTAACTTTTAAAAAGAAATTACGATTAAAGGGGCTAGGTTTTAAAATTTCTGTTGATATGTTAAAACGTGAGCTTTCTTTAAAGTTAGGATATAGCCATTTAATTTCTTTAGAGGTTCCAGATTATATCACTAATATAAAGTCAAAAAAGAATGTAATGTTATTAGAGTCTTTGGATAAAGTGGCTTTAGGTGATTTTTTTAAAAAGGTTTATGATTTAAGAAAAGCGGATGCTTATAAAGGAAAGGGTTTTTCTGCTCAATATGAAAAGAGAAAATTAAAAGTAATTAAAAAAAAATAATATGGATCAAAGTAAAAATTTTTATAAATTAGTTGATGTTTTGGTTAAATCGGATTTTTTAACTTTAGAAAAAACATCACAAGTAGTCGCTAATAAGAATTTAAAATATAAGTTTTTAGACCCATTTGAAATAACTAGAAGCATTAAAGAATTTTTAAAGTCATTAAAAGATGTTAAAGCTAAAGGTCGTATTATTGTTAATATTTATGTTGAAGACAAATTTAAAAAACATTTTTTAGATATGTGTTTTACTGAAGCAAACGTAATGTCAAATGTAAATGTAATTACTAGTATGAAAGAAGTACATAAGCTTAAAAAGGAAGATCAAGTATTATTAATTGTAGGTTCATTAAAAGAAAGCAAATATAAAGATTTACTTCTTCATCAATTTTATCGAATTCATGTTATAAATAGTCATTCATCGCAAAAAATTGATGGTTGCTATGTTATTCCGAATTCGATGTCGGATTTAAAGAAAATTGTCCTTTTAATATTACTTATTTTAAAAATTATAAAAGATTAACATATGCGAAGAGCTCATAAATATAAAACATATTCACGAATTGATGTTAGTCCAAAATTTCCTAAACGTTTATTAAAGTTGAATCGACCAAAATGGAATGCATTGAAAGAGGACTTAAAAGTTATTTTAGCAGATCATGAAAATTTTAATTTAATAGATTCTGATGTTATATTAGGTGAAACTTTTGGATGGGACAGAGTAAGCCGCACTTATAAGTCTAGATTAGAGCTATATTCATCATTATCTACTCGATTTGATCAGTCGGTAAAAATTCGTAGATTAAAGTCAGACCGAATTGTTTCGAGATTTGATAATTATGTAAAGCATTTGGCAGAAGGTTTTTTTAAAACAACAGCTTTATTGTGGGCGACTTCATTTTTTAACAGTTCTTTTGAATCAAAACAACATATTGATTCTTTAGGGATTATTTTTAATAAGAAACCTCTTTCTTCTAATGAATCTGTAATGATGGGGGATGTAATTTCTGTTATTAATAAAAGCTTTAAGCTATCTGATAATTTAAAGAAATATTCTGAAAATAATCAGATTTTTTCTTTTATAGAGTTAGATTATTATGCTCAAAGTGTAGTTGTATTAAAAAATGTAGAAAGTTTATCAGAAGATGATTTAAATTTATTATTAATTGATTCTTTAGGTCTTTCAACATTATCTTAGATTTTTACTTTTTACCGCGAATATAAATTAATGGTAGATTGTCTGCCTTCCAAGCAGGAAGTATGAGTTCAAATCTCATTATTCGCAATAGGGGATATAACTCAGTTGGTAGAGTGTATGCTTTGCAAGCATGAAGCCATCGGTTCGAGTCCGATTATCTCCACAGTGCGATGATATAACTCAATTGGTAGAGTGGTGGAATCATAATCCATATGTTACAGGTTCAAGTCCTGTTATCATCAAATTTCGGAATATAGCGCAGTTGGTAGCGCGCCTGTTTTGGGAACAGGAGGACATGTGTTCGAATCACGTTATTCCGATTTTATACTAAAATGAATAAATAAATCATGAAAGATTTCCATAGCGTTTTATGTTTGCTACTATTTTTTAGTGGATTAATGGTAGCGTTTTCCACAAATCCGGTAGAGTCTGTATTATTTTTAATTTTAGCTTTTTTTAATGCAGGAGCTATATTAATTTCTTTTAATGCAGAATTTTTAGGTTTAATTTTTATTATTGTTTACGTAGGTGCAATTGCAGTGTTATTCCTGTTTGTAATTATGATGCTGAATGTAAAAGTCCATGAAAATATTTTTCAAAGATTGTTTGTAGAAAATAAATCACGCTTTGCATTTTTTGCCTTTTTATTTTATTTAGCTATTACTATTCTTTATGCATTTTTAAAATCAGTTGTTGGTACAAAAGAGTATTTAGCAAATTTTGGATTTAGCACCTTTAATTTTGTTGATAGTTTAAATAATATAGATGTTTTAGGCCAAGTTTTATATAATTATTATTTAGTTTCTTTTTTATTAGCTGGATTAATATTATTAGTAGCATTAATTGGAGCAATAGTATTAACATTAAGATTTAATAATACTCATAAAAGTCAGCTTGTAAGCCGTCAATTAGCTAGACGTGATAATTTTTTATCATTTTTTAGCTAAAATAATTTAATAGATAACTAGCTCAATGGTAGAGCGTCTCGCTTACAACGAGAATGTTAGTGGTTCGAATCCGCTGTTGTTTATATTTAGAAGAAATAGCTCAGTGGTTAGAGTGTTAGCCTGTCACGCTAAAAGTCGCGGGTTCAAGTCCCGTTTTCTTCGTAATTTATAAAAAAGTAAAAATGCTGAGTTTATTTTATTTGGAATCAATAAAAATTGGGATTTTATTAATCTTTGCAATTGTATTATCATTTTTGATAATTTTTATGTCGTATGCTCTAAGTAATGCAAGTCCCGATGTTGAAAAAGTTTCTGCTTATGAATGTGGATTTGATCCATACGAAGATGCTCGAAATGTCTTTGATGTTAGATTTTATTTAGTTGCCATTTTATTTATTATTTTTGATTTAGAAGCTGTATTCTTTTTTCCATGGTGTGTTTCTCTAAGTTTATTAAATATAGATGGTTTATGGGGAATGATTGATTTCGTTATCGAATTACTAGCTGGATATATTTATGCTTGGGAAGCTGGAGCATTAGACTGGGAGTAAATTTTATAGCACATGTTATCAAAAAAAGTTAAAGATATTAGAATTCGAAAAAAGTATTTTCGAACAGAACTAAATAAAAATTTGACTAAATTTTTATCTATAAATGTTTTAAATACTGAAAATTTAGATCAAGAGCAAAAATTAAAATTAGTACCTTATTTTACAAAGAAATTAGATAAAACAATTTCAAAAGTTAAAATACATCGAAGATGTGTACTTGTGAATAGATCTCGAGTTTCTCATAGAGTATTTGGTATTTCAAGAATTGCTTTAAGGGAAATGTTGAAAGCTGGTATTATTCCGGGATATTTTAAGGCAGCATGGTAATTAAAAGTATTTATGATTCAAAAAGGAACTAGTTTTAATATTGTGGATAATTCAGGAGGTAAAAAAGCCTCTTGTATGCATGTTTACGGTGGCTATCGAAGAAGATATGCAAAAATTGGTGATGTTGTTGTTGTTTCTGTCAAGAAAGTTAGACCTCCGCAACCAAAAGAAATTATTAAAGTAAAAAAGGGAGATGTTCTAAAAGCTTTAGTTGTTAGTACAAAAGAAGTTAAGAAAAATTTCGCGCACCAAACCGTTTCTCTTTTTGATAATAGTGTTGTTTTATTGACTAATCAAAATAAGCTTTTTGGTACACGTATTTTTATACCTGTATTGCGATCTTTTCGTGCCACTAGGTTTTTAAGAATAATTTCATTAGCTTCAGGCTTAATTAAATAGTTATTCAAATTCTTTGATAGCTCAGTGGTAGAGCAAATGGCTGTTAACCATTTGGTCGTGGGTTCAAATCCCACTCAAGGATTTATTATATTTGTAAATATTATGTCAACAATGAATCAGTTACTTTCTAGTAGTGCTAGAAAGAAAAAATTAAAACAAAATAAAACTCCATCATTATTAGGAAATCCTCAAAGAAAAGGAGTTTGTGTTAAAGTATTTACAAGATCTCCAAAGAAACCTAATTCTGCTGTTCGTAAAGTGGCAAAATTAAGATTACCTGATAAACAAAGAGTTGATTGTTATATTCCTGGAGAAGGTCATAATCTTCAAGAATACTCTGTTGTATTAATTCGTGGTGGAAGGGTACAAGATTTACCTGGTATCAAGTATCATATAATTCGCGGTAAATATGATTTAAAAGGTGTAAAAAATAGAAAGCAAGGGCGATCTAGATATGGAACTAAGAGAAAGTAAATATTTATGAAAAATAATTATAGTTATAGTTTATATCAAGTTTTACTTGGTTATATGAATAAAAAAGGTAAAAAAGTTAAAGCCAAAAAAGTTTTAGATACTGCATTTCAAAAAGTATTTGAAACAACTAAAATTTTACCAAGTAAAGCTTTAAAGTTAATTACTATTAAATTAGGAAGTATTATTGATGTTAAAGTAATAAGAATTCGAAAAAATACTCATGTGGTTCCATTTGCTGTTAAAATGTATCGAGCTGATTATTTATTAGCAAAAAGAATAATTGATTCTGTACAAGAAGATGCAACTAATAGATCTTTTTCAGAAAAATTAGGTGATGAATTAATTAATATACTTCAAGATAAACCTTGTAAAAGTACTGCACGTCATAAGCAGATGTTAAAACAAGCAGCAATGCATCGCGCAAATTCTCATTTTAGATGGTAATAAATATATGAAAAAATTAAAGGGAAATTTTTTAAGAACAAAAAAAGTATTATTTAACAAACAAGGTCAAATAATCTTATCCGCTTCAGTTTTGTCTAATAAATCGACAAAATTTTATCAATTTATTGCTACAAAAAAAGGTTCATAGCTCAGGGGTTAGAGCGTACGCCTGATAAGCGTAAGGTCAGTAGTTCAAATCTACTTGAACCTATAAAAAAGCATATTAATTTTTTTTAATTCTTTATAAATATGGCAAATTATAGAAATAATCAAAAACACAGTTTTCATTTAGTGGATCCAAGCCCTTGGCCTTTAGTTGGTGGGTTTTCAGCTTTAATGTTAACTTTTGGTGGAGTACTTTATATGCATGGATATTCAGGAGGATCATTCTTATGGAAATTTGGTCTATCAATGATTTTATTTGTAATGTATGTTTGGTGGAGAGATATTGTAAGAGAAGGTACTATTGAAGGTCAACATACTTCTTCAGTACAAAGTGGATTAAAATTAGGAGTAATCCTATTTATTGTCTCAGAAGTAATGTTCTTCGTAGCATTTTTCTGGGCGTTTTTCCATTCTAGTTTCAATCCAAGCCCTGCAATTGGAGGAGTTTGGCCACCTGCATTTATTACAACATTAGATCCATGGAAAGTTCCTTTATTAAATACTATTCTTTTATTAACATCAGGAGCTTGTGTAACCGCAGCACATCATGGAATTGTTCATGGTAACAAAGGGTTTGCGTTAACCTTTTTAGGACTAACTATTGCTTTAGCCGCTGTTTTCACTGCATTACAAGGATATGAGTACCAAACTGCTAGCTTTACTATTGCTGATGGAGTATATGGATCAACTTTCTATATGGCAACCGGATTTCATGGATTTCATGTAATTGTTGGGACTTTATTTTTAGCTGTATGTTTAATGCGTCTTTATTTCAATCATTTTTCAAGAGAGCATCATTTTGGTTTTGAAGCAGCTGCATGGTATTGGCATTTTGTTGACGTTGTGTGGTTATTTTTATTTATCTCAATCTACTGGTGGGGATCTTAAAAATTAAAACAAAAAGCAAAAAAAATAAAACTTATTATGTTTGGAAAATTTATTATATCTAGTCCTTTAGAACAGTTTCAAATAATTCCAATTGTACCTATTCAATTTGGTATTATTGATTTAAGTATTACTAATGAAACCGTTATTCTTGTTGTTATATTCTTTTTAACAACTTCATTAATTTCATCACTATTAAGAAAAGATAATAGCTTTTATATAATTCCAGGAAGATTTCAAGCAATTTTAGATATTATTTATAAATTAATTTTATCTTTAGTTGTTGATAACATCCGTGATAAAAAAGGTCAATATTTCTTCCCATTAGTATTCACAATTTTTTTATTTATACTATCATTAAATCTTATTGGTCTAGTTCCATATAGTTTTACTTTAACTAGTCACCTAATTGTAACTTTGGCAATTAGTTTAGCGATTTTTATTGGTATTAATATAGTTTGTGTTAGAATTCATGGAATGAAATTTTTCTCTCTTTTTTTACCTCCAGGGACTTCTTTCGTATTAGCTTTATTATTAGTTCCAATTGAATTAATATCATATGTGTTTAAACCTGTAAGTTTATCAATTCGATTATTCGCGAATATGATGGCTGGGCATACTTTATTAAAAGTAATTGCTGGATTCGCTGCAACTTTAATGGCAAATGTAGGAGTATTATTCTTATTACATTATGTTCCATTATTAATTCTAATTCCTTTATTTGGTTTAGAGTTAGGGGTAGCTTTAATTCAGTCTTTTGTTTTTAGTATTTTAATTTGTATTTATTTAAACGATTCTATTAATTTACATTAGGAAAATTATTAACCAAATTTTTTAAGATTTTACATGAACCTCATTTTTGAATTTCAATGGTTATATCTTAAAAAGTTATCAGATACTGTATTTACGGGAAACATAACTTAACAAAAAATTTAAATGCATTAAAAGGATGCCTTGGTATTAAAGTAAACAAAAGTTGTGTATTGCATAAAATAGGCTTGAGAGTATTCAAGAAGTCTATGTACTTAGAAAGAAATTTATCTTTTGAGAACGTAATAGCGGGTGAAGTAAAACATTATAGTAACTCGAAAAAGAATCAACCGAGAATCTGTTAGTAGTGGCGAGCGAATACAGAATTAGATATTTACATTTAAAGTTTAAATTGAAATTTCCTTAGAGGGTTATAGACCCGTAGATCTAAACTTGAATTGTAATAAAGGTATAACGAATTATGTTAAATTTGTTATGTTTGGGGATCTTCCCTCATATCTAAAAACTTTAATAACCGATAGTGAACAAGTACCGTGAGGGAAAGGTGAAATAGAACTTTTTTAGAGTTAAAAGAACCTAAAATTTAATGCATATGATCTGTTGGAGCTTCAATTTTGAAAGTGACAGCGTACCTTTTGCATAATGGGCCAATAAGTTTATATATACAGTGAGTTTAAGTTTAAAAACAAGACGTAGCGAAAGCTAATTTAAAAAAGTGTGAGAATTGTATATATAAGACCCGAAGCTGAGTGATCTAACCATGAACAGGTTGAAGATATCACGGAAACGTGATGCGGAGGACCGAACTCGTGTCTGTTGAAAAAGATTGGGATGATTTGTGGTTAGGAGCGAAAGACTAATCAAACTCAGGGATAGCCGGTTTTCTGCGAAATATATTTAAGTATAGCCTATAAATTATTTTTTACGGGGTAGAGCACTTTTAGAGGAATGGGGACTTCCGTCTTACTGCACTTTGAAAAACTCCGAATACGTAAAAAAATTTTATGGAGTCAGACTATGGGCGCTAAGGTCTATAGTCGAGAGGGAAACAGCCCAGACTAATTAATAAGGTCCTTAATTGTATGTTAAGTGAAAAGTGTGTAAAAAAATTATGACAATTATAAAGTAGGCTTGGAAGCAGCCATCTTTTTGAGAAAGCGTAAAAGCTCATTAATCTAGTTTTTTTGCCTCGAAAATGTAAGGGACTAAACATACAACCGAATTATTAGAAAATGGTAGCAGAACGTTCGATATATTTATGAAGATATTTTGTAAAAAATATTCCAGATATTCGAAGTGAGCATATTGGCATTAGTAGCTGAAACAATGTTTAATCATTGTCGCCGAAAATCTAAGGTTTTTGATACAACACTGAATGTTATCAATAAAAATCGGACCCTAAGGCAAATTACAAAAGTATAAGCTGATGGGATATATAATGTGACGGGATATAACTTTTATTAAATATATATTTGAATATGATTTAGTATTTTAATATCTCTTGGAAATAGCATTATAATTAAAATCCGTACCCTAAACCGACACAGGTAGATGCGTAGAATATACTAAGGCGTTCAAGAAAAATATGTTGAAGGAACTCGGCAAATTAGCTCTGTAACCTCGGGAGAAGGAGTGACATTGCTGGGCAACCAGTAAAATGTTAACATTAAAGAGGAAGAAACGACTGTTTAACAAAAACACAAGTCTCTGCTAATTCGAGAGAAGATGTATAGAGACTGACACCTGCCCGGTGCTGTAAGATGATGTGGAGATGTAAAAACATCGAAATTAAGTTCCAGTAAACGGCGGCTGTAACTCTGACGGTCCAAAGGTAGCGAAATTCCTTGTCGGGTAAGTTCCGACCTGCATGAATGGTGTAACGATTTCTTCACTGTCTCCAACATAATCTTGGTGAATTTGAAATGTCCGTGAAGATGCGGACTTCTTGCGGTTAGACGGAAAGACCCCGTGCACCTTTACTATGATTTTAAGTTGCCGAATTTTATAATATGTGTAGAATAGGTGGGAGCCTTAAGTAAAATTAAGGCAACAGTGAAATACCATCCTTGTTATAAAATTTTGCTTAATTTCTTTTGAAAGACAGCTTATGATAGGTAGTTTGACTGGGGCGGTCGCCTCCTAAAAAGTAACGGAGGCGTGCAAAGGCAAATTCAAGTGTAAAACTGTAGAGTGTAATGGTATAAATTTGCTTGACTGTGAGATTGACAAATCGAACAGGGATGAAAGTCGGCCATAGTGATCCGGTGGTTCAAAGTGGAATGACCATCGCTCAACGAATAAAAGGTACGCCGGGGATAACAGGCTGATGGTTTCTGAGAGTCCATATCGACGAGACCGTTTGGCACCTCGATGTCGGCTCATCACATCCTGGAGCTGAAGAAGGTTTCAAGGGTTCGGCTGTTCGCCGATTAAAGTGGTACGTGAGCTGGGTTCAGAACGTCGTGAGACAGTTCGGTCCCTATCTGCCGCAAGTGTTGAAAATTGAAGGAGCTAAATTCTAGTACGAGAGGACCGAATTAAGTAAACCTCTGGTGTATCGATTGTAATATTCAAATTGCATCGTCGAGTAGCTACGTTTATAAGAGATAACCGCTGAAAGCATATAAGTGGGAAACTTTTCCTTAAACAAATTTTCAAAAAACGTAATAGATTATTACGTAGATAGGCCCTGGATGTAAGAACTAAAAAGGTTTTCAGTCGAAGGGTACTAACCTAAAAATAAACAATATAAAAAATAAAGTTATTAAACAAATTTATGTTCGTTGTTCAAATATTAACAAATATTCTACTTTTTTTAACAGGTATTTTTGGAATATTATTAAATAGACGTAATATTCTTGTTGTACTAATGTGTATTGAATTGATTTTATTAAGTGTAAACTTAAATTTTATAATCTTTTCAGTTTATTTAGACGATTTTTTAGGGCAAATATTTTCATTATTTATTCTTACTATTGCAGCAGCTGAATCTGCAATAGGCTTAGGCATCCTAATATTGTACTATCGTATACGAGGTAATATTTCTATAAGTGAAGTAGCTACATTAAAAGGTTAAGCATAGCATCAACAAACATTCAATCTAAAAAAACTAATTATGCCACAATTTGATTTCTTTTCATTCTTTGTTCAAGTTTTTTGGTTAACTGTAGGTGCGATTACTTTTTACTTAGTGTATTTAAAATACATTTTAAGAAGTAACGCTGAATCAAATATGATGAACAAAAAAATTAGCAATTATATTAAAGACAGAAGAACTCAAGAAAGAGTAAAACCTTCTGCTCTGTACGAAACTGTATTAAGCTATTTTGTTAAGCATTTAAAAAACAGAAGTAGAAAATAGTTGTTTTCGTACTCATGTTATAAAGTTTTTTCGAAAACTTTACTTTTATTAATACTACGTATTTTATAGTCTAACTGTAAAATATTTTATTATAAAATATAGAGTCTATTAAAAATAACCCTATATTAATTGGGAGTTTGATCCTGGCTCAGGATGAACGCTTGCAATATATTTAACACATGCTAGTCGAATGTAAAAACATGGCGCACGGGTGAGTAATACACAAGAATCTGCCCTAAAATTTGAGATAACTTAGTTTTAAAATTTATTTTAAAATTAGAAATATCAAATAATTCATAAAGACATACTGTCGTTTTAGGATGAGCTTGTGCAAGATTAGGTAGTTGGTGGGGTAAAAGCCTACCAAGCCATCGATCTTTAGTTGATCTGAGAGGATGATCAGCCACACTGGGACTGAGACAAGGCCCAGGCTTAACGCCAGCAGTGGGGAATCTTGGACAATGGGCGAAAGCTTGATCCAGTAATATTGCATGAACGAGGAGAGCACTAAAGATTTAGGTGGGTAAAACCATCTAGGTCGGCTGTAAAGTTCTTTCGCTGATGAGGATAATGACTGTAATCAGAGAAGAAGCTCCGGCTAACTTCGTGCCAGCAGCCGCGGTAAGACGAGGGGAGCGAGCGTTATCCGGAATGATTGGGCGTAAAGGGTTCGTAGGCGGATATAAGTGTCATTTGTGAAATCTTAGAAGAGTATTTTAAGGGTGCATTTGATACACTATTTTCTTGAGTATATCAGAGGATAACAGAATTTTGTAAGGAGGAGTGAAATCTTGAGATCTACAAAGGAATGCCAGTGGCGAAAGCGGTTATCTGGGATA